>Ga0116226_10001381_pt1 | contig 21027 bp, 14 predicted proteins | sample S1TSphfallax_FD_89692 | JGI IMG/M metagenome (GOLD analysis project Ga0116226, IMG submission 89692) | Host-associated microbial communities from peat moss isolated from Minnesota, USA - S1T2_Fa - Sphagnum fallax MG | ecosystem: Host-associated > Plants > Peat moss > Unclassified | place: USA... | reverse complement strand
TTCGCGCGGTAGGGATACTCGCAGAGTTGGCAGTAAAAATGATCGAAAATGGCGAGGAAAAGGCGGGCGGCGGCGGGAACCCGGTCTGCCTCGGGGGCGCGGCCGAGCAGCACATACGCCTGTTCGACGCTGAACTCGCGATCCTCGATGAGCGTCCGCGCAGCGATGTTCATGAAGCGGATACTGCCCGAGAGGCCTGAAATATGATATATCTATTGCCCGACAAGCACTGGCGGGGGCCGGTAGGAGATACGATCTTGTCCGAACTACAACGACATAATTTATTCATCGCTGGCAAGCACATACCCTCCCACAGCGGGTTGTACTCCAGCGACTTGAATCCCGCCACCGAAGAGCCCATTGCCGAAATCGCGCAAGGCGGTCCTGAAGACGTCGATCGCGCGGTGCGCGCCGCCCGCGACGCGCTGCCGATCTGGCGAGGTTTGCGCGCTTCGGAGCGGGGCCAGATCCTGCAGCGCGCCGCCAACCTGCTCGAGGAGCACCAGGATGAACTGATTCGCCTGGAGAGTTTGGATGCCGGTAAACCACTGGCCGCCGTGCGCCGACAGGACATGCCGGCGGTGCTCGACACACTGCGCTACTACGCCGGCTGGTGCGACAAGATCACCGGTACCGTGGTTCCGTGTCGGCCCGGCGCGCTCACCTACACCGTGCGCGAACCGGTGGGCGTCGTCGGCGCGATCATTCCTTGGAATTTCCCGTTGATGATCGGCATGTGGAAAATCGCTCCGGCACTCGCCTGCGGCTGCACGCTCGTGGTCAAGCCGGCGGATCTTACCCCCTTGAGCCTGCTGCGAGTCGCCGAACTATTCGCGGCCGCGGGCGTCCCGGACGGCGTATTCAATGTGGTCTGCGGCAAGGGCAGCGTGGTCGGCGAAGCGTTGGTGCACCATGCGGGCATCGACAAGGTGACTTTCACGGGCTCACCGAGCGTCGGCCGCGGCATCATGCGAGGCGCCGCCGGCAACTTCAAGAAGGTTACACTGGAACTCGGTGGCAAGTCGGCCAACGTCATCTTCGCCGATGCCAACCTCGATCGAGCCGCGCGCGCCGCGGCCTCCGCCATTTTCTTCAATGCGGGCCAGGTCTGTTCGGCCGGCTCCCGCGTGCTCGTGCAGCGCGCGGCCTATGACGACGTGCTCGAGCGCATCGCCGTCCACGCACGCGCCATCAGGCTCGGTGATCCCGGCGCTGCGGGGACCACGATGGGGCCGGTCATTTCCGCCGCCCAGATGAAATCCATCTTGAACTATATCGAGATTGGCAAGACCGAGGGCGCATCCGCGATCACCGGCGGCGCGCGTTGGGGTGACCGCGGCTATTTCATCGAGCCGACGGTATTCGCACGGGTCGAACCCGCCATGCGGATCTCGCAAGAGGAAATTTTTGGGCCCGTGCTCTCCGTCATCCCGTTCGACGACGAGGCGGATGCGCTGCGCATCGCCAACGGCACCGCCTACAGCCTTGCCGCCGGCATCTGGAGCGCGGATATCGGCCGGGTGCATCGGATGGCCTCCGGCTTGCGTGCCGGCACTGTCTGGATCAACACGTTCGGCTATACCGACGTGCGCCTACCGTGGGGCGGCTCGGGCGAGTCGGGACTCGGCAGAGAACACGGCGAGGCGGCGCTCGAGAATTTCACCGAACCGAAGGCAATCTGGTTGGCTCTCGATTAGACGCGCCGCCGCGCAACAGCACGGCGCCACGGTCGAAGTCCAGCCTATCGACGGCCTCCCGCACCTGCTCGAATGCCTCGGCACCGAGCAGTGCACGGAGCGATCCCGCATGCTCCGCCGTTCGATGCACGGCGGCGAAATCACGGCTCTCGAGCAGCGAGCACAGCTCGTCCATGATGACCGACGCATCGCTCGGGTGAGGGAAGCCATCGGAAACCGGGTGGATCTCGACTTCCGGCTCATAGCCGAGCAGCGGCACCCCTTCTTCGCGCAAGATCGACAGCGCCGCGGCGAGCTGTCGTAGGACTCGCTCGATATCCTCCGACGATCGGTTATGCCGCACGGCATTTTCCACCGCGCTGGCGCAATTCATGATCCGCGTTGCGCCGATGGTGCCGGCGGTGCCTTTTAGCTTGTGGACACGCCCCAGCAGAGTGGCACGCGCCATCGGGTCGTCCAACGACACCGGAGCCGACAACGCCAAATCTCCGTATTCACGCAGGATCCGGGCCAGCACCGTCTTGAACAGCGGCAGGTCCGCGCCGAACATTTGTTGCGCCACCTCGACATCGATGGACGACATGAGCCTGCGATGCGAGGAAGTGACAACCGCCCGGTCCACGAGCGCCACTTTGATGGGCTCGCCCCGCGCCTGTTCAACGAGGTAGCGTACCTTGCGAATCAGCGTCAACGGATCGAAGGGCTTGCTGATGACATCGTTCATCCCCGACACGAGCGCTCGTTGGCGCTCTCCGAGCATGGCCCCGGCGGTCAGCGCGATGATCGGCAGTTTATCGAGCTTCAGGTCCGTGCGAATCTGCTGCGCCGCCTGATTGCCGTCCAGCACGGGCATTTGCACGTCCATCAGCACGACATCGAGGCCGCGCTCGCGTACATAGTCCACCGCCGCCTTGCCATCCGAACAGGTCGCCACCGTTGCGCCTTGATCTTCGAGAATCCGCCGTGCGACCTCGAGATTGATGTCGCTGTCATCGGCAACGAGAACGCGCACACCGACCAGCCACTGTGCCAGCAGTTGCTCCAAATTCGTGGCTTGCAGCAGCCGCTCGCGACCGCCGCTTTGCTTCCAGACCGCGGCATTGATGGCGTTGAACAGAATCGAATTGGTGACCGGCCGCACCAACAGCGAGCATTCCGGGGTCGGGAAACTGGCGTCTTGGATGCGGACTTGAGCGGCATCGGCCACGATGATGATCGGCGGCATCAAGCTACCGGCGATTTCCGCCTTGACACGGCTTACCAAGTCCGCGGGATCGGCATGCGTCGAACCCAGATCCACGATCAGCACGTCGATGAGCCGGCCGGCTCGATGCGAGGCCAGGCCGATCTGCAACTCGTCCAGGGACACCGCGATTTCGGGAACCCAGCCGAGCGAGCGCACCATCGCGCCGAGACCTGCCTTGGTGTCGCCCGCGCTATCGGCCACCAAGATTCGCAGCACGGGTGCGGCGGCGTCGTGTGCCGGCGCGCCCTCGTCGACGGCCAGCTCGAGTGGGATCTCGAACCAGAACGTACTACCGACGCCCAAGGTGCTGGTGACGCCAATTTCGCCGCCCATCAAGTCGACGAAACGACGCGCTATCGACAGGCCGAGACCGGTACCGCCGAAGCGCCGGGTCGTCGACGCATCCGCCTGAGTAAACGGTGTGAACAACCGCCCCATGACGAGCGGCTCGATGCCGATGCCCGTGTCCCGAACCTCGCAGCGGAGCCGGATGCGGTTTTCGTCCTGATCGATGTCCTGATCGATGCACCAAGCCTCCACCGTCACGCATCCCTCGGCCGTGAACTTGATGGCGTTGTTGACCAGGTTAGTCAGGATCTGACGTAAGCGCGCCACGTCGCCCTTGACCCAGCGGGGCAACGTGGGAGCGACCCGCGCCATGAGCTCGATGCCCTTGGCCGAGACTTGCGGAAGCAGCATCTGGCCGATGTCGGTCAGCAGCTCCGGTAAGTCGAACCGCTCCTCCTCCAGCAGCATTTCTCCCGCCTCGATCTTGGATAGATCCAGCACATTGTTGACCACGCTCAGCAAGGAACGACCGGCGAATTCGATCTTGGCGACGAACTGGCGTTGATCCGCGTTCAGCGGAGTCTGATCGAGCAGGTAGCCCAAGCCGATGACGGCATTCAGCGGCGTGCGGATTTCATGACTCATGTTGGCCAGGAATTCGCTCTTGGCCCGGTTTGCCCGGTCCGCGTCGGCCATTGCCAGCCGCAATGTTTGCTCGTATTGCGCCTGTCGGGTGATATCGAGCGCAATCGCGACGTACCCGAGCGTTCTGCCCTCCGGCGTGTACATGGCCGTGATCACCAACGACACCTGTACGCGCGTACCATCCTTGCGGACATAGGTCCACCCGCGCGGCTGGCCGAGACTCGAGGGATCGATGAACACCGCGCCGTCGGCGACGACATGTCCGACGCGCGCGCTGAGTTCGGCGGAGCGCAGCCGCATCTCCTCCGGGTCATGAAACAGCATCGGCTTGGCACGCCCGACGATCTCATCCCGGCTGTATCCCAACAGGCGCTCCGCGCCCTTGTTGAACACCGTGATGGTCAATTCCGGGTCTGAGGAGATGATGGCCACCTCGGACGCCGAATCGAGTACGCTCGTCAACAGTGTCGTGATTTCCTGGAGCCTTTGCGCGGCCTCGCGGCGCTCCGTGATGTCTTGAATCGCACCCATGAGTCGAACGGCCCGACCGTTCTCGAACTCGGCCGCACCGGTCGCTCGCGCCCAGAAGTGTCGTCCGTCCGCCGCCACCAATTCGAGTTCCAAGTCATAATGTTGCGCCCGGTCGATGCACTCACGAATGCGCTTCTCGACCAGGCAGCGCGACTCGGGTGTGTAGAAATTCAGCATCCGCTCGAGCGTCGGCACGTAATCCGGCGACACGGCATGCAGGCGTTTTATTTCCGCCGACCAGGTGACCGTGCCCGCAACCAGGTCCATTTCCCAGCCGCCGACCCCGGCTACCGCGCCCGTGCGTGCGAGGAAGCTCTCGCTCGCGCGCAACGCGATCTCCGTCCGTAGTCGCTGCGTGATGTCGGTGTGAATCGACAACAGACCGACGACCTCCCCCGAGGCGTCGCGCTCGGGAATGAGGACGATCTGACAATGCCGCGTCACCCCATTACCAACCACTTCGCGTTCCGCGGTGACGGTATTGCCGCTGAGGGCGGACATCAGCCCCAACTCATCGCGCGTCGACCATTGCTGCGCGTAGAAGTCCCTGATCGGCATTCCGATGAGTGTCGCCGGATCGACGTTGAACCAGGTGGCATAGGCTTTGTTGACGAACCGGAACCGCAGCTCCTTGTCCAGGTGCGAGATGAGACCCGGCATGTTGTCCGTGATCATTCGCAAGCGCTGTTCGCTTTCCCGCAATGCCAGCTCAGCCAGACGGCGCCCGGTGATATCCCGCCCCACGGAGTGAACACCGGTGATAATGCCCCGATCATCGGTCACTGCGCGGTTCCGCCATGCGATAAAGCGTCGCTCGCCTTGGCCCGTGACCAACCAGCTGTCCAAGGATTGCGCGCCCTCCCCTGCGCAGACCTTCAAAAAGCTGTCCCGCACCCGGTCGTGCTCCGCTGAGGGAAGATAGTCATCGACGCGGGTTCCCACGATCTGGTCCGACGCCAAACCCAGCACGTCCGCATAGGCTTGATTCACGAATGAGAACGTTCCGTCGCACTCGAGGAGCGCGATCAGTTCGCTTTGATCCTCGACGAGGAGACGGTAGCGGGCTTCACTCGCCCGCAATTCCCGCTCGGCCTGCTTTCGCGCCGTGATGTCACGGGTCACTTTGACGAATCCCAGCAGGTGGCCCGCCGGATCCCGCACCGCCGTGATCACCACATTGGCGATGAATCGCGACCCATCGTTTCGCACCCGCCAGCCCTCGTGCTCCACCCGACCTTTGGTGGCGGCTTCGTTCAAGGCCCGAGCGGGCTTACCGGCGGCGATATCCTCCGGCGTATAGAGAATGGAGAAATGGCGGCCGACGATCTCCTGCTGCTGATAACCCTTGATTCTTTGCGCACCCGTATTCCAACCGGTCACCGTTCCAGCGGCATCGAGCATGAAGATCGCATAGTCCTCGACGCTGTCGACCATCAAACGAAATCGTCGCTCGCTGGAATCGAGTTCTCGATTCGCAGAGGCGATCGAGCGCTTATGCCGGCGGATCAGCCATGGGCCGAGCACGAGTGCGCCCATCAACAGCAGGATGAGGGGCGTCACCAACAGCGCGGGAACATCCGGATCGCCGCCTCCTTGAAGTCGTCTGTGTCTTTTTCCATAACATTCGCAGTGCGCAGCGGCGCGTAGGCGACATTTAAATCGACTGGAACGGGCAATGAAACGAGGTCGAGCACAGTTCCTGCGGGACTCGAGCTACATAACGTGGAATTCAGGGTGGGTGTCAAAGATTGGGACCGGTGGCGCAGTCCCCTCAGATGCATTGCTCTTTAATGCGCTGCCTATGTCGAGCCATTACTCCCGAGCGACGCTCGCTCAACAAACCGCGAACTCCCCGGATCGGGCGGCCAGCATTCTGCTGGTCGATGACGATGCGGCGGTGATCCAATTCATGGGCCGGAGCCTGTCGGAGGCCGGTCGACTGCGCTTCGCCGGCAATGGTCAAGATGCACTGCGGCTGGCGCATCAAAGCGTCCCGGATCTGATCATCGTGGATGCCGAAATGCCGGGTATGAATGGCTTCGAACTGTTGAAAGCGATAAAGGCCGATCCGGTTCTGGTCGATGTACCGGTGATATTCATCACCAGCCACATCGAGGCCGACTTTGAGGTCATCGCGCTCCAGATGGGGGCGGCCGACTTCATCCCGAAGCCGTTACGGGCGGCACCCGTGCTCGCCCGGGTCAAGACTCATCTCAGACTGAAGCAATTGACGGATCAATTGCGTCGCGCGGCGACCACCGATGTGTTGACCGGAATCGCGAATCGCCGGCGTTTCGAGGAAATTCTCGAACTCGACTGGCTCCACAGCCGCCGAACCGGGGAGCCGATTGCGCTCTTGCTGGTGGATGTGGATCACTTCAAGAAATACAACGATCGTTATGGGCACCCGGAGGGAGATACGTGCTTGCGTAAGATCGCCATGGCGCTGCAAGCGAATTGTCAGCGGCCGACCGACCTCGTCGCCCGCCATGGGGGCGAGGAATTCGCCGTGCTACTGCCGGACACGCCGTTCGACGGCGCGACTCGCATCGCTGCCGGCGTGCTCGAATCGGTTCTCTCCCTCAGCATCCTGCATGACGATTCTCCCTCGGCGACTCGCGTCAGTGTCAGCATCGGAGTGGGCTACCATGCCAACGGCAAGCACGTCCGCGACACATGGGACCCGGATGCCTTGAATGCCAGCGATCTCGTCCTCGCCGCCGACCGGGCGCTTTACGCCGCGAAAACGGCAGGTCGCGCCCAGGTCCGATTCCGCGACATCAACGATCGTTCATGAGCACCGCTTGCTGAGTGAAAAAGGAGGCCCCTTTCGGCTTCTGCGGTAGGCGGATGTCGAATGGCGTCGTGCGCACGCGGCCGGTTTCCCGCCCGTGCACGATCATGCCCTCGTAGCGACTCGGTAGCGGATTGTCGCCGAGCGGCAGAGCATCTTCCGCGGCATAGACGGCGATGAAGAGGGTTCTCGGGTCGTCGCTGAGGTTGGGCGCGGAACCATGCAACAAGCGGGTGTGCATCAAACAAACCGACCCCGCGGGTCCGATGCAGCGCACCGCGTTCTGCTGACAGGTGCGCGCAAATGCTTCATCCACCGCACCGGTGAAGTGATCGTCCCGCCATAGATCATGAATCGCTCCTCGATGGGTGCCGGGCCACACCTCGAGCGGCCCGTTCTGCTCCGTCACCTCATCGATCATCAGCAGTGCCGTGACGAGATCATCATTGCTGTGCGGCGTGAACGGAAAGTCCTGATGCCACTTGACCGCCGTTGTCGTCCCCGGCAGCTTCGAGTTGGTCTTGCAATGATGCAGCTTGACATTGGGCCCGATCACGGCGGCCACGGCCTCAACCAAGGCGGGAGCCCGCACCGCCTCCAGATACGCGTCCGACACCTCAATCGGCGAGGCGACGCGGCGCAGTGCGGGTCGGTCGGCGGTATGGCCGGTTTCGAGGTCGAAGCGCGGCCGCCCGTCGAGCGTTTCGCCGTACGGGGCAGTATGGGCGCGACTCGAGTTCACCCAGGCATTGAAATCGGTGCGCAACCGACCGAGCAACTCGGGGCCGACGACCTCATCGACGAGCAGGTAACCATGGTCCCTGAAGAAGGTGATCTCAACCTCTGAAAGCACTCGTAGCTCCTCATTCACTCGCCGCCGACGCGGCCATGGTATCCCAGCCCACGGGTGCCCACTTGCCCTGTTCGCGCAGCAATTCGGCTTGCAGGGACGGCGCTCGCCCCAGTTCGAGTGGGCTGCCTCCGTGAGCGATCAGCGATCAGTCGAGATCGATCGCGAGGCTCTTCAGATCCGCGAGTGCGCTATGGGCGAGCGCACCCTCGTGCGTGGCGCGCACCACCACCCGAGGTGCACACTGTGCCCGGAACGCCTCCTGCCAGCGTGGGGCGCACAGGCACCACCGGTCGCCCGGCTTCAGACCGGGGAAGCCATACTCGGGAACTGGCGTCGAGAGGTCATTCCCACGGGATTTGGAAAACTCGAGAAAACCAGCCGTCATGACCGCGCAGACCGTGTGACTGCCGACATCCTCGCGGCTCGTGTCGCAGCAGCCGTTCCTGAAGTAGCCCGTCACGGGCTGCAACGAGCACGTCTCGAGTGGTTCACCCAGTACATTGCGCGGGTTCCGACGTCCACCGCCATTACCCGCGTCATCTTGCAGCATGACCGGCTTGTGCATGGCCTGTTATAGCACAACCTGATCAAGGGGCAGTCGCCGAAGAAAGCGGCAAGACGAAAGAAAAGCGCGCCCCGCCGCCCGGCCGCTGTGCCGCATCGATGTGACCGCCATGCGCCGTGACGATGGCACGGCAGATCGACAAACCGAGACCGACGCCCGGCGCGCTGGTTTCGTTGCGACCGCGCTGGAATTTTGCAAAAAGCCGTTCGAGGTCACCCGGCGGCAATCCCGGGCCCGTATCGTCGATGCGGACTCGCATGCAACCTCGCTCGACGGCTGCCGCGATGAGGATCCGGGTTCCGGCCGGCGTGTATTTGGCAATGTTCTCGAGCAGATTGGTGAACACCTGGATCACCAATGAGCTGTCCACCCGCACCGATGGTAACCCCATTGTCATCAGAGTCTCGACAGGGTGTTCGTGCAAGCGTGTGCCGAGCCGTTGCAGCGCCCCGTTCACGAGATCCTCGATCGGCACGCTGTCGACACGCAAGGTCACCTGACCGCTTTCGAACCGCACCAGATCCAATACCTTGGAGATGATTTCGGCCATCTCCTTGGATTTGGCCTCGATTTGCGCCGACAGCGAGCGACGCGCCTCGGGATCGAAGCGGCTGGATGGATCGTTGAGCGCACTGCTCGCGCTCGTTATCACGGCAAGCGGAGCTCGCAAGTCATGCGAGATGGAGGCCAGCAGCGTGTTGCGTACCCCCTCCGTCTGCGCGCTAACGCGCGCTCGTTCTGCCTCTTCCTGCAAGCGGGCGCGCTCCAGCGCGAGCGCAACCTGGGCGGCGAATGTTTCGAGCAGATGACGCTGTTCAGGCAGCAGAAGGCGCTGCGGCTGGATGGGTTCCACGCCCAGCACGGCCAACACCCGCTCACTCGCTTTGAGCGGCAGATAGTGCCCCAGGAGCCCGGGCAGATTATCCGTTCCGCGGCCGGCGGATACCCCATGGTCGTACACCCATTGGCTCGCCGCGAGATCCGCGCCCAATAACGAACCTGAGATGGGTGCGCTCGTCGGGCGCCGCAAACGGCCGGTCGTGTCGGGCAACAGAACGACAGCATGGCTTGCGAAGGTCTCCGTCACATGCTTGACCGCGACGAGCGCCAAATCCTCGAAATGCCGCGTCGACAACAACTCGCGATTCATCGCGTACAAGAGCGCTGTCCGTCGTTCCCTCGCAGCCGCCGCGAGCGTTTGAGATCGCACGCTTGCGACCAGCGTCGCGATGATGAGAGCGACAGCCAGCATCACGCCAAACGTGACCACATACTGCAAATCGGCAACGGCAAAGGAGAAGCGTGGAGGCACAAAGAAGAAATCGAAGGCCAGGACATTCACCAGGGCCGCCGCACTCGCAGGACCCCGCCCGAGCTTCAATGCCGCAACCGTCGCGCCCAGCAGATAGACCATGACGAGGTTGGTCAAGGCAAACTGCGAGTACATCAAGGCCGCAAGCGCGGTACACACCACGGAAATGCCGAGGGCCGCCGGGTAAAGGATCCAATTTGCCCGCGCAGCTGCCGGGACCTTGACCGTCACCCCCCCGCCTCCTGATCGAGAAGCAGACGATAACCCAGCCCGAGTTCCGTGATGAGATGTTTCGGCCGCGTTGGATTGACCTCCAGTTTGCGACGTAAACTGGCAATGTAAACGCGCAGCGACCCGGAGTCTTCGCGATCCGGTCCCCAGACCTCTTTGAGCAGCGTCGACTGACTGACGATGCTCTCCGGCTGGCGCGCGAGCACGGCCAGTATTTTGTACTCGAGCGGCGTGAGTCGAACCTCATCACCATCCGCCCGGCGGGCCATGCGTGCGCTCAGATCGACCGAGATGCCTCCGAGCCGCAGGATTGCCATCGGCAGGAGTCCACGGACGTGGCGGCGCGATACGGCTCGCACCCTCGCCAACAACTCCGGAGCACTGAACGGCTTGACGACGAAGTCATCCGCGCCGCTATCCAATGCCAGCAGTCTTTGAGACTCGATGGTGCGCGCGGATAGAACCACGATCGGCATGGCGGACCAGGTGCGAATGCCCTTGATGACCTCGATGCCGTCGCGGTCGGGCAGACCCAGGTCCACGACCACGACGTCGGGGTTGTACAGACGCGCGTCATGTATTCCGCCACACGCCATAGCCGCCGAAACGACCCGATAGCCGTTCGCTTCGAAGAACGTGCGTAGCACGCTTTGCAAGGCCGGATCGTCTTCAATCACCAGCACTTGATGCATCGCCTCGGTCATGCGCCACCCTCGCAATGCCGACACGCTAGCAGCTCAAACGTCAAAATCGCGTAAAGATCTAGAAACGGTAGGACAGGTCGACACCTCCGGTGAGCGGCTGGTTCGTTTCGATGCGGGTGAAGCTCGGTTGAGGCTCATTCTCCGTGAACATGCTCTCGAGTTGGGCGTGCTTATTGGTCAAATTGTCGATGAACGCGGTCGCGCTCCACTTGTCTCGTTTCAGTCCGGCCCGGATATTGACGAGATCATAGCCAGGTACCTGTCGGTAGGTACCCACGAACTCGTAAGGATCATTGAAGAAAATCGAGTAGCGTGGACCCGTGTAAGAGCTCTCCACGCGCGCCGTGAACGTGGTGGCGCCGACCGGCTTCGAATAGTTGAGGGACACGGTGCCACTTTCCGGGGAAACTTCCGGCAGCTTGTGGATTGGCTGAATGACCCAGTGAGGTCCCCCGTCGAGGTATTCATAGAGGTAGCCTGCCGCGATTTCGAGCTGGAATCCTGCACCGAGGTCGGCAAGCACGTCGACGTCAGCTCCGTCGATGCTAGCGTAGTTACCATTGATATTGAGTGCCCAATCGTTCGGATACGCCTCGAGCTGAATGTGGCGCCAGTCCTCATAGTAGATGCTGGCGTTCACCGTGAGACGACGATTGAAGAATCGCGACTTCTCGCCCAACTCGTAGCTGACCACGCGGTCCGGCGCGTAGGTGGTCGGCCACTTGCCGCTCGTGTAGTTTTGCTGCGCGAACGCCCCGCCCCAGGCGGCACCGGTGGTTGGGTAAACCGCGTCGCCCCCACCGGGACGAAAGCCGGTGGACACGGTGGCATAGGCCATCAGGTCGGGGTTGAACGTGTAGGTCAGATTGAACTTGGGATCGAAGCTCGTCGACGACAGCGCGATCAGACCCGAACAGGACGGCGTTGCCGCTCCGTACCCCGAACCCCAGCCGCTGATGCATGACGAGAATCGGTAATCATAATGGTTCACCCGCGCGCCGAAGTCAGCTTTGATCTCATCGGTCAACGCATACGTCCAGTCGCCGAATCCCGCGGTCTGTTTGATCGTCGTCGGTGAATAGGCATCGAACCAGTTGGGCGTGGTGGCCGGTGCGTTCGTCCCCAAGTCCATGAACGAACCATAGTTGGGCGTCGTCCCATTGAAGGTCCACAACGAAAAGAAATCACTGTAGTAAACACCCGCAACCCAGCTCGCTCGTCCACTACCGGTCGAAGCCAATCTCAGCTCTTCACTGAACTGATGTGACGGGTCATCCTCGATGCCGTGCTCCGGGCCAGACCCGGTAGGACCATAAAACCCAGGATTGGGGAGACCGTAGTTCGAGTTGTACGTGATGAATTCCAGGGGATTGTTGAACGCCTCGCTGGCTTCTTCGACCTGGGTGGAGTTACGAGTCCAACGCGCCGTACTCGATGTGAGATCAAACGAGGAAAAACTGTAATTCACATTGAGGCTGTAAGCCGTCAGCGAATCAGTCAACGGTTCGGCGATATTGAACGGCTGGTAGTGCGCCAGGGTGCCGGGAGAACTGTCATAGGCGCTGATTCCGTTTTGAGTGCTGGTCGTGTGGAACAATGCCGGCGTGATCGACAATGCGTCCGCAGGCTTCCACGACAGCGTGGCGCGCACCGCATAGGTTTGATAGGCATTCGAGCCTGGATACTGCGCCTGGACCGGCGCATTCTCGACATCGCCTCGCACCGAACCCAACGGAGTTCCGCCAGCCAACGGCAGCGGCTGCGCAACAACACGGTCGATCCAACCGCTGGTATGGCCCAGGGTTCCCACCAGCCGCAAGGCGAGCGTGTCGCTGATGAGGGGAAGATTGATCATCAAGCTGTCCTGGTGGTTGAAACCGCCACCCGCCGTTCCCGACAGGACGCTCTGTGCGGTCGATTGAAAGTCCGTCACATTCGGCTGGTTCGAAATGAGTCGTACCGTGCCGCCCATCGAACCCGATCCAAACAGCGTGCCTTGGGGTCCGCGCAGAATTTCGATGCGGTTCAAGTCGTACAGATCCGGATCGATGACGACGTGACCATTCTGAGCGCTCGCCGGCCCGGCGAGCGGAATGTCATCGAGATAGAACCCGACCGTCGCCGAATTGCCACCGCTCGAGGTCATGCCGCGCATCTCGATCTCGGTCTGACTGGGCCCTTCGGTTTTCAGCGAAACACCCGGTGTGCCCTGGGCTAGAGAGGCGAGCGATGCGACGCCGCGAGCGAGCAAATCCTCGCCGCTGACCGCGGTGATGCTGATTGGCGTGGTCTGTACCGTCGAGATGCGCTTTTGCGCGGTGACGACAACCTCTTCCAAGGAAGAAGAGCCGCTGTCATCGGAATCTCCCGCGGCAGCGCCGGCGTTCAAAGAGAGTAGTCCCAGAGCGACGGCGATACCGGTTCCTGCAACCGCCGCAGCCGATGATTTCATATCCATCCATGACAGGCGCATCGTGTGATCTCCCAAGTCATTCTCATGCCCACTCCCGTTGGGCCCGAATGCTAAGGTGGCGCCTTGTTAATACGCTGTTAACAAAACCCTGCGCGATCTGCACCCGCGCCGACGCCGTCCTTGAGGTGAGGCCAGGCAAGAGTGAGGAACACGCCGCGGGCCGCCATAAGCACCGTCAGTGCAGCCCAGATGCCATGATTGCCCCATTGGGATGACAAGATGAACAGCAGGGGCACGTAGACGACGACCGCGCAAAACATCGTATTTCTGAGCGTGCGGGTCCGCATGGCGGACATGAAAACGCCGTCCCAAAGAAACGCCCAGATACAGATCATGGGCAGCGCGGCAACCCAGGGCCAGTACCGGGATGCGGTATCGCGCAAGGGGCCATTTGACGTCATCGCCGAGAGATACCAGGGTTTCACGAGCAATAGCAGCGCCGACAATGAAAGACTCCAACCCAAGGACAGCGCCGCGCTGCGGCGCACGATGTGCACGAGGGCTCGACGCGAGCCCGCGCCGATCGCGCGTCCGCCGAAAACCTCGGCGGCCGTGGCGAAACCGTCGAGCAGATTGGCGATCACCAGGAACGCCTGCATCAGGATCTGATTGGCCGCGAGATCCATCAACCCTAAACGGGCGCCACGCTCGGTCATGAGGGCGAACGAACCGGTCAGGAGCAGCGTGCGGATGCTGATGTCGATGTTCGCGGAGAAAAGCGTGCGCCATGCCGCACTGTCCAGCACCTGTTTGCGCACGCCGACCCACTTCTCGAACGGCACCATCCGCAGCATTAGCATCGTGGTCACCACGCAGAGGCAGCCTTCGCTGGTGACCGTGGCCCAGGCGGCGCCCGCGATTCCCCATCCGAATTTTAGCACGTACAGGCCCGCGAGTACCGCATTGAGCGCATTCAACGCCACCTGAAGCAGCATGACGGTGCGTGCGCGACCCTGCCCCATCAGCCAGGCAAACTGCGCATAACCGAGCAGCGTCAACGGTGCCGACCAAATGCGCGCATTGAAGTATTGATGAGACAGCGGCAGCACCGCGGCCGGTGGATCGAGCAGCCGCAGCGCGAGCCAGGCAATGGGCTGCTGTAGCAGCCACAAGGCGATGCCACCGACCACGGCGGCAAGCATCGGGCGAAGCCCGGCGAGCAGCACTGCGCGAGAATCGTCACGGCCGATGGCCTGCGAAACCAATGCGGTCGTGGTGAAACGCAGAAAGGCGAAACACCAATAGATGACGGTGAACAGAGTCCCACCAATGCCTGACGCGGCGATGATGGCGGGGTCGCCCAAGCGGCCGAGCACGGCGGTATCGATCACGCCCATCAACGGTGTCGCGATGGCGGCGAGCATGACGGGCACCGCGAAGCGGATCAGCGACGGGTATGAAGGGATCGCGGGGAGGGCGGGGATCGAGGACATCATCAACGCCGCGAGGCGGCAGTTCGCTGCGCGAACCCGTATTTCAAGGTGCTCTATCGTCTCATGGAACGATCGCTACGTCGACTCACGCCGGACTGGACCGCATCCAAGATAACAGGGCCGCTGGCAACGGCGCGGTTAAGAAGGCTTCTGCACCCACACTTTGCACCAGCCTCCAGCCGGCACCGTCTTGCCACCGAAAATGCTGCAGGCCGCCTGCGGATCGCTGGCTTTACCCTGATATTGGGCACACGAGGCGCATCTCTGGGCCGGCTTGAACGTCGGATTCGAGGCGGCGTCCACCGTCTTCGAATCGCTCACGAAGCCCAAAGCTTTGGTCGACGGATCGTTCGGATCGAGTGCGGCCGCGGCGGCGTTACGGGTCGGCCACAGCGCCAAGGCGGAGCCTCCAAGGCCTGCCGTCAGGCAATACTTCACGAGCGTGCGACGAGAAAGCGGTGATCCGATCATGAGGTTCCTTGCTGGGCAATTCGAGTTCGACCCTTCGAGCGTCGCGCGAGAATTGCATTTGGAGGGGAAGTTCCACAATACGTACTTCCGCTTAAACGCTGCGCGGAGCACGCCGGCTGCGCTGAGCACGCCGGTTGCGCGCATCATTCTGCCGACTCCGAACCGTTCGCGTCGGTGTCCTACCGTACAGACGAAGTGTCGTACCATTCAAGGCAATGATCGACATTTTTGCAGCCTATCTAGCCCGCTTGGGTGTCATTGAACGGCCGCAGCCGACACGGGCGGTGCTCAACGATCTGATCGTCCGTCACTTGCAGACCGTACCGTTCGAGAATCTGGATGTCATGGCGGGAACACCTCGACCGTTGGAAACGCGGACGTCATTGGAGAAAATCGTCCACGATGCCCGCGGCGGATTTTGTTATGAGTTGAATGAGGCGTTTCGTGCGCTCTTGGAGCATCTCGGCTTCACGGTGCGCCGCATCGAGGCGCGCGTTTGGAAGGCGTCGACGCTGCGGTTCGGTGCTCCGTTCGATCACCTGGCCCTCGTCGTAACGTTGGCCGACGACGACTTTCTCGTCGACGTCGGGTACGGCGACGGCCCGCGCTCGCCCCTGCGTCTTCCTCGCGATCAATCAACCGACCTATCTGGCGACTATCGGTTGGCGCCGGTGAGCGACGGCATGCTACGCCTGTCGCGCGAGTTCGCGAGCCACGCACGCGAACCCGCGAGTCTGTCGCCCACATTGGCACCGTCCTCGCAACCCCTCTATGAAATGACGCTGGGACCGCAATCGCTCGACGCGTACGCCGCGATGTGCCGGTATCACCAGACCTCGCCCGAGTCGATCTTCTCCCAAGGCATCATCTGCACCCGTGCGACTTCGGACGGACGCATCACCTTGAGTCGGGACCGGCTCATCCGCGTCGCCGCCGGGCAGCGTACGGAAACACCGGCCGCCGACCTAAGCCTGCTGCTCAAAACGCATTTCGGAATCCCGCCTCACCCGAACTCGGATTGAGCCCGATTTCGGTGCATGTCATCGGCCGCGAATCCCCGACTTGGTGCGGCCCGTTCGCACCCATAAATTTTGTTGTTCGCCCGACACGCTGCCTGCTAGGATAAAAAAAATTAGATCAACTAGGGATGAGGTGTCATTTGAACAAGGGAATTCGTGTTTCCGCGGCAGCATCGCTAGCGCTCCTGGGTTTCGCCGGCGTCGCGACCGCGCAACAGTCGACGTCGGCCGCGCCGGCCAGTTCCAGCAGCGATCTCGACGAGATCGTGGTGAACGGCATCAAGCGCGGCGATCTCATCATGCCCACCCAGGTAACCTCCACGTCGGCCTATGGGCTCGATCTCGGCGTCATGGACACACCGCGCAACAACACCTTGCTGTCGAAGGTCCAACTCGACGCCCTCGATATACAAAACCCCGGCGGCTTCTCCTACTTGACCGCCAGCGCCTATTCGGACGCGTCGTTCGGTCAGCCGAATGTGCCACGCATCCGCGGCCAATACGCCGACATGTTCTACAACGGCATGCGCGACAGCTTCACCTTGAACGGTTATGGCGCGCCGATCAGCTTCAACATGGTCGATTCGATCGACATCATCAAAGGTCCGGCCAGCGTTCAGGGCGGACCGGGATCGGGCGTCGGCGGTTCGATCAACATCGCGACCAAAGAGCCCTCGATGACGAAATTCGCGGGGCTGTTCAACCTCGAAGTCGACAGCCAACAGAAGCGCATCGCGGGATTCGATGTGGGCGGACCGCTCGCCTCCAACATCGCGGGCCGCGTCAGCTTCACCAGCAACGACAGCGGCAGCTACTACAACAACATGTTCTTCCACCAGCAGTCGTTGTATGGCGCGGTGGTCATCGACGTCACGCCCAGCTACACGGTCTCGGTCAACGGCGACGTCGCGGACACTCGCTATCGCGAGAATGACGGCGTCAACCGCGGGAACCAGGCCTTCATCGACAACGGCACCTATCTCACCGGCGGGCCGGTGACGCCGATCTCCGGATTCGGTACGGAGGTTGACCTGACCGGCACCACGATCTTGAACGGCAAGACCATCATCGATGAGCCGGGCGGCAACGGCGCGCACGCGCTGCACGCCATGCTACAGATCATCCAGACGCTGAAGTTCACCGATGACTTCTCCGTCTCGAACAATACGTTCTACGACTACATGAATCGCTTCAACCAGGTCGAGGCTTACTACGCCGATACGGCCAAGGGCAGCTACTCGTTCGAGAACAAGACCGACTTCCATGTCAAGTTCGCCACCGGCTCCGTCAACAATGATATCGATGCCGGCTTCACCTACCGCTACACCCATGTGAACGATATACAGAACTTCGCCAATGAACCGGTGAGCGTCTATGATCTGTCGGGAAATCCCGCGTCGTGGGTCTTTCCCGCGAATGGTCCCAACCCGTCAAACCAGCTTTACGGCGGGGCCATCCCGTACAACGCCGCCTTCAATCATCCGCAATACGGTGTACCCGGCACCTATGGCGCCTACGCCAACGCCACCATCGACTCCAATCTACAAGACGCCGCGATCTTCTTGGAGCATCGGCTGCAGTTCTCGCCCGAGTGGAGCGTGCTGTATGGCCTGCGCGGTGACCTCGTGCAATTGAACGATTCGGACCCGCTGTACGCGGCGGGATTAGCCGACGGTGACGGGGCCTATCCGGGCTGCGGGAACTACTGCATCTCGACGATTCCGCCCGTGCAGCACACTCCCTGGTATGGTCTCTACAACGGGAATATCAGCGTGGTCTACACCCCGACCGAGGCGATCTCGGGCTATGTGACCTTCAACAAAGCCCAATATGTGCTCGCCAACGCCAACGATGGCGCGGTCGGCACGCTGGGCGTCGACCCGACCACGCAGCTGCGTCAAAACACGCTGCTCGAGGAGGCGGGCGTGAAGTTCGACCTCTTGGGCAAGGCGTTGTTCATGTCGATCGCGGGCTTCAAACAGGAGCGCGCCGTACCCATCGGCGATGGTGGGACGGAACACTCGCTGGCACATATCACCGGCGCCGAGATCGAGCTCAACTACCAGCCAACGCCTAACTTCTTCGCGACGGCCAGCTACTCCTATCTGCACACGCTGTTGGATTCGCCGTCCGGCTTCTGGAACTTCCCGGCACAGGCTGGCATCAACTACGATGGTGCCGGCACGGATATTCAGTGGGCGACTTGTAAAGTGTCGGGCAATGCCTCGTGCAGCCAGAAATTTCTCGATCCAGGCGTGCCGGAGCACCTCTTCAATGCGCTCGCCAACTACAAACTGCCCAGCGGTCTCGGATTCCAGGCGAATCTTCAGGTCACGGGCCCCATCCAGGTCTCCCAGGCCGGATACATCGATCTCGGCGCCACCAATGCCGTCGCGGGCTTTCCCTTGGTCGGGCCCGGCGGTCTGATTTCGAGCTCGGTGGTCGGCGCCAATGGCTACTTCACGCCACCGACGATTCCCTGGCAATACATGCTGAACGCCGGTGTTTTCTACTCGTTTGCCGAGCATTACAACGTCAAGTTCGAGGTATACAACCTCACGGACAACCGTAATCTTCAAAACGACTATGCGTTCTACGGTAACGACTTCCTCACGCGGATACCGACCCGCAGCTATGATCTGACGTTGACCGGCAAGTTCTAACGCTTTTATATGGTCAGCGCGTCTATCGTCAGCGCGCCGTTTCCCGCCGATGTCGGGATTCGCGTCGCCTTCGAGGAAGCGCTGGCCGGTTATCGTGAAGGAGGACTGCCCATCGGGGCAGCCCTCCTGGTTCGTGGCGAGGTCATCGCACGCGGTCGCAACCGACGGGTTCAGGACGGCAATCCGATTCTGCACGCCGAGATGAGTTGCTTTCGGAACGCGGGACGCCTGCCCGCGAGCGTCTATCGCGAGGCAACGCTCTACTCCACTCTGTCCCCCTGTTACATGTGCAGCGGTGCGGCCTTGCTGTTCGGAGTACCACGCATGGTGGTCGGCGAGAGCCGCACCATTCTCGCGGCCGATGATTGGCTGCGATCGCGCGGTATGGACGTCACCGTGGCCGACGATCCGGCCTGCTATGAGCTGCTGCAGCGCTTCATCCGCGAGCAACCCGCCGTCTGGGCCGAGGATATCGGTGAGGCGGGCACGCAAGGAAAATACGATCATTCCCCCGGGGGGGCGGCCGGGTGAATCGGCTGATCGCACGAGAGTTGCTGTTGACCTTCGCGCTGATCGCCGCCATCTTTTACGAGTCGTTGGTCTTGGTACCGGCATTCACCGGCCAACCGCACGATCCGCTCCGGTCCGTCGCGATCGCCACACTGTTGCCCATCATCAGTCTGATACTGCTTTCCGGAATCGAGCGCCTGTTCCCACCCGCGGGGCCGCGCAAATCGGCACGCCGGTGGTTTCTCCATCTTGAGATCAACATTTTCTGGTCATTCGCGTCGGGCTTGCTGTTCGTGCTCGCGACGATGGCCGCCACGGCACTCGCCCATACCATGGGCTTTGATCCGGGTTTGATCGATCTTACGTTCGCCGCCGGAAAGGGATTGCCTGCGCTCTTGGCTGCCGTCTGGGTGTCCGCCATCGTCGGGGATTTTTTCTTCTACTGGTACCATCGCACGCTGCACAAGGTTCACCTGCTCTGGCAGATTCACAAAATGCATCACATGGACCAAGAACTCGACGTCCTCACGGTGTTCCGCGACAACTGGCTGGATGTCGTCGGCTCGGCGCTGTTCACGGCGTTCCCGATGACGATCTTGTTCAAATTTGACACCACGAACCCAGGGTCCTTGACGATGTTGAGCGGCATCAGCGCCACGGCGCTGTCGACGCTGCTGACGATCGGGCACATGAATGTGAAGTGGCAGGTGGGGAAAGCCAGCGTGCTCTTCTGCAGCCCCCAGCTGCATCGCATCCATCACAGCTCGGTCCCCCAACATTTCGACAAGAATTTCGCGGTGGTATTTCCGGTCTGGGATGCTCTGTTCGGCACGTACTATCCGCCGGCGCGAGATGAGTTTCCGCCAACGGGGGTGGCCGGAGAACGAGAAATTCAAAGCTTCTGGGAGGCTGAGACCTTTACTCTGCGTCAATGGTGGAGGATGGCACGGCTGCGGCAACCCAAGGTCATTCGCGGTGAGAACGCTTGACGCCGAGCGCTTTCAGTTACGCTCGGCCCGCAAGCCTGACCGAGACCATCGCACTGGTGAGCGAACACACGACCGACGCGAGAATTCTCGCCGGCGGGCAAAGCTTGATTCCGCTGCTGGCACAGCGATCATTGCGGCCTCGATTGGTCATCGACATCACCCGCCTCGCCGGACTCGACCGCATCGAACTCCAGTCGGACCACGTCCGCATGGGTGCGCTGGTGCGCCAGGAACAGGCTCGCCTCTCACCCGTCGTGCGCGCCGACGTGCCGGCGCTCGCCGCGGCGCTCAACTGGGTGGCAAGCCCGGTCATTCGTGAACGCGGCACGGTGATCGGCAATCTTGCCCTCAATGCACCCGGAACCGAACTGCCTGCGGTCGCCATCGCCTTGGGCGCGACCTTCGTGGTGCGCGATGCCACCGGTGAGCGACTGGTCGCCGCGATGGACCTGTTGGGACCGGATCGCCGACTGGATTCGGGTTCGATGATCACCCACATGCTTTGGCCTCGCGCAACCGGACCCGGCGCTTTTTACGAAGTCGCGCGCCGGGACGGCCATGCTCCGGTGGTGGGCGCCATGGCGCAGCTGAACCGGGATCAGT
>Ga0116226_10001380_pt1 | contig 21034 bp, 18 predicted proteins | sample S1TSphfallax_FD_89692 | JGI IMG/M metagenome (GOLD analysis project Ga0116226, IMG submission 89692) | Host-associated microbial communities from peat moss isolated from Minnesota, USA - S1T2_Fa - Sphagnum fallax MG | ecosystem: Host-associated > Plants > Peat moss > Unclassified | place: USA... | reverse complement strand
TTGATAGTCATCTTTAATATCCTCCAGGTTTCAAATGCGTGAGTTCCAGTGGCGATTCGTAACTCGCCGGTAGTGACTATCAGGTATCCCATTCTCTGAGAGTAGAGGGTAAAATCGGGACGTCGTATCCCATAATATGAGACGCCTTGGACAGACTCGAATCCATGTCAGCGTTCGTTGCCGTGGCAAAAGCGCGAGGATTCTCGGCCGCCGCTCGCGAACTCGGAGTGCCCCTGGCGACGATCAATCGACGGGTCGTCGATCTCGAACGCGACATGGGCGTGCGCCTCCTGCATCGCTCGACGCGCCAGGTGGTCCTCACGGACATTGGTCAAAATTTCTTCGTGACGTGCGAGCGGATTCTGGAGGAACTGAGGGAGGCGCAGGAGGCCGCAACCGGCGAATATCGTGCGCCCAAGGGTATTCTGACGATTACGGCACCCATGGGATTTGGACGGCTGTACCTGCAACCGGTTGCAATCGAGTTTCTGACCGCCTTTCCCGATATCAACCTGAAGCTACTGCTCGTGGATCGCGTGGTGCACTTGCTCGAGGAGAACATTGATCTTGCGCTGCGCATCTCGGAACTGCCCGATAGCAGTCTGATCGCGCGCCCGCTCGGACACGTTCAAATGGTCGTCAGTGCGAGCCCCGCATACCTCGAGCGGCGTGGAGTACCGCAAACGCCGTCGGACTTGATGCTCCACGACTGCATCGCTTGGTCGACCGTCGAGCCGCTCAATAGTTGGTGGTTCCGAAAAGGCGCGAGCGATCGGACCTACCCAGTGCGCACCCGCCTATCGACGAGCAGTGCGGACTCCGCGATCAGCGCCGCCCACGCGGGACTTGGGTTGGTTCAAACCACGAGCTATCAGGCAGAACCGGGCTTGCGAGACGGCCGACTGGCGCTCGTATTACGGGCCTTCGAGTGCGCACCCATTCCGGTCAGCCTGGTGTACGTCCGTCAGCGTTTACTGCCGTTGAAGGTACGCGCCTTCATTGACTTTGCAGTGCCTCGCCTGACGGACCGCCTGCAATCCATCGCAGCGACGCTCGACGGCCGCAAGTACACATCATCCGGGCAGGTCTCAATGCCCAGCACCCGCGGGAAGATGCGCAAACCCCGCTAGGTGGGTTGCCGTAAGACACGCGGGTCCTTTGTGTCGCGCTGAGCGACTTGTCGGTTGGGCATGTTTTTGCGCAGAGTACCGGCGTGCGGGAGGAGGCTCGAGACAAGGCCATGGGGGGCAAGGTCGCAGCGTCGAAGACGCAGGCGGTGGCGATGCGAGACGCCTTTGTCACTGCGATTTCTGCCGCAGGATTTAAGTGCGCGGTATCGCCACCGATGGTGATCGTTAAGGATGTCTTTTCGTATGGGAGCTATGACGAACAGACCAACACGTTGACGGTCTCGGCGTGGAGCTTGCTGTCGGAAGCCGCGAAGTCACGGTTCTATCGGGTGGTCGGACCGGGTGCGACGGAAGAAGCGGCGCAGACTGAGTTTGAGACGGGGGTGTATCACTGGGTTCTAGTACATGAGATGGCGCATTGGTGGCAGGCGTGCCAACGCGTGACCAACGAGAAGCAGCCTTACGCCTTCGAGTATGGAGCCAATCGGATTGCGGCTGCCTATTGGAGGGAGCATGACCCGTCGGTGATTGCGCACCAGCGGGGCATCTTCAAGTATGTGCTGGATCGTGTGCCTAGTCCGGTCGCCGCAGGAGGCAGTCCCGAGGCCTTCTTCGATGATCATTATCCGGACAAGTTCAAATCGGGTCCGGAGTACACATGGTTCCAGGCCGGGATGTGTTTGAAAGTGTTTGATGAGACCCCGGCGCCCTCCTTTGCGCAGGCGCTTAAAGAGACCAAGCCTTAATGCGTCGCGCAAACGTCGGGCTCATTCAAGTCGCTGCGACTCAGTCGACCGAGCGGCGGCAAGGCAACATCATGCTCTGCTTGCAGGTAGAGGGAAAACGCGTCCGCGTCCATCGGACCGAGCTGCCCAGGGGGCAGCGTTGCGAGCACGTGTAGATCGTCGCCTCCGCCTGCCATGAAGTCGTTCACGGTCACCCGATAGTGGCGCGTCGGATCAATCGGCACTCCGTTGTCTTCACAAGCGTGTTGGACATGGGCACCTGGCCCTGCGGCAGCATCCCAGGCGAAGCGCAGGCCGGAAGTTTTCAGTATGCGCGGAAGCAGTCGATTGTCCTGCGGCCATTCCTCCTCCAGTACATTCAGAAGTTGTTCGCCGGTCATGTCGAGTGTGACCAGGTGATTACCAAACGGCTGCAAGGTCAGTACGTCACCCCACGTGAGGGAACCTGCGTGTAAATCCGAGCGCAGACCACCCGGATTCATCAGTGCGATATCCGCGTGGGTTGCCATACGCTGGGAATCCGCGACCAGGTCGCCCAGGATGGACTCGCCCGCCTCCGTGGTGGCACGCGTCAGCGCTTGCGGTAGTGTCGCGACCACACGGCTGACCTTGGTCTTAATGAGTGCCTCGGCGGAGTCCGCCAGCCGGCGTGCGCCCTCATCGCCAGGTGTCCCGGGCGGCACGTCCGCCCACACCGGCATGATGCGCGCCGACTTGCTCGTCACCCGGCGTGTGCGCCGATCGATTTGCAGATCGATCTGGGAGAAGGCGATGCCGTAGGAATACGCCTCGGTCACCAGGATCGGAGTGCCATCGCGCGCAGGCAGCAGCGTGTTGGTGAAGCGATGGGTGTGCCCGGAAATCACCAGATCGATGGCGGGATCAAGCCTCGACACGATGTCCTTCAACGGTCCACGATAGCTGATGTCTCCTTCCCGCGGTGTCGGCGTCAGCCCCTCGTGAATGATGACGATCTGGACGTGAACACCCCGCGCCTCAAGCTGCGCGGCCGCCTCGTTGATCGAGTCCGCTTCATCAAGAAATTCCACATCGCGCACCGCCCAGGCAGGCACGATGCTGGGGACATCTCGCAACACTGCGCCGATCACTCCGACCGCCACGCCACCCACCGAGACAACCGTGTACGGTGGCAATAGCGGACTTCCCGTACGGCGGACGCGTACGTTGGCGCATACGTACGGGACGCGGCTGCCGCGATAAGGGTTCTCGAGGAACGGCCCATCGGCTGCGTTGCCGCCGTTCAGCAGGCGGCGGATCTCCTCGATGCCGGCGTCGAACTCATGATTGCCGAGCGTGCCCACGACGTTGCAACGGTTCGGGTAGCGCCGCCCTGCGACCGCTTCGATCGGGTCGGTGGCGTGTCCGAAGGCGCAGTGATCATTCGCGAGCAAGTTCAGCAGCTGTATGCCGGGTTCATTGCGCAACAGCCGGGTTATCGGCGGACTGGCGCCGAGCTGATCACCCGCATGTAAGAAAATGGTGCTATTGGGAGCCGCGCGCTCGGCCCTTTTCAGATATGCCACCAGTGCGGGGGCACCACCCACCGGCCTTGACAGGCCCATTTCGGGTGGCCGTAGATTGCCATGAAAATCGTTGATTCCGATAACCTGCACATGGAACGGGTGCACAGATCGCACGCCGGCAGCCGACCAGGTGACCACGTCGGTCGGCGGGGGCCACGGGACGGTGGAAGGGTCTGCCGCCCAAGAGCGGCAGAACACGGCGCACAGCATCCAACCCAAGAGAATTCGCAAGACCATTCAACCTGGCTGCAGGCTCAAGCGGCGTCCATTTCATTGCGCCGACGTTGCCGCTCCTCCGCTTCGCGCCGCTCATCTTCAATATGAGTGAGCACGGCGTCAACGTCCGGTGCGGATGTATCGCGCGCAAAGCGTCCGGACAGCGCGCTGTCGGGATTTAATTCGCCGGCTTCATACAGCGCCCAGATTTCACGCGCGTATTCCGTCCCGAGCAGTTCGGGTGCATACCGTCCAAAGCTCGATCGCATGTTGTCGACGTCGCGCTCCAGCATGAGGAACGCGTTATTGTTGCCGGCGGCATTCACGGCCTGCGGCAAATCGATGATGACCGGTCCATCGACATCGAGCAGAACATTGAACTCGGACAGGTCCCCGTGGATGAGTCCTGCGCAAAGCATGCGAACGATCTGCGTAACCATGAATGAATGCCACGTGAGTGCTTGATCATGCGTCATGGCCACATCGTTGACGCGAGGTGCCGGATCGCCGTGCGCGTCACGCACCAGTTCCATCAGCAGCACGCCTTCGTGAACAAGGTAGGGCTTCGGTACGCGCACTCCCGCATTGGCCAGCCGGAACAAGGCGTCCACCTCTGAATTCTTCCATTCTATTTCCTGTACCCGGCGGCCGTGGCGCCCCCGTTTTCCCATCGCGCGCGCGTCCCGGCTATTGCGCGTCTTGCGACCTTCCTGGTATTGCGCGAGTTTGTGGAAGCCGCGATTTTCGGCTTCCTTGTATACCTTGGCGCACCGTAGTTCCCCGCCGCAGTCGACGATGAAAACCGATGCCTCCTTGCCACTCTTCAGGCGCCGCACCACCGTATCGACCATGCCGTCGTCGATGAGCGGCTGCAGACCTTTGGGAATTTTCATTCCGCATTTTCGCAGATGCGATCGCCCTAATCAAAATTCGACCGTTGGCGGACCGGCCATGTCGTCAGTCACGGCTGACATCACCTTGCTGCTCCACTCTCATGCCCGAAAGTCGTTGGGCGGACTAAGATCTGCACGTATCTGCCATTTTGTTCACTACATTCGGGGGATTACTCATGGGCCGCGGAATTTTATTGTGGATGTTAGGTGTACCTCTACCCGTCATTCTCTTGCTTGCCATGTGCTCTCACCATTGAAGCTGCCGCTGTGATAGCAACACCCCCGGCCTCCACTCAATTTGATGATGCCGCGCGTTTGAGGTCGAGCCCAGCTGCCTCATGGGGCGCCATTCTGGCCGGCTCCGTCGCGGCGGTCTCTGTTTCCTTGATTTTGGTAACGCTCGGCGCGGGCCTTGGCTTCGCGTCGGCATCTCCATGGACAAACCACGGGCTTTCGGCCACGAGCTTCACTGTTGCAAGCACCATTTGGTTGATCGTGACTCAGTGGCTGTCCGCCGCTGCAGGTGGATACCTGGCGGGAAGATTAAGACACCGTTGGCTGGCCACCCATACGCATGAGGTTTTCTTTCGCGATACCGCACATGGTCTCGTGACATGGGGTGTGGCTACAATCGTTATCTCGGCGGTTCTCGCCTCCTCGATAGGTGCACTTGTGGAAGGCGGAGCCAAAGCAGCCCAGGGCGTCGCAGTCATGGATCACTCGGACATGCCTGAAGTTCGGCCCATGGGTCCTGACTCTGTGGGAGGCTCGAACGGGACATACATCTTGGACAAGTTGTTCCGCAAGCATTCCTCTGGCAATTCTCCCGAAGCGAACAATCAAGATCCTCATGGTAAAGACGTGCGCAGCGAAGTCGTGCATATTGCGGCCCACGCTGCAATGAGAGGCGCGGTCAGCGACGAGGATCGCGCCTACTTATCGGCGCTGGTGGCGAGCAACGCGGGTGTGCCTGCCGATGAAGCGCAACGACGTGTGGATGCGTTTATTCAGTCCATCAACGATGACGCTGCCAAAGCCAAGGTAACAGCTGATGAGGCCCGAAAAAGTGCTGCGTCCGCGGCCCTGTACACTGCACTCGCCCTGTTGATAGGCGCGTTCATCTCAAGCGTCTCGGCGGCCATCGGCGGCCGACTTCGCGACGAGCATTTGTGATCAGTCACTACGCCGTACCCTGCCCTCTCGCTTCATGCGGTGCAAGTGTCCGACATTGACTTGTGGCAAAGGCCACGTTGCGGACTTGTAGGCAAGCACATAGCTTGGCTGCGCGTGATCAATGTTCGTATGAGGAGCAGCAATATGATGAGTCCACTTATTCCGCTTTGGATTATCGGCGGCCCGTTTGTCGGCCTATTGATTCTGGCGTTCTCATTTAGGCGTCCGAGTGCGATGGGAGGAACGGCGCCACGGTTAGCGCCGCGGGAGCGCTACGTTGGCGAGGACCGCTCCGCGCCGCTGCTTGACCCAATGCATCCAAACGCTCCTCGGCGCTTGGTGTAGACGAAGAAGCGACGTCGATTTCCGGGGATGGATAGGATTCCGTCCCCGGCTCCTAGGGAATTTTCAACCAAATGAAAGTGAATAGTGAGATGAGCAGCGTGGGCGGCATCACGACCGCGCCCAGTTTTAAAAATGCCCAGCCACTCACCGCCTGCCCTTCTCGACGCAGCGCCACCAACCACAAAATCGTGGCAAGCGACCCGGTCACCGACAGGTTGGGCCCCAAGTCCACACCGATGAGAAGCGCGCCGGTGACATGAGGAGACAAGTGGGCGCCGGTTGCCACGGAACCGGCGAGCAAACCCAATGGAAGGTTGTTGACGACATTGCAGAGTACCGCGACAAGCGAGCCCAACACGAATCCCGTCGCGTTCGGCGCCGCGGCGGCGGTTGCGGGTAGAAAGGTGCCGAGCGGTTTCAATAGACCGGTTTCTTCCACCGCCTCCACGAGCACGAACAGGCCAGCGACCAATGGCAGCACGCTCCACGAAATATCCTTCGCAATCTCCCAAGGGTTAAGGCGGTTCAAGAGGATGACCACCAACGCCGTGGCGCACCCTGCCAGAAAAGTCGGCAATCCCAACTGCCAATCCAAGCTCGAGGCGATCAGGAGAACCAGGCCTGTAATGCCAATCCCGCAGGCCGCCACGCGTCCGCCGCGTGGAAGCCGCGGCACTTTTACATCGCGGGAGATATTGCCCGATAGTTCTGCGCGCTGCATAAAACGCAGGACCACATATGTCACGGTGATCGAGACCAAGGAGGCGAAGCCGAACTCGGCCAACCAAGCGCTCAAGGCCGGCATTTTAGTGCCATAGACGACCAAGTTTGCGGGGTTTGAAATCGGCAGCACGAAGCTCGCTGCGTTTGCGATAAAGGCACAAATGAATAGATAAGGGAGCGGCTTCGCCTTGGCTTGTTTGGCCGCCGTATACACCGCCGGGGTAAGCACCACCGCGGTGGCATCGTTGGACAGGAAAATGGTGACGAGAGTCCCGACTACGTAGACGAGCACGAAGAGCCGGGCTGGCGATCCCTTTGACTGCTTGACGGCGAACGCAGCGAGCCAATCAAAGAGCCCTTGGTGGCGGGCGAGTTCCGCGAGCGCCATCATACCGATCAAGAATAGATAGACATCGGCGCCCTTCACCACCGCACTGCCCGCATCGGGTAGCGGAATCAGTCCGAAAATGAGCAACGCAACGGCAGCTACGACGGCCCACAGAGCTTCCGGAAGCTTCCACGGCCGGACGATCACGCCAATAATCGCGAGCGCTGTAATACTCCAGGTGGCAACGTGCGCCGGCGTAAGCATTCAGCTTGGATTACCGGTGGAACCGCGAAGCCGGCCCGGACACTGAGGTTTCCGGATGGGCGTTGAGAAGGAGCGTACCGTGCACATCGCACATGACATTCAATCTGGTTGCCGGTTCATCACAATAGCCCGGGAGTACAAAGAACCTGTAGGAACAATGGCGATACGCGTCTACTGATTGACCCATGATGCGTGCTGAATCGTCCTGAGGCCGATATGCAGCCCCGGCCAGCGCCGACGCAATAGTGTAAAGCTCGCTGACAGCGCTGATTTGCTCAAATCCTCAAAGTCATCGTCGTTACTTTTCAACCGTTCCTCTTCAACAAAGGAGAATACTCATGAGCTTGTTTCCAGTGTACTCGCTTGCCGTTTGGACGCTCGCGGCGCCATTGCTCGTCGCGGTTGTGGAGTGGGCTTTGACGCGTCGACAGCGCAGTGAATTGACCAATCCTCGAGGGAAGTCCGGCTACGCGGGCTCGGAGCCTCATCGCTCTTGAGCCAGATGCAGGCCCGCGGTTGATATGGTGAGTATCACGACCTCGGCGGCTGTCATGAATCGAACCGTCGAAACCGACGTCCCGGCGCGAATGGACCGCCTTCCCTGGTCCCGCTGGCACGCGCGAATCATTGTTGCGCTCGGAACTTCGTGGATTCTTGATGGGCTCGAGGTCACCTTAGTGGGTTCGTTGTCAGGCGTGCTGAGTTCGACAGATGGACTGTCCCTATCGGACCAAGAAATCACCGCTGCGGCAACCATCTATCTCGCCGGGGCAGTGTGCGGCGCCCTGCTCTTCGGCCATTTGACGGATCGACTGGGCCGCAAGCGCTTATTTTTGGTCACGTTGGCTACCTACTCGGTCGCCACCATTTTCTCCGCTTTTTCTACGAACCTCTTGGTCTTTGGGTTCTTCCGATTCGTGACCGGGCTCGGCATTGGCGGAGAATACGCAGCCATCAATTCGGCAGTGGATGAACTCATTCCCGGCAAAGTACGTGGAACCGTCGATCTTATCGTTAATGCCACCTTCTGGGTGGGGGCATCGATCGGTTCTGTGGCGGCGTTGTTGTTACTCGGCGGGCACGGCCCGCCGCAGTGGTTGGGCTGGCGACTTGCCTTCGGCGTGGGCGGAACACTCGGATTGGGCGTGTTAGTTCTCAGGCTCGCCGTGCCAGAAAGTCCACGCTGGCTGATGCTACGTGGCCGCGAACAGGAGGCTGACCATGTGGTTACAGATATTGAAAAGCAGGTGGGCAAGACCACGGGCAAGCTTCCACCCGTTGAAGGTTCCAGGCTGAAGCTGAGGACGCGAGACCACACGCCATGGGACGAGATTTTCAAGCACATGCTTGGTGAGGGCCGATCTCGATCCGTCCTTGGGCTGGTCCTCATGGTCGGGCAAGCATTCTTCTTTAATGCCGTCTTCTTTACCTTCAGTTTGATGGCGAAGGATTTCTTCCACGTCAAGGATGCAGATCTGCCGCTTCAGCTTTTGCCCTTTGCGCTTGGCAGCTTCGAAGGTCCCATGGTGCTTGGCCCACTGTTCGACAAAGTGGGCCGAAAGATCATGATCACCGCCACCTACGGGTCCGCAGGTTGCCTTCTCTTGGGCGTCGCACTGCTCTTCGGCCGCGGCATGCTGGAGTTGACCTCGCTCAAATTGTGCTTTGCGATCATCTTGTTCATTGCTTCATCGGCTGCGAGCGCCGCCTACCTCACGGTCAGCGAGATATTTCCGTTGGAAATACGCGCCTTTGCGATCGCCATCTTCTACGCGCTCGGGACGCTCGTAGGCGGAGTGGGTGCACCCTTATTGTTCGGATTCCTGATCGCCAGCGGATCGAAGATCGCGGTTGCGGCAGGCTATGTGCTCGGAGCATTCCTGATGATCGCGGGCGCCGTTTGCGAACATCTTTTCGGCGTCGAGGCGGCCGGTCAATCGTTGGAATCGGTCTCAAAGCCACTGCAGAGTGCCTGAACGAACATGCCTGACGCGCTGTTTACTGACAGCGGAGAAATGAGCCGGCGCATGCGGGCCTTTGATTGGAGCAACTCTCCTATGGGGCATCCCGCGACTTGGTCCGCGGCGCTGCAAACGACATTGGGAATAATTCTGAGGTCTCATCACCCGATGTTCATTTTCTGGGGGGAGGATCATCGATGCTTTTATAACGATGCGTACGCCCGGTCGCTCGGGACGGATCAGGCTGAGGTACCGCTAGGCGCCAAAGGCGCGGACCAATTGCAGGAATCATGGGACATCATCGGCCCGCAAATCGACCACGTCATGCACGGGGCGGGGGCAAGTTGGCACGAAAACCAGTCGCTGCCAATGATCCGAGGGGGTCGAAGAGAGCTGTCCTACTGGACCTATGGATACAGCCCGATTCCCGATCCGACTGTCGTATCGGGAATCGGCGGCGTGCTCTTGGTATGTACCGAAACGACGCAGCAGGTACTGACCGAGATGCGGCATAGGTTTTTGGTCGAACTCGGCGATGCGCTACGCAAGCTCGACGACCCGCAGCGGATCATCGCCACAGCGATCGATGCGATCGGTCAATATCTTGGCGTGAGCCGGGTCGGTTATGGCCAGGTTTGCGTCGATGACACCCATATCGAGCTTCACACGAATTACACCGACGGCGTGCAGCCGTTGGTCGGCACATTCCCGCTCGCGGAATTCGGCGTGCACTACATCAGCCGGCAGCGTCGCGGCGAAACGGTTGTCCAGGGGGACATCGCCTCGGATCCTTTGAGCGATACCGCTGCCTGGGACTTGATCGAGACGCGTGCGTTCGTATCCGTGCCGCTGCTGCGGGAAGGACGCTTTTGCGCCAGCCTGTTCGTCAACGACCGGCAGCCACGCCAATGGTCGATGAGTGAGGTGGCCCTGATCGAACGCGTGGCGACGCGTATCTGGGAGGCGGTGAATCGCGCCCAAGCCGAGTCCCAACTCCGTCTCACCACGCAGCGCTTCGAACTCGCATTGCACGGCACGTTTGTAACGCTGGCCTATCAAGACCGTGACCTCCGCTACACGTGGTTGTACAACGCGGCGCTGCAGTTGAGTGTCCCTGACGGAGTTGGGAAAACCGACGCGGAGCTGTTTGCCGCGGAGGACGCGGCGGTGTTGATAGGCATCAAACGTGAGGTCATGCGTACAGGAGAGCGCACACGGCAGACGGTTTCGGTGCGACTGGAAGGAGTGCCGCGGCATTTCGATCTCTTGGTTGAGTCCAATCTCGGTTCCGACGGTCGCATCGACGGCGTCCGCAGCGCCTCGTTGGAGATCACGGAGCGCAAGGCGGCCGAGTTGGCGGTGCTCGATCGTGAGGCACGACTGGCGACCCTAGCCGACGCCATGCCCCAATTGGTCTGGATCGCCCGGTCGGACGGTGCATTGGAATACGTCAATCAGCGGCTGTGCGAATACGTCGGGCTATCCGAGGCTGCGGTCCGGGATCACGATGCCTGGAGGCAGATCATCCACCCCGAGGATAGGGATGCAGCCACGGCCATCTGGGCGCGAGCCATGTCGGCGGGTGAGGCCTATACGCTGGAACAACGGTTGCGACGGCACGACGGCGTCTATCACTGGTTTCTGGTGCGCGCGCAGCCGGAAAGGGATCCCGCGGGTCACGTCGTGCGCTGGTATGGTACCTCCACCGACGTCGATGATGCCAAGCGCCTCGAGCGGCACTTGCTGGCACAGGAAGCGGCACTGCGCGAATTGGACATGCGCAAGGACCGTTTCCTGGCCACGCTGTCGCACGAATTGCGCAATCCCTTGGCGCCAATCCGTAACGCGGCGCAGATCTTGGGGTCGCCGGCATTGCCGCCAGAGCGTCTTCGATGGGCGCAAGCAGTCATTCAACGGCAGGTTAAGCACATGTCGTGGCTGCTCGATGATCTGCTCGACGTCGCGCGCATCACGCAGGGAAAGCTGGAACTCAAGAAAGCGCGCGTGTCGTTGAACAGTATCGTCGATGCAGCGGTCGAGGCGGCGCGTCCGCTGCTCGACGAAAAGCGGCATCATTTTATCGTCGACCTGCCGCCCGAAGTGCCCACGTTGCAAGCCGACCCGCTCCGGCTTGCACAGGTCGTCTGCAACCTCTTGAACAACGCAGCGAAGTATACGGATCCGGGCGGCCGCATCGAACTATCAGCGCGTGTGGCGATTGACGCGGTGAGCATGACGGTAAGGGACAACGGCATCGGCATCCCGGCGCAATCCTTGGATCGAATCTTCGACATGTTTGCCCAAATTGACGGTCAATCATCCCGGTCCGGTGGTGGGCTTGGCATCGGGTTGTCGTTGGTCAAGGGCTTGGTCGAGTTGCACGGAGGCTATATTGAGGTAGCGAGCGCGGGACTCGGCCATGGCAGCGAGTTCACCGTCCGCTTGCCGCTAACTGCCATCGACAGGAATGCCGCGCAGACCCCCGCGGCCGATGCCCTACCACCCGCTGCGAAGGGTCGACGCGTCCTCATAGCCGACGACAACAAGGACGCTGCCGACAGCCTTGCCATGCTGCTTGAGATCGACGGACATGAAGTTCGCGTGGCCCACGGCGGTCATGCTGCACTGGCTCTTGCTCAGGCATTTCGGCCCGAGGTTGCGCTGCTCGATATCGGCATGCCGGAATTGACCGGTCATGAGGTTGCGACGGCGCTGCGCAGGGAACCTTGGGGCAAGACGATACAGTTGATCGCATTGACGGGATGGGGTCAGGAGAGAGATCGGCAACAAGCCCTGGAGGCGGGATTCAATCATCATTTGACCAAGCCTGTTGATCCCGATCAACTCGGGGCTCTGATCGCCGGCCGTCGTCAAACCCTCACATGAACAAGCGCGTTTTCCCAGCAGCATTGCTCGACATGCAACGGTATGCTGCCATATCAAATTGTTCGGAGCGACTAGTGGACGAGAAAAATCTTACGCGTCGGCAGGCGGAGACCTCGGACGCCCAGCCGGTGTCTCGTGCTCTCGCTGCGGCCCTGGCGTCGGGCGCGTTCATCGTGCCGCTGGCAATGAGTGCCTCGAGCAGCCCTTCACCCAATCACCCCCGCGTCATGGCGTGGTACTTTTCTTTACGCAAGCCTTGGTTCAAGCCTCCCGATTGGCTCATACCCATTGCGTGGGCCGGCATAGAGGCCGCTTATGCGACTGCCGCTTACCGACTGCTGCGGGCCGCGCCGTCAGGCGCGCGGCAGCGTGCACTGATGCTGCTTTCTTGGAATGTGTTCACCATCGGAGCGTGGAGCCAACTTTTCTTCAAACACCGCAGCCTCGGCGCGAGCACAGTGGCAGCATCAGCCATGATTGCGACGGGCGCAGAGTATGTACGGCAGTCAAAAGCCGTTGACCGACAAGCCGCTCGCTTAGGTAGCCCGTTTGTTGTCTGGGTCTCCATCGCTACCGTGCTGACGGCCGCTATTTGGGGACTCAATCGACGACGGAAATAATCCCTCAATTCGCATGGATAATTCCCGTTAATCCGCGTGATCAGTCTTGCGATTGGTGAATCGGGCATTGCCAAGGCCCGTCCCGATAGTCATCACGCCCCACTGCTTGACGTCGCTCATGAAGGGGATCTGGCTCAGTCCTTGTACCACCGCATCGTTGTGCATCAAGGGAATCATCTCGTTGCCATCGATAGCAGGGATTGCGGCACGCAGCAGTGCAGGTAAATTGAAATCCTTGTGCTCCCAATCCCCTGGCAGATTTTGACTGCCTTTCTCGATTGATCCATCTTCCCGGATTCGCCCGGGACAACCGATTCCTATGAAAGGTGCGAGCCGCAATTTTCCCTTCTCGGCACGCTTGATCATGGTTTTGAGCATCGCCACCAAACGATCTACTGCTCCTTCCCGATCCGGACCGTCGTCCGCGTGGCGCCATAGCTCCGCTTCCACAATTTTACTCTTCGAGAGATCGCCGGATTTCCGAGCGTTCAGTTGCACAATACCTACTCGGATATTGGCCCCGCCGATGTCGACCGCCAGAATGCCGTCGTGACCCGCAAACATCCAAGAAGGGGCCAGATGAATGCACCCCAGCAGACCGGCCTCGTCTGGATCATGGCGGATAGGTTGCAGGTCAATGGTGAGATCTCCCGTCTTCAGCAGGATCGCAGCTCGACCAATCGCCAGTTCCCCGATTCGGCTATCGCGAAGTCCGCCGCCGACGACGATACGTTCGGTGCCTTTCCAAGCTTTGAGTCGCACGAACTGACGAATGACTCCAGCAAACTCATTCGCAAACTCCTCGATCGTGCCAAGCACCAAACCCGCTGCCTCCGTCTCGCCCTCGACCAGCAACCGATCCAGCCGCTTCTTGCTGATATCTGAGCTCGGCACGTCGCCGATAGGATCTTTATCGAGGGTCCTCAGTTGCTCTCGGCCCGCTTCCAGGATAGCCCGGAAGGCACGGCCGCTCGCGCGGTCTCCAACGAATCCCTCTTGGTCACTAAGCTCACAATTGTATGCATCGATGTCTACTTCGGTTAAGCGGCTTGCGCCGTGAGCCACAAGCGTCGGCGATTCTGTTTGTGGTGCCATGACAATACCTCTCGCCGCCAGGATGTGGATGGCAAACGATCAACGAGTTTTTCCGGAGCGTTTCTTCAGGCGCGTGGCTGGAAGTTACGTGGGCCGTCTTTAAACGTTAAGGACCGCCGCGCCTTTCCGCTTGTCGGCGGACGCCGATAGTCAACCAGATGAGGCGTCCGATCGCCTCATCATCCGATTGCGGTATCTCTGTCTGCTGCAGGCGAGTCCGTAAGCGCGGGGCGACGCCGATTCCGTCCCCTCGACCAGTTACTGCATGGACCAAGGATTCATTACCTCAACTCCGCAGTTTTCAAAGTCCGAAGTATTACGAGTCGAAATACCTGCGCCGTGCAAGCGTGCAATGGAGGCGATCATTGCGTCAAACTGGCTAATTGGTCGGCCGGCGAATTTTCGCGCAGCGACGAGATTGGCGTAATGCTCGGCCGCATCAGAACCAAATGCCAAAATGCGCCCTTCGAGGTCTTCCTCGAAAATGAGATGGGTGACCTCCGACAATTTCTCGAGACGACTCCCCTTCGGCAATAACGCGAGGCCATAAAGGATTTCCGCCTGCGTTATCGCCGTTGTGAACAGTTGCTCTCGCGGCTGAGACTCAAACCAGGCGACGACGGATCGGTCAGGTTGCGGCCGCAATATCTCACAGATAACGTTGGTGTCGAGGATGAACATGGATCACTCGATCTCAACCTCGCGTATAGGATCGCGTGGCGCGATCGCGAGATCGATACCGCCCAGAGGCTCTATCCGAGCGCGAATGGATTTATATAAAGATGTGGCGGAGCCACCGTCCGCTGACAACGCAGCCCTGAGAATCGCTCGAGCTTCTTCTTCCATGGACCGATTGTTACGCGCCGCTTGTATGCGTAAGCGCCGCTTCAGTCGGTCGTCCAAGTCGCGAATAGTCATGCTAGCCATACGTTATCGGTGAACTGAAATGTTCCCACTTTAGGCAATGATTGCAATGATTGCAATGATTGCATCGGCAACGGCCTGCATTTCATCCTCACTCTTGGCTTGATAGTTGGCGACGCGACCGGTGTAGATCAGGCGCTTCAGGGCGTTGGTCGCTTCGCCGCGATTGAGCACGCGCAGTAGCTCACGCCTGAAGGCCGGTTTGACGAAGATGACTGCAAACCGTCATGGCGCGTCGAACGATCTGAAGGCCGATGCTGCCGTGAAGTTCGCAGCGCGCGTCACCCAGGTTCGGGGCCATATCAGCAACGCCGACTTTGATTTTCGCGTGGTCAAAGCCAGCAAGGTCGCGTAAGTTCGCATGATGGACAAACCGCCGCTACCGCCGTTCACGCTCGAGACGGCCACGCAGAAAGTGCGCATGGCCGAAGATGCCTGGAATACTCGTGACCCCAAGCGCGTTGCGCTTGCCTACACGCTGGATAGCCGGTGGCGCAACCGCGCCGAGTTCCTGCAGGGGCGGGAAGCCATCGAGGCCTTTCTCGTGCGCAAGTGGCAGCGCGAGCTCGACTATCGTCTGACCAAGGAAATCTGGGGCTGCCGGGAGAATCGGATTGCGGTCCGGTTTGCCTACGAGTGGCATGATGATAGCGGCCAGTGGTTCCGCAGCTACGGCAACGAAAACTGGGAATTCGACGAGCATGGCCTGATGCGGCTGAGATTTGCGAGCATCAATGACGCAGCCATACGGGAGGAAGAACGGCGCTTTCGCTGGCCGCTCGGCCGCAGACCCGATCATGAACCATCCTTGAGCGACTTGGGCTTCTAGATATTATTTGCGCCGCGCCATCCGCCGATTGACGCCAAGCGCGATCAACGTGCACATCGCGCCGGACAGCAGGTAGACGCTCACATACCCCAATCCGAAATGCGCAGACAGCCCGAGCGCCACTAACGGCGCAAACGCCGCGCCAATCAGCCACGCAAGATCTGATGTCAAGGCAGCGCCCGTGTAGCGATACCTGGTTTCGAAGTTGGAGGTGACGACGCCCGAGGCTTGGCCATAGGAGATTCCCAACAATAGGAATCCCAGCATGATGAAGATGTCCTGGCCTACGGGTCCGCCTCCGAGCAGCGTCGGCGCGAAACCACTGAACACGGCGATCAGCACGGCGAGGATCTCTAGCGTACGGTGCCGTCCGATTCGGTCGGCAATCAGCCCGGAGGCGACGATGCCGATGACGGCCAGCACTGCCCCTATGATCTGAACGATCAAGAATTCGCCCACGGGCTGCGTCGAATTCAGCACGATCCACGAGAGGGGAAACACGGTGACGAGATGAAACAGTGCATAGCTCGCCAAGGCCGCGAATGCCCCTATCACGACCGTCGACCCCTGGGCGAAGGACATGTCCACCACGTTAGCCGGGTCGAGCTCGTTTTCATCGAGCAGCCGTGCATATTCGTTGGTTGCGACGAGTCGCAGTCGCGCAAACAAGGCGACCACATTGATGGCAAACGCGACGTAGAATGGGTAACGCCAACCCCAGGCGAGGAAGTCCGTGGAATTCAGACTGCCGTGCAGGTAGAAAAACAGCGAGCTGGCGATGATGAAACCCACGGGTGCCCCGAGTTGCCCAAGCATCGAATACCAACCACGTCGATTTGCGGGCGCGTTCAGCGCAAGCAGAGACGGCAGCCCATCCCAGGATCCCCCGACTGCGATGCCCTGACCGATCCTCAGAATCGACAACACTACGATGGCCATCGGCCCGATGGAGGCATATCCCGGAACGAAGGCGATGCCGGCGGTGGAAATTCCCAGAAAAACCAGCGCCACGGAGAGCTTGGTCTCGCGCCCGAACCGCCGTTGAATCTCCATGAATGCGATGGAGCCGAAGGGGCGGGCAACGAAGGCCAGGGCGAATATGGTGAATGCATACAGTGTGCCGTCGAGCGGATCGGCGAAGGGAAAGAACATTTGCGGAAACACCAAAACGGCGGCGATTCCGAACACGAAAAAGTCGAAATGCTCCGACGCCCGTCCAATGATGACGCCGATGGCGATTTCGCCGGGTGCTATGTCGGTATGGCGGGAACTAACGCGACGTACGTCTCGTTCGAATGCGTCCCCGGGTGACTGAGTGGACATATTATTGGTGATAGGTACCGGTTGAGTGCATAGGATGGCATCAGGCGCGCGGCAATGCGATAGGACAAAACGTCCAATGCCCGCCTGTGCCCTTTGCGCATAGGATAATGGCCCCTTGAGAGCCCTTTGTCAGCAGACCATGAGATTCCGGAAACCGTATCGCACCCTCGCCGCTTTGCCCTGCACCGCAGTGTCCGGCTGCAATCTGTTGGTCCTGCACCCGGTCGGCACAATCGCGAAGCAACAAAGTCACCTCATCGTGGTTTCGACGATCTTGATGCTGCTGATCGTGATTCCCGTGCTCACCCTGACGCTCTGGTTCGCGTGGCGATATCGCGCCTCGAATACGAAGGCAACCTACGCGCCCGAATGGGACCATTCCACCGCGCTCGAGTTGCTGATCTGGTCCGCGCCGCTGCTGATCGTCATCGCACTCGGCGCCATCACGTGGATCAACACTCACACCCTCGATCCTTACCGGCCGTTGGACTCGACGAAGGCCGGGAGCGCCGCTGGCAATGCAGCACACCCCGAAGGAACCGCAACCCTGACTCCCATGATCGTCGAGGTCGTGGCACTCGACTGGAAATGGCTGTTCATTTACCCGCAGCAGGGCATTGCGACGGTCAATGAGCTGGCCGCGCCCATCGATGTTCCCATCCATTTCAAGATCACGTCATCCTCGGTCATGAATTCGTTCTTCATACCCGCGATGGCCGGCCAGATTTACGCCATGCCGGGAATGCAAACGGAGCTCAATGCCGTGATCAACGAACCCGGCACTTACGAGGGCTTTTCCGCGAACTACAGTGGCGCGGGTTTTTCCGGCATGCACTTCAAGTTTCACGGCATGCAGCCGGCTGAATTTCAGCGCTGGGTTCAGCAGACGCGTGACAGCGGATCGCCCCTGAAACCCGCAGACTATCTGCAGCTGGCGATGCCGAGCGAACGCAACCCGGTGCAGCGCTTTTCATCCGTGACCGATGGCCTCTATGACGCCATCCTGAAGCAGTGCGTGAAAGTTGAGGAGCGATGTTGAGGCAATCCATGGACAGCGTGCTGGGGCGCCTGAGCTGGGATGCGATTCCGCTTCACGAGCCCATCCTGATGGGCACCTTCGTCGGCGTGGTGCTGGGCGGACTGGGCGTGCTCGCGCTCATCACGTATTTTCGTTTCTGGGGAGCGCTGTGGCGCGATTGGATCACCAGCATCGATCACAAGAAGATCGGAATCATGTACGTGATCCTCGGTCTCGTCATGCTGTTGCGAGGCTTTTCCGACGCGATCATGATGCGCGCGCAACAGGCGATTTCATTCGGGAGTTCGGCCGGCTTTCTGCCCCCGCACCACTACGATCAGGTGTTCACCGCACACGGTGTCATCATGATTTTCTTCGTGGCCATGCCGCTGGTCACCGGACTGATGAATTTCGTGGTGCCGCTGCAGATCGGTGCGCGCGACGTGGCTTTTCCGTTTCTCAACAATTTCAGCTTCTGGATGACCGCGAGCGGCGCGGCACTGGTCATGATGTCGCTGTTCGTCGGTGAATTTGCCCGCACCGGATGGCTTGCCTACCCACCGCTGTCGGGCATTGCCTACAGTCCCGACGTGGGCGTCGACTACTACATTTGGTCTTTGCAGATCGCGGGTGTTGGCACCTTGCTGTCGGGCATCAATCTGATCGCCACCATCGTCAAAATGCGGGCACCCGGCATGTCCCTCATGAAAATGCCGATCTTTACCTGGACCGCGCTGTGCACGAACGTGTTGATCGTTGCGGCCTTTCCGGTGCTCACGGCTGTACTGGCCTTGCTCTCCCTCGACCGCATGGTCGGAACTCATTTTTTTACGAATGAACTGGGCGGCAACGCGATGATGTATGTGAATCTCATTTGGATATGGGGTCATCCCGAGGTCTACATCCTGATCCTGCCGGCATTCGGCGTATTCTCCGAAATCGTGTCCACCTTCTCCGGCAAGCGACTGTTCGGCTATGCCTCCATGGTGTATGCGACGGTGGTGATCACGATCCTTTCCTACCTCGTCTGGCTGCACCACTTTTTCACGATGGGCTCGGGTGCAAGCGTCAACTCATTCTTCGGAATCACCACCATGATCATCTCGATTCCGACCGGTGCGAAGATATTCAACTGGTTGTTCACCATGTACCACGGCCGCATCCGCTTCGAGCTGCCGATGCTCTGGACCGTTGGATTCATGTTCACCTTCACCATCGGCGGGATGACGGGGGTGTTGCTGGCCGTTCCGCCGGCGGACTTCTCGCTCCATAACAGCCTGTTCCTGGTGGCGCATTTTCACAATGTCATCATCGGTGGGGTTCTGTTCGGCATGCTGGCCGGGATCACCTACTGGTTTCCGAAGGCCTTCGGCTTCAAGCTCGACCCTTTCTGGGGAAAATGTTCCTTCTGGTTCTGGCTGACCGGCTTTTGGCTGGCGTTCACGCCGCTCTACGTGCTGGGGCTCATGGGCGTGACGCGCCGCTTGAGCCACTTCGATGACCCGGATCTTCGTATCTGGTTCGAGATTGCCGCCTGCGGCGCCGCGCTGATTTTTATCGGCATCGCCTGCTTCATCGTGCAACTCGTCGTCAGCATCCGCAACCGCAGCCGGCTGCGCGACCTCACCGGAGACCCATGGAATGGCCGCACGCTCGAATGGTCGACCGCATCGCCGCCCCCGGCCTATAACTTCGCCTTCACTCCCATCGTGCATGACAACGATGCGTGGGCGCACATGAAGCAACATCAGCATGCTCGGCCGCAGCAAGGCTTCATTCCGATTCATATGCCGAGAAATACGGGCGCCGGCTTCGCTCTCGCGACGCTGAGCGCGCTGTTCGGTTTCTCGATGATCTGGCACATGTGGGCAATCGGGGCGGCATGCTTTGCCCTGCTGCTGGGCACCGTCATCGTGCATACCTTCAACTATGACCGCGACTATTACGTGCCCGCGGATGCCGTCAATCGCATCGAGCTCGCCCGCACCCGGCAGTTGACCGGCCATGTCTGACACCGGAACTTCCTTCAGCTTCTACTCCGCGCAGGAGCACCATCCCGAGAACGGCACGATGCTGGGGTTCTGGCTGTACCTGATGAGCGACTGTTTGATATTCGCGTGCCTTTTCGCTGTTTATGCGGTCCTCGGGCGCAACTATGCAGGAGGACCCACGGGCGCGGAGATCTTCGATCTACCGGCCGTCGCGCTCAACACCTCGCTGCTGCTCGTATCGTCGATCACGTATGGATTCGCGATGTTGTCGATGAATCGCAACGCGCTGCGCACGACGCTGTTCTGGCTGGCGATCACCGGTTTGCTCGGTGCCGGATTCGTCACGCTGGAGTTGCGCGAGTTCCTGCACCTGATCGAGGAAGGTGCCGGCCCGCAGCGAAGCGCCTTCTTGTCTTCGTTCTTCACGCTCGTGGGAACCCATGGGCTGCACGTGGCCTTCGGCATCGTATGGCTGCTCACGCTGATGGTCCAGATCGGCCGGCATAAGTTGATCCCGAGCAATCGCCGCCGCTTGATGTGTCTCTCCATGTTCTGGCATTTCTTGGACGTGGTGTGGATTGGCGTGTTCACCGTGGTCTATCTGATGGGAGTGCTGCCGTGAACGATCACCCGCAGGTAGAGACGGTGCAAACCCATCATGAAGGCGGCGAACACCGCGGAAGCTTGAAGGAGTATCTGACCGGCTTTGCGCTCGCGGCGATTCTGACGGCCATCCCCTTCTGGCTGGTCATGGAACACGAATTCAGCCGTAGCAGCGCGACGGTCGTGACCATCCTTGCGTTCGCAGCAGTGCAAATGGTGGTGCACATGGTTTATTTCCTGCACATGAACACGCGGTCGGAAGGCGGTTGGACGCTGCTCGCACTGCTGTTCACCCTCATGTTGGTGGTGATCGCGCTGAGCGGATCGCTCTGGGTGATGTACCACCTGAATGAGAACATGATGCCCGCCGGCATGGGCGACATGCACCCCATGAAAGACATGCACGATATGCACGATATGCA
>Ga0116226_10001379_pt1 | contig 21036 bp, 13 predicted proteins | sample S1TSphfallax_FD_89692 | JGI IMG/M metagenome (GOLD analysis project Ga0116226, IMG submission 89692) | Host-associated microbial communities from peat moss isolated from Minnesota, USA - S1T2_Fa - Sphagnum fallax MG | ecosystem: Host-associated > Plants > Peat moss > Unclassified | place: USA... | reverse complement strand
GTGCTATTCGACCCCGACCGGGCGCTGAGCGAACGGATCATCACCGAGCAGTTCACGGTTTAAGCCACGCGCTGGCCGCTCAGCGCGTGGCTCGGTTGTAAAAATACCGGGTTCGCGCATCCCACAGCCTGCGACATAAATCGCCGCGAAAACGGGGGGAACGCGCATGAAAACGGATGTTGAAAAACCGGCGAACGACACGACGCTGCTGACGCGGGTCACTGGCGGATTCGTGTATATGTTCGAGCGGCTGCTGCCCGAACCGTTTGTGTTCGCGGTGCTGCTCACGGTCATTACCGCCGTGCTGGCGCTGATTTTCGCACCGAAGAACAGCGTGCCGGATGTGCTGACGGGCTGGTATAACGGGATTTTCCTGATTTTCCCCTTCGCCTTCCAGATGGTGCTGATTCTGGTGACCGGCTATGCGCTGACCAGCTCCAAACCCGTGTCAGCGCTGTTGCGCCGTATGGCCGCCATGCCGAAAACACCGCGCGGCGCGGTCGCGATGACGGTGCTGGTCTCCATGGTCACGGTCGGATTCAACTGGGGATTCGGGCTCGTGGCCTCGGCCATTTTCGCGCGCGAGATCGCAAAGCGGCACAGGCTGGACTTCGCCTGGCTGCTGGGCGGCGCGTATAGCGGGTTCGTCATGTTCCCGCCGGGCCTTTCCAGCTCCATCGCCCTGGCACAGGCCACACCTGGCTCGCCGCTCAACATCGTGCAGAAGGTCACAGGGCAGATCATCCCGCTCAGCCATTCGCTGCTCGCCCCCTTCAACATCGTGCCGGTCATCGTGCTCTTCATCGTGCTGCCCTTGCTGTACAGCCGGATTCAGCCGCCGGATGCGGATATGCAGCCTGCCGATCAGGCAAGGCTGGAGGCGGAGGATGCGCCGAAGCTGCGCGTGCAGACCGGCGGGCTGGCGGGCGTGCTGGACCGTGCGTGGATCATCAACCTCGTGCTCGTGGCGGCGGCGTTCGGCTATCTCGGGATGCAGGTGGCGACGGGCAAATTCCATCTCGACATCAATTCGCTGATCCTGATTTTCCTCGCCCTTGGCCTGCTGCTGCACTGGCAGCCGATTGCCTATGTGGAGGCGATCAACAACGCCGCGCGGGTCACGGGTTCGCTCCTTCTGCAATACCCGGTCTATGGCGGCATTATGGGCATGATGACGGCGACCGGGCTGGCCGGGGTGATCGCCAAATGGTTCATCGCCTTCTCCACCACGCAGACCCTGCCGTTCTGGAGCTTTATTTCCTCCATCATCATCAGCCTGTTCGTGCCAAGCGGCGGCGGCCATTGGGCGGTGCAGGGGCCGTTCATCGTACCCGCCGCCGTCGCGCTGCATGTGAATCTGGCCGCGGCAGCACAGGGTGTTGGCTACGGCGAGGGGGTGGCGAACATGATCCAGCCCTTCTGGGCGCTGCCGCTGCTGGCGATTGCGGGTATCGGAATGCGGCGCGTGCTGGGCTTCACCGTGATTACGTTTTTCGTGACCCTGGTGGTGTTCGGGGGATCGCTGCTGATCCTGGCCTGAGCCTTCACTTGCTTGCCCCCGCGCGATTCTTTAACGAGCAGAGCATGGCACAGCATTATTACACGGTTACCTGGGACCAGCTGCACCGGGACGCGAAGGCTCTGGCGTGGCGCCTGCACACGCAAGGGCCGTGGACCGGCATTGTCGCGATTACGCGGGGTGGGCTGATCCCGGCAGCCATTGTGGCGCGCGAGCTGGAATGTCGGTTGATCGAGAGCGTTTCTGTCGTGACCTATGACGATGAGAGTCGCGGCGCGCCGGTGGTGACCAAATCGCCAGCGGCGGCGGGCGATGGCGAGGGCTGGCTGATCATCGACGATCTGGTGGATTCCGGCACCACTGCCCGGCTGGTGCGCGGCCTGTTGCCTAAGGCGCATCTGGCGACGATTTACGCCAAACCCGCCGGCAAGCCGGTGGTGGACACGTTCATCACCGAGGTGAGCCAGGATACCTGGATCCTCTTTCCCTGGGATACAGAGCCGCAATTTGTGGCCCCCCTGGCGCGCAAGCCCGCCTAGCAATCATGTGCGCCTTGAGGTAAGGACGAACCACGCGCCATGGGGTGCGTTCTTCTCCGGGGCATGGGCTCCGGCGATGTTGTTTGAGACTTGCGGCAGAACGGGGTTTGGAAGCAACCGGATGATCCGCGCTACCGCCGGTATTTGAACCGCGGCGTTTCCGGCCACATGGTCCGTGGCTGTGACGAGTGTATGCTCCCCTCACAGCCAGACCCATGCCGCCCGAGGCGCCGCATAAACCGGCCAACGCGCAATCCTTCGAGGTTTCAGTCCCGCTCCGCCGTGTATGGGAGTTGTTGAGATGTTCGATCGTTATTTCCGCAAAGAGATGGAATGGGGCGGCAAGACGCTGATCCTGGAGACCGGCAAGGTCGCGCGCCAGGCGGATGGCGCTGTGGTCGCCTCCTATGGCGATACCGTGGTGCTGGCCACCGTTGTGGGCGCCAAGTCCCCGAAGCCGGGGCTGGATTTCTTCCCGCTGACCGTGAACTACCAGGAAAAATTCTTCGCCGCCGGCCGTATTCCGGGCGGGTTCTTCAAGCGTGAAGGCCGCCCGACCGAGAAGGAGACCCTGGTCTCCCGCCTGATCGACCGCCCGATCCGCCCGCTTTTCCCGCAGGGCTTCCGCAATGAGGTCCAGGTGATTGTGACCGTGTTGAGCCATGATCTGGAGAACGATCCCGATATCGTGGCCCTGGTTGCGGCCTCTGCCGCGCTGACGATTTCCGGCATTCCGTTCTTCGGCCCGGTGGGTGCGGCGCGCGTCGGCTACATCAATGGCGAATACGTGCTGAACCCGACCACCAGCGAGAAAGATGAGAGCAAGCTCGACCTCGTGCTGGCCGGTACGGTCGAAGGCGTTCTGATGGTGGAATCGGAGGCGTCCGAGCTGTCCGAGGAGCTCATGCTGGGTGCGGTCACCTTCGGCCATGCGGCGTTCCAGCCGGTGATCCAGGCGATTATCGAACTGGCCGAGCATTCCGCCAAAGACCCCTGGCCGCTGCCGGAAGTCTCCGAAGAGACCAAGGCGCTGACCGCCCGCGTTGACGCGCTGGCCCGCGACGAGATCCGCGCTGCCTATACCGAGACGGTGAAGCAGGTCCGCCAGGAAAAGATTTCGGCTGCGAAGAAGGCCGCCGGCGCGAAACTAACCGAGGAAGGGCTGGACCCGGAGAAGGCGAAAGGGCTCTTCAAGGAGCTGGAAGCCGATATCGTGCGCAACAATATTCTGGACACCGGTCTGCGGATCGACGGCCGGGATACCAAGACCGTGCGCCCGATTCTGGCGGAAGTGGGCGTGCTGCCGCGCACCCATGGCTCGGCGCTGTTCACCCGTGGCGAGACTCAGGCGCTGGTGGTTGCCACGTTGGGCACCGCGCAGGATGAGCAGCTGATCGACGCCGTGGAAGGCGAGTTCCGCGAGCATTTCATGCTGCATTACAACTTCCCTCCGTATTCGGTGGGTGAGACGGGCCGCATGGGCTCGCCGGGCCGCCGCGAGATCGGCCATGGCAAGCTCGCTTGGCGCGCCGTGCACCCGCTGCTGCCGGGCAAGGACAAGTTCCCGTACACGCTGCGGATTGTCTCCGAGATCACCGAGAGCAACGGTTCTTCCTCCATGGCGACCGTCTGCGGCACCTCGCTTGCCTTGATGGATGCCGGCGTTCCGCTGGTGCGCCCGGTGGCGGGCATTGCCATGGGCCTGATCAAAGAAGATCGCGGTTTTGCGGTGCTTTCCGATATTCTGGGCGACGAGGATCATCTCGGCGACATGGATTTCAAGGTGGCCGGAACGGAAGCGGGCGTCACCTCGCTCCAGATGGACATCAAGATCACCTCCATCACGCCGGAGATCATGAAGATTGCGCTGGAGCAGGCCAAGCATGGCCGTCTGCATATTCTGGGCGAGATGGCCAAGGCGCTGACCTCGGGCCGTGAGGGCGTTTCCTCCAACGCGCCGAAGATCACCGTGATCCAGGTGCCGAAGGATAAGATCCGCGACATCATCGGCACGGGCGGCAAGGTGATCCGCGAGATCGTCGAGCAGACCGGCGCGAAGATCGACATCGACGATGACGGCACGGTGAAGATTGCGGCTAGCGACGACAAGAAGGCGCAGGCGGCGATCGACAAGATCCGTGGCATCATCGCGGAGCCGGAAGTGGGCGTGATCTATAACGGCAAGGTGGTGAAGACGGCCGATTTCGGCGCGTTCGTGAACTTCCTGGGCGCCAAGGACGGCCTCGTGCATATCTCCGAGCTGGCGCAGAACCGCGTTGCCAAGACCACCGATGTGGTCAAGCAGGGCGACAGCGTGAAGGTGAAGGTCATCGGCTTCGACGACCGCGGCAAGGTGAAGCTCTCGATGAAGCAGGTCGACCAGGAGACGGGCGAAGACATCGCCAAGCGGGAAGCCGCCGCGGAGTAAGCTTTTTGATCCTGGCTTGAATGGAACGGCGCCCTGGAAACAGGGCGCCGTTTTTTTGGCGCTATGGCTGAACCCTATCGTCATTGCGAGCGCTGCGAAGCAATCCAATTTCCTGCACGCGGCACGAAAAATGGATTGCTTCGCGTTTTGTGCCTTGGCTGTACGCTGGGGGATATGCGCTTCTAGAGTGCGATGACATTAAGATGAACCGCTCGCGGTTCAACTTAATGTCTGAATCGCCCTCTAAGCTGCGATTTAGCGGCGGATTCAGACATTAAATCGGATCGCAAAGCGATTCGATTTAATGTCATCTGGCTCTAGGTTACGCTGCGCGGGCTTTTGGGGGCTTGGCCGCATTCGGCGCAGTTTTTTTGGCGATGGCCGGGGCTTTGCCCTTGGCCTTCGAGACCGCCAATTTTTTGGATGGCGATTTAACCGCAGCAATTTTCTTCGGCCTTGCAGGCTCAGTAACCGCCGGCAGCAGCGCCTTGCCCGTGATCTGCTCGATATGCGCGCGGTAGCTGGCGAGATAATCCTTCATATCCAGATGCTTCTCGGAATAGGCGCGGGCACCCGCGCGCAGGCGGGCGGCGAGTTTGCCGTCTTTCAACGCCCGCAACGTCGCCTGTGCCAGCGCGTCAGGGGCCAGCATCGGCACGATCAGGCCGTTTTTCTCATGTTCGAGAAACTCCGTCACGGTCGGCGTGTCCGCGCCGATGACCACGCAACCGCTGGCCAGCGCCTCGCGCAGCGACCAGGAGGCGACGAACGGGTAGGAGAGATAGATATGCGCGTCCGAGCGCTTGAGCAGCGTGAGATGGTCGTCATAGGCAATTTTGCCCAGGAAATGCACGCGGCTGAGGTCGATCTGTTCGCCGACCTCCTTCAGCATCACCTCTCGCCAGCTGCCGCCTCTGCGGGGGCGCGAGCCATAGCTGACATCATCGCCGCCAACGATGGAGACAACGACATCCGGCCGGGCTTTCAGGATTTGCGGCAGTGCCCGCATGAGCGTGTGGAAGCCGCGATAGGGCTCCAGATTCCGGGCGACATAGGTGATGAGCTTCTGCCTCGGCGTGACGGTGAGGCGGCCGACCGTAACGGTGGATTTGCGCAGTTCGGGGGCCGGTTTGCAGGCTTCCAGATCCACCCCTTCCTCAATGATGCGGATCTGCTTGCGCGCCCATTCCGGATAGGTGCTGTGCTGCCAGCGCGTCGGCGTCTGCCCGTGCTGGCCGAGCGCCAGCGCCATGAGGTTGACGGCATTCTTGCCGCGCACGGCAGCGAAGCGGCTCTCCGGCATCGGGAATTCGGGGTCGAAATTCACGTCCGAGCCGGTGATTTGATAGTAGAACTCGAAATAGCCGAGAATGGGCACGCCCGGGAAAGCATCCGTCAGGTCCAGCATTTCGCCCCAGCCGTGATGGCCGATGATGATGTCCGGCTGGAAGCCGAGCGCTTTGATCTGCTGCGCCCCGGCATAGGCGGCATGGCCCCGGCGCACCGCCATCTCGAATTCCCGCGCATCCAGATGCACGCTGCCGGAGATTGAGGGCGGCTTGGCATAGGTGACCTTGCGGACCCCCTGCATATGGTTGTTGTTCGGCTCGGTCATGAAGACGATGTGATGCGTGCCGTCCCACTTTTTATTGTCGGCGAGCAGGCTGCGGACGATGTGGAGATACTGGCCCGGAAAATTCTGGTGGACGAAGAGGAAGTTCACGGCCGCTTCAGCGCTTGGCGCGGGTGGCTTTGCGCAGGCGCGGCGTGAGGGTGATCTGCAACGCTTCCAGCGGGGCCAGCGTGTCGCCCTCGCAGGTCTCATCATTGCCCACCGGCCCCGCCGTGGCACCGCCGATAAAGGTGGCGGCGTAGCTCAGCTCATATTGCTCGGCGGCCTCCCCGGTGAGCCGCACGCGCAGGCCGAGCAGCGGCAGCGCCATTCCCCGCGACCCGCAATATTGCCCTGCCTCTACCCACGGGGAGAGCCAGCCGCGGCCCAGCACCGCCTGATAGGAAAAATCGGCCGCGTCGATATCCTCGGGCGCGTTGATGGCGAAGCCTTCGATCCAGCTATTGCTGCCGCGCTCGCCGAGCCAGGCGCCGAATTTCGCGCCGGTATCACCACGGCCCTGGATATGCGCCAGCACGTCCATCTGCATCTGCGCTTGCACCGGTGCGGAGTCGGCATTGGCGGCGGCGGGCATGTCGCTCCCGCCCAGCAATTGCCGGACTTGCAGGCGCGGCGCCGAATCGGGCTGGTTGGCGATCTGGTAGATCGTCACAAGCACCTGGGCCGGCCCTTTGCGCACGCGCACCAGCGTGGCGTCGCCATCCCCGTTCAGCCAGCCATCCGGGCGGAAGCCGGCGATTTCGACATGCTGGCTGCCGATCGGCGGGGGCGAAATGCGGATGCCGGGCATGCCATTCTGGCGCAGCGCGGCGGGATTGCCCTCGTTCACGAAGCAGAACAGCCCGGCGGGCAGGGACATCATATGGCCCGAGACCTTCAGCTCCTGCACCGGGGAGGGGGCTGCCTGTACCGGCGCTGGCGAAGGGGCAATGCTATCCTGCGCAAGCGGGGGAGCGACTTTAACCTGAGCCATATCTAATCCTTAAGTTGTAAACCGGTCCGCGTTGCGCCGCGCATGTTCTGTTAAAAATGCACCATCGTCAAATACATAGAAGCTATTGTGTCGCATAACGTAATTTTTTCGGTTGTGCTTCGTCAAGGCGTCCAACGGCTCAGAAAATCATTGATCCGTGAGGCCGGTAGGCCGAGCGGGATGGTGGCCCCGCGGCGCGTTGCCTTGATCCGCTCTGCCTGAGCCCCGAGGTCGAAGCTGACGGCATAGAGCCCGGCGCGCCACGCCTCGGAAACCGCGAAGCACCAGGTTTCCGGCCAGATGGAGGGCAGGAAAGCGAGGTCGGGCTTCAGTGTTGCAATCAGGCAAGATGCCTCGCCCTCGGCATAGTGGCCGGTGACGAAAACGCCCGCCTCGAGCAGCCGCGCATCATCGGCGCTGGACCCGGCGACGAGGAATTTCAGCGGCAAATTGCGGGCGGCGGCGTCGCGCGCGCAATCCAGCAGGATGTCGAAGCCCTTCGAGGGGCCGATGCCGCCAATGGTGACGATGCGGCGCGGACCGGCGCTGGGCGGGGTGAGGCGCTGGGGCAGAGAGTCGTCTTCCCACGGGGTAATTCGAGGTTGGATACCGGGAAAATGCCGTGCGATGCGCCGGGCCGCGTCGGCCGAAGGTGCGGTGATGGCTGCGGCGGCTTTGAATTCGGCAGCGGAGCGACGCAGCAGTTGCGGCGCGGCGAGGTCCTCGAAGATTTCCTCTTCATGCCTTGTGCAGCAGGTGATGCAGGCATTGGCGTCCGGCTCGCCGCAATAGCGCGGCTTGGCGTTTTCCACCGGGCGGGTGAGCAGGTTCACCCTGCGGCAGAAGGCGGCATAGTCATGGATGACGATTTCCTGCTTCAAGCCGAGGGCGGCGGCGAGATTGCGAATGGCGGGGTGATGGCCAAGCGCGTGGTGCAGGATGACCCGGCGGATGCGCAGCGATTTCAGCAGGCGCAGCAAGGCCGGTTGCTGTTCGGGCAGGGTAAAGGCGAGGTTGGGATAATCGGCGGCCTCACCCTCGCAGAGCAAAGCGGGCCAGGGATAGGGCGTTGCAGGGTCCTGGGGAAATTGCGTGGTCAGCAGCAAAGGGCGAAGGCCATCGGCGCGAAATTCTTTCATCTGTGCCGCCACCTGGCGCGCCACGCCGCCGCCATGGCTGTGCGAGATCAGCAGCATGGAATCCCGCCCCGACTGGGCGGCGCGCAGCCGCAACGCATCCAGGCGTGCGCGGGCGGGGGCAAGCGGGTCGGCCCCGATATGGGCCATCACCAGCGCATGGTAGCCGGGGTAAAGACGGTTCAGAAGTTCCAGATTGCGCGCCGTGAGGCCGCGCGCCGCAGCGCGGAAGGACACGCCTCCGATATGGGCGACATACACGCCGAGTGCCGCGCGGTGCGTATAGCCAAGATGGCGGGCGCGGATACAAAAATCATTTTCCTCGCCATAGCCCTGGGCGAAGATTTCCGGGCGGAATAAGCCGGTCGCGGCGAGACAATCCTGCCTGATATACATGCAGAAGCCGATGCCGGTAGGAATTTCCGCCGTTCTGCTTCCATTGCCCTTTTGCGCGATAGCATGGAGGCGTGCGGTCTCCGCCAGGCTTGGCGCTTTATTTCCGCCGCGCGGGTTTGGATAGCTCAGAATCGTCGCCTCGTTGGAAAGCGGCGTCACCGTGCCGGTATCTGCCTTGGCATAGGCGGCTTCACGCAGCGCCTCGATCGCGCCCGGCGGGATGAGCGTGTCGCTGTTCAGCAGCAGCACGTCCCGCATGCCCGCGGCGGCAAGGCCGGTATTCACGGCTGCCGGGAAGCCCAGATTCTCGGTATGGCGGCAAAGCGTGAGGCGGTGCCGCGCGGCCATTTCCGACGCCCAAGCGGCAAGCGCCGGTTCCGGCGTGGCGTCATCCACCAAAATGACCCTGGGCTTTGGCACCGGCAGGGCTGCCAGCAGCGAGGCGAGGCAGGCCTGAGACTCGGCCAGCCCGCGATAAAGCGGGATGACGATTGCCAGCTTCCGGCGCGGCGGCAGGCGGGTAACAGGCTTGCCGCGATGCGAGGCCGGGACGGGCGCGATCGCCAGCACGGATGGGTCCACCGGGCTGCCCAGCAGATGCGCGCCATCCGCCCCGCGCAGCGCAAAAGGCGGCATAAGCCCGCGCAACTGGCGATGTGTTAAGGTGAAGCCGTACCGGTTCAAGAACGGCGCGTGCTCATCTGCCGCCAAAACCTCCCCGAACTTAACGGCGCGGCGAATTCCAGCGGCATCCACGAGCATTACCCTGGGCGGCGTTTCTTGTGCCGCTTTGCGGCTCGCCCAACCGCCCAACCCCTCCTCGGTTGCCCGAACCAGCCCCTCCACGCGGCCCAGCACCGACATGTCTGGCGCCCCCAGCCGCCGCCCTTCGCCCACCACCACACGCCGCCCGGATGCCAAAACCCCGCAAAACCCGCCATACCCCGCCGCCGCAGCAACCCGCCCCGCCAGCGCGGCAAACCCAGCCTCCTCCGGCACACAATGCCTTGCCAAAACCTCCTCCAACGTCGCCGCAGCCCCCGCAACATCCCCCAGAATCTGCCGTCCCATCGCCAGCGCCACCCAAACCGCCAGCACATCATGCCGCCCCGCCAACCCCTCCAGCGCCTCAACCGCCAGCCTTACATCAGCCAGCCCACCCCCCAACCTCACCCGCGCCAAATCCAGCACAATCCGAGGATCCCCCGGCGCCAACCGAACCGCCCGCGCCAGCCACGACATCCCGCCCCCCGCAAGACCGCGCGCCCATGCCGATTCGGCGGAGTCGGGGGCATTGGTGTCGTTCATCAAGTAAGGCCAGGGGGCTCTGCCCCCTGGACCCCCGCTAAGGCCTCGCCCTTAGAACTGATTAATAAGGTTCTTGGGAGGGAGAGGTAACTTGCGTTCAAAGAACAGTGGGAATTTTCTGCCATCCTCGAAGGCAAGTTGCCCCTCCCTCCCAAGAACCGAAGTAGCGGATTCCAAAGGCGAGCCTTTGGCGGGGTCCAGGGGCAGAGCCCCTGGCCTTGCTTACTGAAAAACCCCAACGCCCCTCACTCTGCTGCTTCGGTATCGGCAACGGGTTCGGGGGGCAGTTGCGCGAGGGCGGTTTCGGCTTCGGGGATTCCGGCGTTGCGGGCTTGGGTGAGCCAGTGGCGGGCGGCGGTGGGGTTGGGCGGGGTTGCGATGCCCATTGCGAGGTATTTACCAAGCATGAGGGCGGCTTTGGGGTGATTTTTTTCGGCGGCTTGGCGATACCAGGCGAGGGCGGCGGCGCGGTCGGTCGGGATGTCGTGGCCGCCGCCATACATGGCGCCGAGGGCAAACATGGCACTGGCATGGCCGCGTATGGCCGCGCGTTCGTAAAGGGTGCGGGCGGCTTCGTGGTCGGGCGGGCCGCCTTGGCCTTTGATGTGCATGTCCGCGAGTTCGATGAGCGCTTCGGGGAGTTCGAGGTCGCAGCATTTGCGATACCAGGCGCGGGCCTCGGCCGGGTTCGCTTCGACGCCGCGGCCTTCGGCGAGGATGCGGGCGTACCAGAGCTTGGCGTTCAGCACGCCTTCGGCGGCGACGCGGAACCAATGGGCGGCGCGTGCGTCGTCGCGCTTCACGCCGACGCCCTGGGCGAGGCAGACGGCGTAGTTGAACGCGCCGACGAGGTCACCGGCTTCGGCGGCCTGTTCGAACCATTCATGCACCGGGGCGGGTTCGGTGATGTTGGGGTTGGTGCGGCGGTTGAGCAGCAGGGAGGCGAGGTTGGATTGCGCGTCCGGATCTCCGGCTTCGGCGGCGCGGCGGAGCCAGATGGCGGATTCATCGGCATCGCGCGGCACGCCGGCGCCGGTGAGGTAGAGGATGCCGAGCGCATGGGCGGAGGGCCGGTGCCCGGCTTCGGCCGCGAGGCGGAACCAGATGGCGGCTTCGGCGAAATTGGGCGGGAGCGTTCCGCCCTGGCGCGTGTAGATGCTGGCGACGCGTGCGGCGGCCTGCGCGTCGCCCGCCAGCCCGGCGCGGCGCAGCCAGGTTTCGCCTTCCACCGTATTGGCTTTCAGCCCGACGCCGTGCAGCAGCATGGAGCCGTATTTCGCCTGGGCGTTGCGTAACCCTGCCTTGGCGGCGAGGCCGTAATGGGTCGCGGCAGCGGCGAGATCTGTGCGCACGCCGATGGCCAGTTCGTGGATGAGGGCGAGGTAGTAATGCGCCCAGCCGAGATCGGCTTGCGCGGCTTTGCGGATATGGGCGATGCCGGCGAAGGTGGAGTCGTCATCGTTCGAGCGGATGAGGGTGATGATGCCGTAGCCCAGATGGCCGTGCGCCGAGCCGGAATCTGCGGCTTTGCCGAACCAGCTTTTGGCTTTGTCCTCATCGCGCAGATGCGCGGGGCCGAGCAGATGGATGGCGGCGGCCATCTCCTGGGCGCGAACATCCCCCGCCTCAGCGGCTTGCATCGCGTAGCGCAAGGCGGCGTCGCAATCGCTGCCTGGCTTTGGCGGGGCGTTGAACAGCGCGGTCGAGGCATCGGCGATTTCGCTCTCCTGCACGCCGGTCATGTACAGCCCGGCGAGGTGGCGGCAGGCGGTCAGGTCGCCTTTATCCGCCGCGCGGGCAAACCACCGCGCAGCCTCCACCCGGTTGCGCAGCACGCCGCGCCCGCTCAAATAATGTTCGCCCAGCTCCCGTTCGGCCTCGGTCATTCCGGCCTCGGCGGCGATGACAAAAAGCTTGAAGGCGCGCTCGGGCTTACCCTCCGCCTCAAGCGCCAGGGCGCGTGCCAAGGCGCTTTGCGGCTTGCGGGCAGCGAGGCGATCCTGAAGCGAAAGATTGGGGATCGAGAGCTTCTGCGGCATCAGGGCTCGTGCATGCTGTTATAAGCGACGGGGAGGATCCGCTCGAAGAAATAGCCGAGGATGGTGTTTCGCCCGACTTTCATATCCGCTTCCACCGGCATGCCGGGGACCAGGCGGAAACCTTCCGGCACGTTGTGCAGGTTCAGCACGTCCAGCGAAATCGCGGCCTTGTAGTACAGGCCCTGCGGCCCGCCGGGCAGCGGCGCGCCATCCACCTGGGCGGCGGTCTGGTCCAACGGGTTGAAACTCTCCGGGCTGATGGAAGTGACCACGCCCTTGGCGTCGCCGAATTGCAGAAACGGCAAGGTGGCGAATTTGATGATCGCGGGGTCTCCGACATGCACGTAACCCGATTGCTGCGCGTCGATATCCACTTCCAGGCTGAGCGGCGCGTTCACCGGGGCGAGATCCATCAGCGGCTGGCCCGGCTGCAGCACCGAGCCGACTGAGATCGATGCGATGGACTGCACGATGGAATCCTGCGGGGCCGTCAGCGCTACCAGCTGGTCCGCGAGCTGCGCATGGGCAAGCTGCTGGCGCGCCTGCGCCAGATTATTGATGGCGGTGAGCAGCTGCTGAGAGATATTGGCCCGCCATTGCTGGATGAAACCGTCCCGTTCGGCAACCTGGGAGGCGAGCTGGCGCTGCGCTGTATCGGCGGTGGAGACGGCATTGGCGAGTTCGGACTGGATGTCCACCCGGTCATCCGTGGCGGCGAGCGTATCCAGCTTGCTGCCGACCTGGAGCTGTTGGAGGGATTTGCGCATGGTCTCGACATTCGCGGCAATGCCCAGACGCTGGCGATAATAGGCTGCCTGTGCGTTCGCGCCGTCAATCTGCGTCTGTAGCCCGCTGATTTTCTGCGTGTAATCCTGAATGGTGAAATTATATTGGCCGACCTGCTGGTTATAGGTTTGCAGCTGCAATGCGGCTTGAGGGTTGGCCGGGTCGCCGAGATAGGGCTTGCCGTCTTCCTGGGCTTCGAGCTGGTCGACCTCAGCGGAATACCCCTCCTCCTCCTGCGTAAGCGAGCTGAGATCGGCACTTGCATCGGTCGGGTCCAGCGTCGCCAAAACCTGGCCTTTGGTGACGAGCTGGCCGGCTCGCACGCGGATATCCTGCACGATGGAGGAGGCGTTGAAAGCCTGGATGCTGGAATCCGGCGAGGCGGAGACGAGCACGCCGGTGCCGACGACCAGCCGGTCCGTATGCATGAAGCCCGCCACCAGAAACAGGCTGACGACCAGGGCGGAGACGAAGTAATTCGTATAACCCGCCATGGCCGGCAGCGGCGTTGCGATGATCGCCGCGGTCGGGGATTGAAATTCCAGCACGGCGAGCGGCAGCGGTTCGCCCGCCTGGGCCATCGCGCTGGATGCGGTGCCGGACGGGGCGCCGGATGAGGCGTTGGCGCTAAACGCCTTGGGTAAGCGCAGGCGAAGCATGGGGTTTTCCTTGCGGGTCCAGATGGCGGTTCTGCTGCAGCCATAAATGCCGGTAGATTGCGCAGCGTTCGACGAGTTCGTGATGTGTGCCGATATCCATCGTGCGGCCGCGATCCAGCACCATGATGAGGTCGCAATCCAGCAGCGAGGAGAGGCGGTGCGAGACGATGACCATCGTGCGGCCGGTGGCGATGCGCAGCAGATTCGCGTTCACCAGCGCCTCGCTCTCCGGGTCCAGCGCGCTGGTCGCTTCATCCAGGATCAGCACGCGCGGGTCCGAGACCAAGGCCCGGGCGATAGCGAGGCGCTGCTTCTGCCCGCCCGAGAGGTTGGGCGAGCCTTCCTGAATAAACGTGTCATAGCCGTGCGGCAGACGCTCGATGAATTCCTCAGCTCCGGCGAGCCGTGCGGCCTGCACCGCATCCTCGAAAGAAAGCCCGGGCCGCCCGGCGATGATATTGTCCCGCACCGAGCCGCGGAACAGGAAATTATCCTGCAGCACCATGCCGAAATTCTTGCGCAAATGGCGCAGATTGATCTCGCGCATGTCGTTGCCGTCGATTTTGATGGCGCCGGAATAATCCCGGTTGATCCCTTGCAGCAGGCGGGTGACGGTCGATTTGCCGGAGCCCGAGCGGCCGACAAGGCCGAGCATCGTGCCGGGCGGGATTTTGAAGCTCATCTTATCCAGCGCCACGGTTTTCGCGCCCTCGTAGCGGAAGGTCACATCGTCGAATTCGATGCCGCCTTCGAAGCGCGGGCGCAGGCCATGGGTGAGCGCGCGCTTCTCGCTCGGCCGGTTCAGCACGGCGCCGACCTGCCCGATGGACGCCTCGGCTTTCTGCACATCCTCCATAATGCCCGCGAGGCTCACCAGCGGACCCGCGACGCGCCCGCCCAGCAGCATGAAGCCGGTGAGGCTGCCGACATCCAGCGGGTTGTTGGAGCTGAGCGCCAGATAGGCGCCGAGAGTCAGCGCGCCGTATTGGCAATAACGTTGCAGCGGAAACACCAGCGTCGCGGGCCAGTTGGCGAGCTTGCTGGCCTGCACATGCAAGTCCGCCGTCTCCGCCACGCGCCGGTCCCAATCCGCCGCGCGGGTCGGCTCCAGCGCCAGCGCCTTTACCGTGCGGATGCCGTAAATACTCTCCACCATCACCGAGCCCTTGGCCGATTCCGCGGCGATGATTCTGCCGGTCATGGCGCCAAGCGGGCGCAGGAACATCGCCAAAATCGCGGCCATCAGCGAGGCGGCGATGAGAATCGTCCAGGCCAGGGTCGCGTTCATGTAGAACAGCAGCGGCAGCAACAGCGCGACCATGAACAGGTCGATGAACGTGTTCATCAGCTTGCCGGTCAGGAACTCCCGCACCTCGCGGATCTGATTGGTCCGGTGCATGATGTTGCCGGCCTGCTCCCGCTCGAAATACTCGATGGGCAAGGCCAGCAGCCGGTCGAAGATCATCAGGTTCAGCCGTGCATCCAGCTTTGCCGCCATGATGACCTGCATGAGCTTGCGGCCCCAGGTGAGAATCATTTCGAAGACCACGGCGATGACCAGCAGCACGGTGACAAGCTCCAGCGTCGCGGTACTGCGATATTGCAGCACGGTGCCGATGGTCCGCATCACGATCAGAATCGGCACGATGCTGAGTACGGTGATGGTGATGGAGGCGATCGCGATATCCCGCAGCACGCTCCGGTCCATCCAGACCAGCTTGGCCAGCATGCCGAGATTGAAGGGCTGCTCATCCTCGATGCCGGAACGCGACATCCGCACCAGCAGGGCGCCGCCGCTCCACACCTGCTTCAGCCGCAATTCATCCACAGGTACGGCCGGGTCGCTCACCCGCCCGCGCGGGTCGCGCAGGAACAATACCTGCTTCTCCCGGTTACGGCCCACCACCAGCGCCGCGCCCCCATCATCCAGCAGCAGAACGATCGGCGCGGGATCGTCGATGCGTATGAGCTGCCGAAAGGTCATCGGCACACCGCGCGCCCAGAGCCCGGCCTCGCGCAGCCATTCGATGAGCACCGGCGGCGAAGGGGCCGCCTCGTCAGGCTTTAACCGCAAGCTCTCCGGGTTCATTTCCACGCCATGATACCGGGCCACGTTCATGACCGCCGCAAGCCTGGATTGTACCAGACCGGTCGCACCAATGGCAGCATCATGCAGCGCCGCAACGTCGGGATTGGCGTTGTTCGGGTCCGGAGCACCCCCCTGTCCAGGGCTTCGGGGCGTATCATTCATGCGGCGTAACCCTCTTCAGACAAAGGATTTAATGCGTAATTTCAAACCAAAGTCCAATCACGTATGCCTGAGAGGAATCGAAAACCATCGCGACTTTCGAAACTGATACTATTTGGCATTCGTACCGGTAGCCGACGCAAACGGCAAGATACAACGCAACCGATACGTGTGTTTCGCCGCGCATGATTGGAGCTCTCCGCGCGCGCTTTGCGGGGTGCCTTTACGCACCACGCTTTCCAAGCGGCGGTAATTTTGCGAGATTCACGCGCATGGAAAGAAGATGCGCATGGAAGTCTTAATCGCGGCTGAAACCGATCTACCGGATGCTCAGGCCATCTACGCCCACCACGTCCTACACGGCACCGGAACCTTCGAGGAAATCCCGCCCTCGCTCGAGGAAATCCGGACGCGCTACAACAATATCCTCGCCGCCGGATATGCCTGGATTGTCGCCCGTGATGCCACAGGATGCCTCGGCTTTGGCTATTACGGCCCGTTCCGCGCCCGCGAAGCCTACCGATTTACGGTCGAAGACAGCGTCTATGTCCGCGAAGACGTGCGCGGCCAAGGTGTGGGCAAAGCCATCGTCGCCGCCCTCATGGCCCACGCCAAAACCGCGGGATTCAAGGAAATGCTCGCCCTCATCGGCGATTCCGAAAATGTCGGCTCTGTCGGCGTCCATGCCAGCCTCGGCTTCATCCACGCCGGAACCATGCGCCGCGTCGGCCATAAATTCGAACGCTGGCTGGACGTCGTCATCATGCAGAAGGCGCTATAGAGGCTGGCCAGGGAAGGCCAGGGCAGAGCCCCTGGCCTTACTTGCTCAACCCCTCCAGCGTCCCCTGCATGGCGGCGGTCAGGATACGGTGCATGTCCGCGGCCGTGGCGGGGCGGGGGTTGTCGGGGGTGTTGGGGTCGAGGAAGGCTTCCTGGGCGAGGGTTTCCAGCGCGGCTTCGGTGACGTTGAGGTCTTTGATCGTGTGGGGGATTTTGAGGGCGGCGCGCAGTTCCAGGACCCAGTTGAGGATGCCGTCGAAGCCGTCGAGGTTGAGGGATTGGGCGAGGGGGCGGATGCGGGATTCCAGCGCCGGGCGGTTATAGGCGAGGACATAGGGCATGAGCACGGCGTTGGTGAGGCCGTGATGGGCGTGGAAATGTGCGCCGATCGGGTGGCTGAGCGAGTGGATGGCGCCGAGGCCTTTTTGGAAGGCGGTCGCGCCCATGGCGGCGGCGGCGAGCATATCGCTGCGGGCGGCGATGTTGCGCGGGTCGTGGGTTGCGGTGATGAGGCTGGATTTGACAAGGCGCATGCCTTCGACGGCGATGCCGTCAGCGACGGGGTGCCAGGCGGGGACGCTGAAGGCTTCCAGGCTATGGGCGAGGGCGTCCATGCCGGTCCAGGCGGTGAAGCTGGCGGGCAGGCCGAAGGTGAGTTCGGGGTCGAGGATCACGAGGCGTGGCAGCATCTGCGGGTGTAGCAGGATGATTTTGCGGGATTTTTCGGTATCCGTGATGACCGTGGCGCGGCCGACTTCGGAGCCGGTGCCGGCCGTGGTGGGGATGGCGAAGATTGGCGGGATGGGGCGGTCCAGTTCCGGGGAGGCGAGGGTGATCTCGAAATCCCAGAGCGGGCGGGAGGTGGCGGTGGCGAGGGCGATGGATTTGCCGCAATCGAGCCCGCTGCCGCCGCCGATGGCGATGACGGCCTGCGCCTCATGCGCGGCATAGGCGGTCGCACCGGCGATGACGTCGGCGGCCAGCGGGTCCGGATGGACGTCTTTGAAGATGGCGGCGGCGATGTTTTCGGCGTTCAGGCTGGCGAGGATGCCCGCGAAGAAGGGCAGGGCGGCGACGCCGGGATCGGTGACCAGGAGGACGCGCTTGAGCCCAAGGTCGCGGATGCGGCCGGGGAGTTCCGCGATTCGCCCGGGACCGGCCAGGATTTCAGTGGGGATTCGCCAGTTGCCGCGTTGTTCCATGGTCGTCTTACATCCTCTCGAAGGACCGGAATTTCTCCCAGTCGGTGACGGCGGCGTTGAAGGCGTCGAGTTCGACTTTGGCCATGTTGGCGTAATGCGCCACCACATCCGGCCCGAACGCTGCCTTGGTGAAATCGCTCTCGGCGAACAGTCTCGCGGCATCCGCCAGATTATTGGGCACGCGGGGCAGATCCGCCGTGTAGGCGTTGCCAGCGAAGACGGGCACGGGGGGCAGGTTGTTCTCCACCCCGTCCAGCCCGGCGGCGATCATCGCGGCCAGCGCCAGATAGGGGTTCACGTCTCCGCCTGGCAGGCGGTTTTCAACCCGCAGCGACTTGCCATGGCCGAGCACCCGGAAGGCGCAGGTGCGGTTATCCATGCCCCAGGCCAGCGCCGTGGGGGCGAAGCTGCCGGCGGCGTAGCGTTTGTAGGAGTTGATGTTGGGGGCGAAGAAGAAGGCGAGGGCCGGCGCATGGCGCAGCAGCCCGGCCAGGAATTGCTGGAAGAAGACCGAGGGGCTGTGACCATCCTTATGGAGAAAGACCGGCGCGCCCGCGGCATCGCGCAGGCTGAGATGGGTATGGCAGGAATTGCCCTCCCGCTCGTTGAACTTGGCCATGAAGGTGAGGGCATGGCCGGATTCGGCGGCGATTTCCTTGGCGGCTTCTTTGTAAATCAGATGGTTGTCGGCAGTCGTTAAAGCGTCCCGGTAGGCAAAGTTGATCTCATGCTGGCCGAGATTGCACTCCCCCTTGGAGTTTTCCACCTGAATCCCGGCCGCTTCCATCGCGTTGCGGATTTTGCGGATGACCGGCTCCACGCGCGCAGTGCCGAGGATGGAATAGTCATTATTATACTGGTTGGCGGGGATCAGGTCGCGATAGGCGCGGTTCCAGGCATCCTCATAGCTGTTGCGGAAGAGGATGAATTCCAGCTCGGTCGCAGCATAGGCGGTGAGGCCATGGGCGGCGAGGCGGGCGAGCTGTTTTTTCAGCATGGTGCGCGGCGCGACTTCGGCGGGTTTATGGCCCATCAGCTCGATATCGCAGAGCACGATGGCGGTTTTGTCCTGCCAGGGGGCAAGCTTCAGCGTGGTGAAATCCGGCGCGAAAATGAAATCGCCATAGCCTTTTTCCCAGGAGGTGAGCGTGTAGCCGGGTACCGGCGCGCATTCGATATCCGTCGCCAGGAGGTAGGCACAACCCTCCGCCGAATCGGCTGCTACCGAGTCGAGGAAGAATTTCGGCATCACGCGCTTGCCTTGCAGCCGCCCCTGCATGTCGGGCGCCGCGAGGATAACAGTGTCGATCTCGCCCTGTTCGGCGAGCCCGCGCAACGCGGCTAGCGTCAGATGATGGGTGCCAGACATCCGAATCCCCTATTATGTTTTGGTGATATAAGCACAGCTATCGCCCGCGTGAAAACGACCGGAACCGGACTGGCGGGTAAAAAAGTTTCGCTTGAATGAATTAAGGTCTTGGTACTAGGCTTTGATTATAAGTAAGAATCGAATCAACAACAGTTTGAGGTAGCAACATGTCGAATCAGACAGAGCAGCAAATTCTCGCTGCCGACGCAGAAACCTTGCACAAAATGGGCTACGCGCAGGAGCTTTCCCGCCGGATGGGTGGGTTCTCCAATTTTGCCGTGGCATTCTCCATCATCTGCATTCTGGCGGGCGGCATCACCTCGTTTCAGGTCGGCTTTTGCTCCGGCGGCGGCTTCACGACAATCGTGGGCTGGATCGCGGGCAGTCTTTTCGCGCTGATCGTCGGTTGTTCGATGGCGCAGATCGCCTCGGCCTATCCCACTGCCGGCGGGCTGTATCACTGGTCCTCGATCCTGGGTGGCCGCGGCTGGGGCTGGGCGACCGCCTGGTTCAATATGCTCGGGCTGATCTTCGTGATCGCCTCGGTGAATGTCGGCGTGTACAACCTTTTCATCGGGCTCATCCTCGGCAATATCTTCAATATCAACACCGCCAATTGGGGCTTTGAGCAGCAGACCATCGCCGTCGTGCTCATCACCGCGGCGCAGGGGCTGTTCAACCATTTCGGTATCCGCACCACGACCAAGCTGATCGATTTCTCGGGCTATCTGATCCTGGTCTTCGCGGTGCTGCTGACCGGCACGATGCTCTACGGCGCGCCGCATCTGGATTTCTCGCGCCTGCTGGCCTTCACCAATTTCTCCGGCAATCCCGGCGGCGGCGTGGTGCCGCAATCCAACAGCATGTTCTATCTGTTCCTGCTGGCGCTGCTCTACCCGCTCTATACCATCACCGGGTTCGACGGTTCGGCGCATACCTCTGAGGAGACGGTGAACGCCCGCCGCAACGTGCCGCGCGGGATCATCAACTCCATCATCTGGTCCGCCGTGTTCGGCCTGGCGATGGCGATCTCCTTCATCCTCGCCATGCCGGATACCACTAAGGCGGCGGCGAATGGCGGGAGCGTCGTGCTCGACCTCATGGCCTCGCTGCAAGTGCCGACGGGGCTGAAAGACCTGCTCTATGTGGGCATCGTGCTCTCCAACTTCCTCTGCGCGCTGGCAGGCGTTACCTCCACCTCGCGCATGATCTACGCCTTCTCGCGCGATGGCGGGCTGCCGGGCAGCAAATACCTCAAGCATGTGAACAGCACCCATCGCTCTCCGGTCGCCGCCATCTGGCTCACGGTTGTGCTCTCCATCGGCGCCACGCTCTACTCCCCGGCCTTCGCGGCCCTCGCCGCCGGCTGCGCGATGTTCCTCTACATCTCCTACGCCATGCCGATCGCCGCCGGCCTCTTCGCCGAAGGCAAAAGCTGGACGGAGTTTGGCCCCTTCCGACTGGGCGCGCTCTCCAAGCCGCTCGCCGCACTCTCCGTGCTGGGCGGCATCGCGATCATCTATATCGGCACGCGCCCGCCCAACAACATTCTCGATAGCTACTTCATCGGGCTGCTTGTGCTGCTCGCCGTCATCTGGTTCGCCGTCGCGCGCACCCGCTTCCCCGGCCCGCCCATCGGCGCCGCCGCCGTCGCCGCCCGCGCCGGTGAAATCGCCGCCGAGGAACAGGCGCTCGGGGCGGACTGAAGGGAAGCAAGTCCAGGGGCTCTGCCCCTGGACCCCGCGAAGGGCCGCGCCCTTCGATGGGCGTTAGTCAGGGTAATGAAAAGGGGCCGCATCAGGTGTTTGAAACACCCGTGCGGCCCCTTTTCATTACCTTGTTTGGTGCCGATCCAACGGCGCGGCCGTTGACGGGGTCGTCGGCCCAGAGGGCCGCGAGTTAGAGTGCGATGACATTAAGATGAACCGCTCGCGGTTCAACTTAATGTCCGAATCAATGTCTGAGTCGCCCTCTAAGCTGTGATTTAGAGGCGGATTCAGAGATTAAATCGGATCGCAAAG
>Ga0116226_10001378_pt1 | contig 21042 bp, 22 predicted proteins | sample S1TSphfallax_FD_89692 | JGI IMG/M metagenome (GOLD analysis project Ga0116226, IMG submission 89692) | Host-associated microbial communities from peat moss isolated from Minnesota, USA - S1T2_Fa - Sphagnum fallax MG | ecosystem: Host-associated > Plants > Peat moss > Unclassified | place: USA... | reverse complement strand
TCGGAAGATTGTGCGCCAGGTTGCCGTTCAATCTGATAGAGCAAGTCTGCGAATACCGCACGTGAGCGCTTGAATCCATTGGTGCTGACGTTGGCGAGGTTGTTCGATGTCACATCCATCGCCGTTTGCTGCGCCTCCATCCCCGTTTTGGCAATCCAAAGCGACCTGATCATTTCATTCTCCAATAATTCTGTGGTGTCGCAATCATCAACGTCGCTTAACTCAAGTTCATGACCTGTTCGGCGCTGTTATCCATCGTTTCAGCCGTTTTCAGCATGGTGATATGCAGATCGAACTGGCGCGACAGATTGATCATGTTGACCATCGAATCGACCAATTGGACGTTGCTCCCTTCCAGTGCACCACCAGCAACCGTCACTGTCGCATCCACATCCGGTGAGGTACCGTCTTTGGTTCTGAACAAACCGTCTTCACCACGCACCAGATTTTGTGTAGGGGGATTCACCAACTTGATCTTGCCCAGCGTCGTCACATTGACTGGCGTCGTCGAGTTATCGACTGAAGATACAGTGCCATCCGAGCCGATAGTCAAGGTAACGTTCGGCGGTACGCTAATCGGTCCTCCGGTACCTGCAACAGGTATCCCTGTTGACGTTTGCAAAATGCCGTTGATGCTGACTTGCAGTTGGCCGTTGCGAGTATACGCTTCACTGCCATCATCAGATTGCACGGAGATCCAGCCAGCACCTTGAACCGCAACATCGAGGGAATTGCCCGTTTGCTGGATCGGCCCCGGAGTAAAATCGCTACCAGCGGTTGCATCGACAACAAAGCTGCGCGTAGGCAAGCCATCGCCATAAACAGGTACCGCGCGAAAACTGTCGATCTGCGCGCGAAAGCCTGTCGTCGATGAGTTCGACAGATTCTGCGAGGTCGTCGCCTGTTGCTCCAGCGTGTGCTTCGCACCAGTCATCGCGGTGTATATCAAGCGATCCATTTACTTTCGTATCCTCAGCGAATCAGTGACGATTCAAATTACCGCAATGTCACCAAGGTTTGCAGCAAGGTATCTTCGGTCTTGATGGTCTGCGCATTGGCCTGATAGTCTTCCTGCGCAGTAATCATGTTGACCAACTGGCTGGTCAAATCCACGTTGGAATCTTCGGTCGCAGAAGATTGCAGCACACCGAGATTGCCCGAGCCCGGAGCACCAACTAGTGGCGTGCCGGATGTCGAAGTTGCCGCCCATTCGTTATTACCGAGATTTTGTAGTCCATTCGGATCGGTAAAATTCACCAATGCAATCTGCCCTAATGTCGCGGATTGACCATTCGTATAGTTGCCGACAATAGTACCGTTGGCGCTCGCACTAAATCCAGACAATTGGCCCGATGTGTAACCGTCCTGATTCAAGGTCGTCGTTGCAAATGGTACGCCGTATTGCGTGGAGCCGGTGAAGTTGAGGTTGAAGTTCAATGGCGTCGTTGCACCATTGGTCAGCCCAGCGGAAATGGCAAATGGCAGGGTTGTTGCTGTTGTATCAATCGTACCGTTGGAAGAGAACGTCAAGGTCCCCTCGGAACCGTCAGGGTTGGGGCCAGTGAGTTGGGTGCCATCCATCGTCGCATAGACGTCCCAGGTTGCCTCATTACCGCCTGCACCACCAGTATCCCCCGTCAGCACATAGTAGGTTTGCAGCACGTGCGAGTTACCAAGGCTGTCATAGACAGTAACCGATGATGAATTATTGTACGTCGCCGGATTGGTTGGACTAAAGGGTGTTGCAGTCGGCACGGTGTCTTGTGAATCGAAATTCAATACGGCATTTACCGTTGTCGTTGTCTTTGGCGAAATAGCTGCGGTATTGATCTGCAGCGGCACTGTCGATCCGGTCTGCAATACGCCGGCTGCATTCACCGCATAACCTTGCAGCTCATCGCCGCTTGCATTGACGATATAGCCCTGGCTATTGAGCTGGAACTGACCATTGCGTGTATAGACAACCGAGCCATTGTGGCTCATCTGATAGAAGCCCTGCCCATTGATCGCAATATCAAGCGGATTACTCGACGTGGTAATCGTCCCCTGCGTGAATTGCTGTTCTATCGATTGCACGTCAACGCCGCTACCAACCTGATTTGAACCGCCTCCATTCAACGAATTGGCATAGACATCAGCAAAAATCGCCTCCGACGATTTGAAACCGACGGTGCCTGAGTTGGCAACGTTATTACCAATGACAGAAAGGTTCTGACTCGCTGCTTCCAGTCCGCTCAATCCCTGTTCAAAGCCCATGCTATTCTCCTCTTGCTGCTAGAGCACTACGGTTCGTTAATCAAAATACCTGTACGACGTTGGTAAGGCTGACTTCGCCAACACCAGCGACATTGAGCATGACACCAGAAGCACCCTGACTCACGCTGGTGACCTGACCGTAAGACAATGGCGTACCGCTGGATGTCGCCTTACCGTCAGTCGAGGTTGTTACAGTGAATGTGTATTGCCCATCTGGCGCAGTCGCGCCATTGGACATCTTGCCGTTCCAGACGCCAGGTACAGTCCCGGCTTTCTGTGCGCCGAGATCGATCGTGTCGATGGTTTGACCAGAAGAATTTTGTACAGTCACCTTAACGTCGCCAGCAGCAGTTGACATGTTGACGCCGAAATCTGCCGTACCGCTCGACAAGGTCAATGAATTGCCCGGTGTGAAAACGGTTTGGCCGATCATGGATGTCGCTTGCAAGGTTTGACTGGTTTGATAACTGCTCACCAATGACTGCACCGTAGAATTCAGCGTATTGATACCGCTCACGGTTGACAGCTCCGCCAACTGACTGGTGATCTGCGCGTTATCCATGGGATTCATCGGGTCCTGATTCTGCATCTGCGTAACCAGCAAGGTCAGGAACTGATTCTGCGCAGCTTGCGTACTTGCATTGGGATTGCTGGAAGAATTCGATGTACCGTTCATCGCCGCCAGCAATGCTGAAGAAACGGTATTGGTGCCTGAGGTACTCATGTCATGCTCCTTGCAAATGCTTCATCGCGCTTGCGCTTGATAAGGCTTAATGGGTTACTGTCCGATAGTCAGCGTCTTCAAGAGCATGCTCTTCGCTGCGTTCATCGTATCGACGTTGGTTTGATACGAGCGCGATGCCGATATCATGTTGACCATTTCCTCAACGACATTCACATTTGGCATCGCCACATAGCCCTTGTCATCGGCCAGCGGGTTACTGGGCTCATAAACCATTTTAGGCGGCGACGTATCTTCTACAACCTTTTGTACCGCCACGCCCTCGGATTCAGGCCCGCCCATCGGCACAGCAGTAAATACAACCTGCTTGGCGCGATATACCTTGCCATCTGCATCCACGGCGCTATCAGCATTGGCAATATTGCTGGCGGTGGCGTTCAAGCGCTGCGATTGCGCGCTCATTGCCGAAGCGGAAACATCGAAAATTTTTTGCAACGACATGATGAATACCTTTGCTCGCTAAAACCTTGCTTAACCCTGTATGACTGCCAACATGTCCTTGATCTGCCCGGTAATCATTGTCAAACCGGCCTCATAATGCAGGGCATTATCGGCAAACTGATTACGCTCTACATCCATATCCACGGTATTGCTATCGGCATTCGGTTGTAGCGGTACGCGGTACATGATCTGCACGTCGTTTGTGCCGCTGCTACCATTCACAGGTTTTTTGGCATCAAGATGAGCTGGATCTGTTTTTGTAAGTCCGGTAGGTTGCGTGTTGTTGCGTGCCAAGGCGTTTTCCATCGCCTTGCTGACATCGATATCGCGTGCCTTATAATTCGGCGTATCCGCATTGGCAATATTGGATGCCAACAATTCCTGGCGTTGCGCGCGCAGATTGATTGCCGTTTCGTTCACGCGCATGTAATCGTCTAGCAAGCCACTCATGTTCGCTCCCGTAATCCGTACAATCTCAAATATGTTGACGCCATCTTCCTTTTCTATAGCGTCGATCATACCTAGTGCCAGCTGGCACGATCTTGCGATCAGACAGTAAAAGCGTCCCTTATTCGAGCCTTTGCCTACGGTTATGATGCGTACTATAGCCATCATGAATTCATAGGCTTGCCTATCATGAAAGCATTGCTGACATCTTTCGCTACCACACTTGTGTTTTCGCTCACGTCGCCTGCCTATGCAGCCGAGCTGAGCCCTCGTCAGGACGCTGGAGCGATACGTACCGCTGTCGAACAATTCCTGCAGGTACAGTCTTCCGGCATACCGGGCGAAATCAGTATCAGCGTTGGGAATGTCGATCCGCATCTGTATCTGGCAAGCTGCCCTGCGTTGGAAGTGTTTCTACCAGCAGGTGACAAGGCATGGGGGAAGACAACAGTGGGAGTGCGCTGCCTGGAACCCGCACATTGGACAATTTATGTACCAGCGACCGTGCATGTCACTGGCGATTACATCGCTGCAGTCGCCCCGTTGGTGCAAGGACAAGTAATCACCGAGCGCGATATTGCACCGGTACGCGGTGATCTGACTTTGCTACCTGCAGGCGTGATTACCGATTTATCGCATGCAATCGGCTATACGGCCGCGCGCTCCCTGCCAGCCGGGATGCCGCTGCGGCTGGACTCGCTACGCATTCAGCAAGCGATTCAACAAGGGCAGATTGTGCGCTTGGTATCGTCCGGTGATGGCTTCAAGGTGTCTGCCGAGGGACGTGCGATAGCCAATGCAATGGATGGTCAGATCGCCCAAGCCAAGGCGGCAAATGGTCAGATCATCAGTGGTGTTGCCCGCATGGGCGGCACATTAGAAGTAAGTTACTAGAAATCAAGCAAAAAATGCTGATCCGGGGTAAAGTTCAAAGGGATCCTGCCGTTACAGAATTATCGCAATACCCTTGAATATTAGACGGATGAGGAAAAAGTCGTGAAAATTGATGATTCCATCAACAAAACCGCTGGTTTAGGCGTCACGCCGACGCAAACCAAGGCGGGAAAGAGTGTGACCAAGTCGGGCACGAGTAGTGTTTCGTCCGATAACGTCCAGTTTTCATCACAATTGCAAGGTCTGGAAGGTCAAGTTGCCAGCAGCAGTGTCTTCGATGCCAACAAGGTCGAAGAGATCAAGGCGGCTATTGCTGGCGGGCAATTTCAGGTTGATCCTGAAAAAGTTGCCAGCGGCTTGATCAGTAACGTTACAGACTTGCTGCAAACACAATCTGCCTAACGAAAAATGAACGTTGAAGTCGAGACACCCGCCGCTACCCTGTCTGAAGAAACCAGACTCACGAAGCAATTGATCGAATTGCTCAAGCAAGAGCAAGCACATTTGATCAAGGCGGATATCGAAGGCTTGATGACGATCAATGAAGAAAAGTCTCGCGCCGCCAATGAAATGAATGAATTGGCGAGTCGTCGTTATCGCAACCTTGCAGCCATCGGCTACGATCCCAAGGAAGGCGGCATGCGCGCATGGCTGGATAAGGCGGCACAAGGTGCCACTGCCGATGCGTGGAAAAACCTGCTCACCCTGGCGCAATCGGCGAAATCACTCAATAGTACCAATGGCCTGCTGATCAGCAAACATATGTCCCGCAACCAGCAAGCGTTGAACATCCTGCGCGGCAATCAAAGCAACAGCTTCTATGGTCCGAACGGACAAGCCACAACCAGCGTCCGCTCACGCGGGCTGGTGATCGGTTAATCCCTCGTCTCCTTGATCTAAGGTGAATCAACCCGACACCTTGGTAGCGAATCAAGTTGTCACACTATTCCAAAGCGGTAGATTTGTCGAACTCGAACAATTGACATCACGGCTTCTGGAAGACGAACCACGATCCTGTTTTTTCTGGAAAGCCCATGGCGTAGCACGACAGATGCAAGGCAAGGAGGCCGTGGCTTCCTTTGCCCATGCATGCACAATCGCGCCGGAAGATGCAGAAGCGCACACCAATCTCGGCAATGCGTTACGTGATGTTGGTCATCTTGTTGAAGCGCGGGAGCAGTTTGAATACGCTTTGACGATTACTCCTGATGCGCCGGATTCGCTGCTCAATCTCGGAAACGTGATGCAAGCATTGGGGGAATATTCCCATGCCACCTCCGTGCTAAGACATGCACTCGATGTTCACCCCGGCAATGCCGAGGCTGCATTTAGCATGGGACTCTCTTTGACTGAGGCTGGTTCAACCAAGGCCGCAATCAACTCCTATCGTAGAGCACTAACAATCAAGCCGGAATTTGCTCAAGCGCACAATAATCTCGCGCTGCTGCTGTGCAAAACGAAGGAGTTTCAGCAAGCTGAACAGAACTTGAAAACGGCGGTGATGATTTGCCCTGATTATGCCGATGGCTGGTACAACCTGGGTAATCTCTACAGCGATACACGACAGTTAGAGTTGGCTATACATTGCTATCAACAAGCTGCCATTCTACGTCCCGATCACGCCGATACATTCAATAGTCTGGGCGATACCTGGCAGAGGATCGGGCAATTGAAAGATGCCGCGCGGGCCTACTCGGCGGCAATCGCCATACGCCCCGATTTCATCACCGCGCACTACAGCCTCTCGCAACTGAAAAAATATCGCCAAGGAGATCCACACTGTGCCTTGCTTGAACACGAAATAGCACACACAGAGGCGATGCCTATTGCATCGCGCGTTCAGTTCTGGTTCACGCTGGGCAAGGTGTATGAAGACTTGCAGCAATATGAAGCGTCGTTTGCTGCATACCGTGAGGGTAATCAACTACAAGCTTCTCAACTCGATTGGAATGAAGCAGCAGAAGCTGATTTGTTTGTTCGCGCAAAGAAGACATTCTCCTCTGCCTACTTCAAGACAAACGCCGTATCAGACATAGCAGACGCTACACCAATTTTCATCGTCGGCTTGCCACGCTCTGGCACATCGTTGATCGAGCAGATATTGGCGAGCTATCCAAACGTATTTGGTGCAGGCGAATTGCCACTTGTCTATGAGGTTGTCGTACGCAATATGCCTGATGCCGATTACGCGCGTTTCCCGGAAGCTGTTTTGCAGTTTTCGCGCGAACAACTGGCAAAAATAGGCATGGACTATCTCCGCGAAGTCAAAGCATTAGCTCCGCAGGCGACGCATATCGTCGATAAAATGCCCGCCAATTTTTTCTACCTTGGCTTGATCCACCAGATACTTCCCAATGCAAAAATTATCCATGCGATGCGGGAGCCAATGGATAGCTGTTTTTCATGCTATTCGCGCCTGTTTGAAAATCAAAATCTCCCCTATAGCTACGATCTTGAAACCCTAGGTCGCTACTATCTTCGCTATGCAGACCTGATGCAGCACTGGCATGCGGTTTTACCGCCTGAAACAATTCTGGATTTGAGCTACGAGGAGATGGTTGCCGATATCGAAGGACAAGTGCGTCGTATGCTCGACTATCTGGGTCTTCCCTGGAACCCCGCATGCCTCGATTTTTATCAAAACACGCGTCAAGTTAAAACAGCAAGTTCAGCACAGGTGAGGCAACCAATCTATCAAAGTTCGGTGGCACGCTGGCAAAATTTTGCGCAATATCTAACACCACTTAAGAAGCTCGTTACGCAGATTTCCGAACACTGAAAACCGCAACTGATGAATGGAGTGGCTTGAAGCAAGCCCAGAGCCGATTCAATGCACTCTGCTGCTGGTTGGATTGACGGGCACTTCTTTGGCGACATCAGGCGCATCGGACAATATTTCTACTTCGACACGGCGATTACGTGCGCGCCCTTCTGGCGTATCGTTCGGCCCTACCGGATCGTTCTCGCCATGGCCGACTGCAATCAAACGTTTTTCGTCAACACCCGAATCGATCAGCAAACGCACCACACTGCTGGCACGCGAGGCAGACAACTCCCAATTCGAGGCAAATAGCGGTGTACTGATAGGCACATTATCCGTATAGCCTTCGACTTGCAGTCCATGCTTATCATTCTTCAACACGCGTGCAACAGCGCCTAGCGCCTGCCCCGACTCAGGCGCTAATTTGGCATCACCAGAAGCAAACAACACACTGGCGTTGATCGAGACATTGATACCACGGCTGCTCTGCGTCACCTGCACCTTGCCTTGGCTCACCAAGGGTGCCAAGGCTTTCTGGATATCTCGCGCCATATCAGTTAGCTGCTCGCGCTCGTGACGCACTTGCGCATCGTGACGTTGACTCGGAAACGGACGCGGCTGCCCGCTGATCATCTCCATCGGTGCATGTACGACCGGCATAATGGGCGCCCTGCCAAACGCGCTACCAAGGGCATCGGACAACACGCGGTACTTGCCGGTATTGAGTGTAGAGATGGCATACATGACGACGAAGAATGCAAACAGCAAGGTAATGAAATCCGCATACGAGACCAGCCAGCGTTCGTGATTATCGTGCTCTTCTTCGCGTTTGCGTCTCGCCATGATTTTTTACAAAGTCGTCATGCGTTCTTCGATGATGCGTGGGTTCTCGCCAGTAGCGATGCCGCAGAACACGTTGGCAATCATCTCCTTGATGGCAACCTCGCGATTGACCAAGGCTTGCAATTTGCTGCCTATCGGCAGAAAGACGAGGTTAGCCAAACCAACGCCATAGATCGTCGCCACGAACGCGACCGCAATCCCGCTGCCCAGGCGGCTGGGATCGGACAGATTTTCCATCACGTGAATCAGGCCAAGTACGGCACCAAGAATGCCAATTGTCGGCGAATAGCCACCTGCCGACTGCCATACTTTCACCGACAGGCGATGCTCACTCTCGAACGCATCGATTTCGGTATCGAGAATTTCACGCAGCTTGAAAGGATCAACGCCATCGACGATCAGGCGCATGCCTTTGGCGATATAAGGGTCACGTATTGAATCAAGCTGGCGCTCCAAACTCAGCAAACCTTCGCGGCGTGCTGTGACGCTCCAGTTGACGACATCGCGCTTGAGCGCAGTAAGATTTTCACGCGGAGGAGAAAACACCCACAGCCCCATGCGCACACCACGTAGAAACAACACCAAACCGCTTTGCAGCAGCACCGCACCGAGTGTACCAATCACGACAATGACAAATGCAGCAGGCTGGAACAGCGAACTAAGTTCGCCGCCCTCCAGTGCTTGGCCGACGACGACTCCGGCCAGTGCAAGTATCAGTCCCGCTATGCTACCCCAGTCCACGCTTTTTCCCGTAAGATTGAACGGAGCCGGGCTATCGCCTGGCTATGCAACTGGCAGACGCGCGATTCGGATACCCCCATGACCGCGCCGATCTCCTTGAGATTCATTTCCTGCTCGTAGTAAAGCCCCATCAAAATCTTCTCCCGTTCGGGCAGTGCTTCGATCGCTTCAATCAAGGCGGAACGAAAACCGCTGTTCATCAGGGCTTGTAATGGATCGTCCGACTGATCGGTGCAATAACGATCCAGGAAATGCTCGTTGCCGTCCCCATCGTGAAAATCTTCGTAATAGACCAGTTGGTGTCCGCCGCCTTCATTCAGTAGTTCCTGATAGTCGGTCAATGACAGCTTGAGTTGTTTAGCAACTTCGCTCTCATTGGGTGGGCGCCCCAGCTTCTGCTGCAATTCGTTCATCGCGATTTCGACCTTGCGCATATTCTGCCGCATGCTGCGCGGCAGCCAATCGCTACTACGCAACTCGTCCAACATCGCACCACGTATGCGCTGCACTGCATACGTCTCGAACTGTGCACCATGCGTTTCTTCGTAACGACTTACTGCATCGAGCAAGCCTATCATTCCAGCTTGAATCAAATCATCCACTTCGACACTAGGCGGTAACTTCGCCTTCATCTGGTGAGCAAGGCGTTTCACCAACGGAGCATGCTCCGCCAGCAAGTGATTCCTGTCTGCCTTCCCTTCTGCGGTATACATAAAATCCAATCACCTAGTTTGCGCCGACAGCATTCATCCTCATCATCCCCGCATAAGCCTCGGGAGCGGCGACACGTCCGGCCAAACGCCGAAAAGCGACCGATGCCCCAGCCAGCGGAAATGCTTCCACTACCGAGCGCCCGAGCCGCGCTGCGCGTCTTACATGTTCATCTTCCGGCACCGACCCGAGCGAGCATAGCTGTACCGCCAAATAGCGGTTTGAAGCCTTAGCAATGTTATCGTACACCAGTTGCGCTTCTTGGTCAGTCGCTCCTGTGACAACAATGCCAAATGGGCGCCTGCCCAGTTGCGCGTTGAGTCTTTTAATCAACGAATAAGCCTCCTTGATCGATTCTGCACGGCTGGCGACCTGCACAACGATCTCGCCATTGCCTAAAGCTGGTATGGGCAAAGCATCGTTGGCATCCATTTCGCCATCCACCAATACAATATCGGTATGCCGCGCCAATAAATTGAATGCATTGTTCAAACTGCGCGCTTGTTGTGACTTCGCCAACGCTTCGGTATCACGACGGCTGGCGCGGGTGAGCATCGCCAGTTCGTAACCCTGCGGCAGCGTATGAACAACATCGCATAACGCCCGCTGTTGCTTTGCCACATCAAGCAAGGTTCCCGCATGCGGTAAATCGTAATGCGAGCAAATACCGCGCGCACCAGCACGCGCATCCACCAAAGTCACACGATTACCTGTACCAACCAATGATGCGCCTAGATTAGAGAGCATTGCACTTTTCTCATCATCCGATGTAGCTGACAGGAAAGTGAAGACGCGTGGCTTAGGGCCGGACAACATCCGGCGCAATCCTTCCGCCTGATCGAAGTCGTAACTAGCCAAGAGACACCCCGCGCGCAGTATTTTCATGCATTTGACGTGCCGAATTGGCAACCACCAGAGGCAACTCGTCATCCTGGAATTGGAAAGGCGCAGTTTCGCGCTTCAACTTGAAGGCACGATCAATCAGATATTGCTGGTTAGCCACATGCAAATCTTCAGGAACACGCTGCCCATTGGCAACGTAATAGAGGTTGAGCTTTTGGCGAATGACAACATCGAGCGTATTGCCTATGGTCGCTGCTTCGTCGAGCTTGGTCATGATGCAGCCAGCCAAGCCATCACCCTGATAGGCACGGATGACTTCACTCAAGGTCTCACCTGTCGAAGTCGCAGACAAACATAGCAGACGCTTGACCTGCGACTCAGCGTCGGACAACATTGAAATCTGCTCAGCCACCATCTTGTCACGCTGACTCATGCCGACCGTATCGATCAATACCGTATGCTTGTTGCGCAACTCTTCCAATGCAATTCGCAGGTCTGCCTCGTCTTTGACCGAGTGCACCATCACACCAAGTATCTTGCCGTAGATACGCAATTGCTCGTAGCCGCCGATACGATAACCATCGGTAGTGATCAAACCCAATTTGCTGGGGCCGTGGCGCATTACGCAACGTGCAGCCAGCTTTGCCGTTGTCGTTGTTTTACCTACACCAGTCGGACCGACTAGCGCATAGACGCCGCCCTTCTCCAGCAATTCGTTCTCATCGCCTACGATAGACATGTTACGAGCCAGTACCGCTTTAACCCAGCTCAATGCGCCCTCTGCTGTCGAACCAGCTGGCAAACGTTCCACCACATAGCGCGACAAGGTTGCGCTAAACCCGGCGGACAGCATTTCTTTCAAGGCCGATGTCATCGCCGGATTACGCTTCTGCTGTGTGCCGCTCCAGGCAAGTTCCGTCAATTGCGATTCCAGCATGCCGCGCATCGAACGTATTTCACTCATCAGCTCGTTGATTTCTGCTGTCTGTGCTGGCGTGGCTTGGGTTGCTTGCGCGGATTGCGCCAATCGTGCCGTTTGCAATGCAGTCGCCAGGCTCGCCGCCTGATCACCTTCGATACCACGCTTTTTCAAGCTGGGAGCAATCGCAGGGGCTGCCATTGCCCTGGGTGTGGCAGGTGGCATAGCTGCAGGTTTGGGCACAGGCTTAGGGGCAGGAGCAGGCGCCGCATCCACTTCCGGCTCATGCACCGGCTCAGAGAGCGAAGAAATATCGTCACTCGCCATTGCAAGAATTTCCGACATCCCATTGACGGTACGGTTGGACAGGATGATGGCATCTGCACCGAGTGCATCACGCACCATGCGCCACGCTTCACGCGACGTAGCAGCTGTAAATTTCTGGACATTCATGCTTGACCTCCAACCAGACGTGTGACTTTAATCGTTTTAGACTCCGGCAATTCCGCTTGCGACAATACTTTGAGTTGCGGCACCGGACGGCGTAGGAAGCGCGCCAGTAATGCACGTAATGGTGCTGGCACCAGTAAGACTGGTGGCAAGCCCATTTGCTCCTGATAGCGTGTAGCCTGCTCTGCTTGCGTAGCGATGGTGTCAGCAAGACCCGGCTCTATGCCTGTTCCTTCCGGTCCACTGGTTTGCAAGGCTTGCAGTAACAAGCGTTCAAGACGGTTGTCCAATGTCATCACCGACAATTCATTCGTCGATGGGAAAATCTGCTGGACGATGGCACGACCGAGAGCAACGCGCACGAGTGCGGTCAACTCGTTGGTATCGCGTATCGTTGCAGCGTGCTCGGCGATAGTTTCGATGATGCTGCGCATATCGCGAATATGCACGCCTTCCACCAACAGGTTTTGCAGAACCTTTTGCAGCGTTGCCAGTGAAATCTGCTTAGGTACGAGGTCTTCGACCAACTTTGGTGATTCCTTGGCGAGATGATCGAGCAATTGCTGCGTTTCCTGGCGCCCTAGCAAATCGGCGGCATGTGTAGTGATCAAGTGATTCAAATGGGTCGCCACGACAGTGCCAGCGTCAACCACCGTATAACCCATCGTTTGTGCCTGTTCACGCATGCTAGCTTCGACCCATGTAGCGGGCAATCCAAAGGCCGGGTCTTTGGTTATGGCACCTGGCAAGGGGCCGCTAACCACGCCTGGATTGATTGCCAGGAATTGCCCATTGATGGCCTCACCTGCACCAACTTCGACCCCCTTCAACGTGATGCGATATGCAGACGGACGCAACTCCAGATTGTCTCGAATATGCACAGGTGGTGGCAGGAAGCCCACTTCTTGCGCAAATTTCTTGCGTATGCCTTTGATCCGACGCAGCAGTTCGCCACTTTGCGTTTTATCCACCAATGGGATCAAGCGATAGCCGACTTCCAGTCCCAAGGTATCGACCGGCACGATATCCTGCCAGGTCGCTTCCTCTTCCGGCGGTGCGGCAGGCGCTGTCAGTGGCGGAGGCGCAGCAGCGACCGTTTTCGATTTACGCGTTACCAGATAAGCAGAAGTCGCCAACAAGGTCGCCAAAAACAGGAAGGCAACATGCGGCATACCAGGAATGATACCCATGCCGCCAATGATGCCTGCTGTGATATATAAGACCTGCGGCTTGGCGAACAATTGCCCAATCAACTGACCACCGATATCCTGATCGCTGGCGACGCGTGATACCACGACACCGGCCGCCGTCGAAATCACCAGAGAAGGAATCTGCGCAACCAAGCCGTCACCAATGGCGAGCAAGGTGTAGTTCTTGATCGCAGAGGCGAAATCCATATCGTGTTGCAGCATACCGACGATCAGACCGCCAACGATATTGATAACAGTGACGACGATACCGGCGATGGCATCGCCGCGCACGTATTTACTCGCACCGTCCATGGCGCCGTAAAACTCGGCTTCTTGTGCGACTTCCTTGCGACGCTTGCGGGCATCCTGCTCACCGATCAAGCCTGCATTCAAGTCAGCGTCAATTGCCATCTGCTTACCAGGCATCGCATCCAACGCGAAACGTGCACCCACTTCCGCGATACGCCCGGCGCCTTTGGTAACAACTGTAAAGTTGATGATGGTCAGGATGATGAAGACGATGATACCAACAGCGTAATTACCGCCGATCAGGAAGTGGCCGAAGGCTTCGATGACTTTACCGGCAGAGTCGGCGCCAGTATGCCCTTCCGTCAGCACCACGCGAGTCGAGGCAACGTTCAAAGACAGACGTAACATCGTACTGACCAGCAATACCGTAGGGAACGCCATGAAATCCAATGGCTTGACGGTGTACAAGCTGGTCAAAAGCACGATGACAGACAAGGAAATATTGAAACTGAACAGAATATCCAATGCGAACGACGGCAACGGCAGCACCATCATCGACAAAATCATGATGATGAGTATCGGTGCGGCGAAGGCCTTGGAATTCTGGCCTGTCAACCACGCTGGTAATTTCAAACTTTCCATGCCTGTAGTCCGTTAAGCAAATTCAACATCAAGTTGCCGCAAGTCCGGCTTGGCCGGGATTGGCTGGTTTATTCAATGGATCCAACTCTGGCGGCACATCGAACTCCGTCGGTTTTTCTGGATATCTACCACCATGCTCGTTATAGACACGTAGCTGGAACACGTACGCCAACACCTCCGCGACAGCCGAATACAAGGCTTGGGGAATCTGGTCGCCCAATTCAGTATGCTTGTGCAGCGCACGCGCCAATGCTGGAGCTTCGAGCAATGGCACCTTATTTTCGGATGCGATCTCACGGATTCTCGCAGCGACATCATCCGCACCTTTCGCCACGACAATCGGTGCGCCGCGACTACCTTCTGCATATTGCAAAGCCACTGCATAGTGAGTTGGGTTGGTCACAACGACGTCCGCTTTTGGCACTGCAGCCATCATGCGACGACGTGCCATTTCACGTTGCAAGGAACGGATACGCGCCTTGATTTCAGGATTACCATCTGACTCTTTGGATTCCTGCTTCAGCTCTTGCTTGGTCATCTTCAGCTTGTTCGCGTATTGCCACATCTGGTAAGGCGCATCGATCATCGCGATCACAACGAGACTGCCAACGATGGCTATAAAGCTGGTCAACAACAAACGGCCGACATGGTCGGCACTCGATTGCATTGACTCCACAGTCAGCCCCATCATCGCGTCGATCTGATGTGACATCACCACCCAAGATACCCCTCCCACTAAGAGCGACTTGCCTATCGCCTTGAACAATTCAACCAAAGCACGAACGGAAAACATGTTGCCCAAGCCAGATAGCGGATTGAGCTTTTCAAAATTCGGAATCAGAGCATTGGCACTGAACAGCCAACCTCCAATCAACAAAGGTGAGGCAACCGCAGCAATGATCAATAACAGCGCAAACGGCACGAACGCGATACCCAACTGCATGAGATCGCCGCCAATACGCGTCATCAGCATGTTCGGGTCAATGGCCGTCTCTCGATCCAGTGCCAGGATGGAGGTCATCACAGCCTCGAGGTGTCGTACTAGATTGCCGCCCATGGCCCACATGCCGATACCAGCGGCCAATAACACCAGACAGGTCGATAGTTCGCGCGATCTGGGAACGTCGCCGTCTTCCCTCGCCTGCTCGAGACGTCGGGGTGAAGGCGCTTCGGTACGTTCAAGGTCACTATCTTCGGCCATTGCCGACAACTCCCATGTTGAAACCCCGTGCGCAAAATCGACGCATGACGGGCCATAGGAGCGATTATTGAGGACGACGAAGGAATTTCATCGGCTGAACAGGTGTGGAAACAACCCGTTTTTCATTGGTAGAACGCAACTAGAAAAAGTTGCAGGACATTATTGTGACGGGAGCAGAACGCTCCCGTCTGTAGAAAAATTACAAGGCAATGTTAGAGCTTAATGCTTTGCGCCCAAGCTAGTGCCGCCATGTGTGCATCGTTGACTTGTTCGGCGCTAATGAATAGCGAATCAGCCAATTCACCGACTTTATCGCAATTATTCTTTTCACAAGACTCAGCCAACGCCAGGAAAGGCCCGTAGATGCCTTCACGCGCCAGCAGTGCTTGCGTCACAGCTTCCGGCAACTGAATGTTCTCCAGCACCTCTTCCATCGAGATACCGAGCAGACGATCAAGCAAGGAGAACATGCCTGCCACGAACAGATTATCGAGTTCGGTCTTGGGTACGAAGCCCTTACCCAGCATTTCAGCGAAGCGACCGCGCACAATGGCAGTATGCATCAACACAGGCGAATAACCACTGGAGCTTGCATTGGCCAGCAATACCGACAGCCAGCGATACAATGGCGAATAACCCAGCATCGTCACCGCATGCTTCAAGGATTGAATTTCAACGCCCAAGCCAAATCCGGCCGAATTGATGTAGCGCAGCAGCTTGTAAGACAAGCCTGCATCGCGCTTCAATACGCCTTCCAGTTGACGGACATCGGCATTCTTGCGCACCATGTCCATCAATTGCAGAATCATCGCCTGTGCCGGATTCAAGCCCTTTGGATGGCTGCCCGGCTTGGTTGTCATGTATAGATTACCGATCAGTGCATCGACGCCGATCTGCGCACAGGAATCGTAAAGTTCCCAGCTATTGACGCCTCGCACGACGACTTGTACCGAGACCTGCTTGAGTACGTTTGCCAGGTTCGTCAATGCTGCGATATCGAGATTGCTATTGACTTCAACGTGAGTGGCATGCGCCAGATAAGCTTTGTCTGGCCCGTTCAACTTCGCACCACACAGCATCACCCCAGCACCTTCAGCACGTAACGCGTCGAGTGCATCCACCACTTCAGGAATACCGAAATCGATCGCTTGCACAGCCAAGAGCACACTCTTTGGTGGCAACGCTACCAAAGCCTGACTCAAAATCAGTTCCGGTGAAGCCTGGAGCAAAACCAGATTGTCGCCCAACATCCAGCCACTTTCCTGGCGATTCAATGTTTTCGCAAGATATTCAACAAGGTAAATGCCATGGGTCGCATCAGGCTGTTCGCCTTCAGCGTATTGCATAATCATTTCGTAGCCGAGGATCTTTTGCTTCGAGTCCAGCAAGGGCTCACGAACGATAAAATTCTTATCTAACATAGCGCATCAAATTTAAGACCAACATTGAGGGGATATCACTCGAACGCAAGGTCGAGTCAGAAAATATGCAACGATCAGAAGCCCAGGCTTTCCAGTAAGTCGTCTACTTGCTCCTGATCCGCAACCACATCAGGATTACCTTCAGGATTAATCTGCGGACCATTCAACAAGCCAGTTCCTGTATCGCGGCGTATTTCGGGTGGCGCATAGTCTAACAGCAGTTGCACCAATTGTTGTTCGATACCATGCGCCAGTTCGGTGACTCTCTTGATGACTTGGCCGGTCAAGTCTTGAAAGTCCTGCGCCATCATGATATCCAGCAGGTGCTGTTTGGTCGCGCTGGTGTCGCTGCGCGACTGGTCGAGGAAATCTATGGTCTGCTGCGCCATTGCACGGTACTTCTCTTCGGAGAATGGCGCAGACAAGAGGTCACTCCAACTATTTGCAATCAATGTCGCACCGCGATCAATCTGATCCTGCAACGGCCCTGCTGCATCGGTGGCATTGAGAACACGCTGTGCCGCCTGCTCTGTCATTTTGGCGACATAATCCAGACGGTCGCGTGCATTAGGGATATCGTGCGCCGCACGCTCTATCAATTTATCGAAACCGAGCCCACGCAGACTGTCATGCAGGGTTCGGGTCATCATCCCTACCCGCGTCAACATCTCCGTCTGGGCATTGTTCAATTCCACACCACCAGCATTCTGCTGGCCTGAATTTTGGGGCATGGAACGATCGGTTTCCATATCAGGCTCCTCAGGCTCCGACTTTTTCCAGCTTCTCGAAAATCTTCGACAGTTTTTCGTCCAGTGTCGCAGCCGTGAATGGTTTGACAACATAGCCATTCGCACCAGCCTGTGCAGCGGCGATGATGTTTTCCTTCTTCGCTTCCGCTGTCACCATCAACACTGGCAGTTTAGCCAATGCCGCATCCGCACGGATGTTTTGCAGCATTGTCAAACCGTCCATCACCGGCATGTTCCAGTCGGAGATGACGAAATCGAATTGTTCGCTACGCAGCTTGGAAAGCGCCATGGCGCCATCTTCAGCTTCATCTACATTCGTGTAGCCCAATTCCTTGAGCAGATTACGCACGATGCGACGCATAGTCGAGAAGTCATCGACCACGAGAAATTTAGTATTTGGTCCAGCAGCCATGAATTACTCCAATGTTTCCTAAAAGCCGTTAAGAACCTTATTCCCGACTCATTTGTGGGGAGTCATGAAACAAGCGCAATTACCACTATTATGCACCTCTATACCCGCAATGCGCGACTACTGTGGGCAGCAAGATACGCCAAGACCATGCCAGGCAAATCATGCAGTGCGCCAACCTCATCGGTCGCACCAACTGCAATCGCCTCACGTGGCATGCCAAATACAACACAAGAGGCTTCATCTTGCGCAAAATTATAGGCACCCGCCTTTTTCATCTCCAGCATGCCAAGGGCACCATCCTTGCCCATGCCAGTCAAAATCACACCTACCGCGTTCTTGCCCGCGCAAGCAGCCGCTGAATTGAACAGCACATCCACAGCAGGCCGATGACGGTTAACCGGTGGGCCTTGGTCGAGCTGCGTGACATAATTAGCGCCACTACGTGCCAGCAACAGGTGCGAATGTCCAGGAGCGATAAACGCGTGTCCAGGCAGGATACGTTCCCCACTTTCCGCTTCCTTCACAGCAATCTTGCACAAACCATCAAGACGCTTCGCGAACGAGCGCGTAAAACCTTCCGGCATATGCTGTGTGATCAGGATACCAGGGCAATCAGACGGCATTTGCGTCAGGAATTCCTTGATCGCTTCCGTACCGCCTGTTGACGCACCGATAATGATCAATTTTTCACTACTGGTCAGCGGGTTACGAATCTGTGGCAAAGTCGTGTCGCCACGTGACGCTTCTGTCGGCGCTGCTTGGCGCGGCTTCACGCGTGCCTTGGCAGCCGCGCGAATTTTTTCCACGATCATTTCGGTGTATTCACGCATGCCACTCTGGATCGATATCTTGGGCTTGGTGACAAAATCGACTGCACCTAATTCCAGTGCACGCAGGGTGATTTCCGAACCGCGCTCGGTCAGCGATGACACCATCACCACCGGCATCGGACGCAAGCGCATTAATTTCTCGAGGAAATCAAGGCCATCCATTTTTGGCATTTCGACATCGAGCGTCAGCACATCAGGATTGGTCTGTTTGATCAATTCGCGCGCGACCAGCGGGTCAGGCGCAACGCCAACCACTTCCATATCTGGCTGGCTGCTGACAATTTCAGTCATGACACTGCGAATCAGCGCCGAATCGTCACAAATTAATACCTTGGTCTTCATATTTCTGGTTTCCCGAACGTGACAAGATACCGCGAACTAGAACAGTTCCACATCGCCACCAACCTTGCTTGACTGCAAGCGATTCGCATAATCTTGCTCGCGATTGACCAGGGTGTTGTTATTCATTTGTTTTAGTTTCTTCACTAACACTTTACCGGTTCGTGGGAAAAAGTAAACCTTGCGTGGATGCACGTCATTCAAATCCTCAGCAGTGATCCTGATGTTTTCCGCTTTCAGATAGTCGCGCACGAACTGTGCATTACGCTCACCGACATTAATGGCGATGAATCCGCGCAACACATTGCCTCCGCCGAACACTTTGGCTTCCAGGTTTTCTCGCCGTGCACCCGCTTTCAAGACATCATTGATCAGTATTTCCATCGCGTAAGTACCATAGCGCATCGATGCCGACACTGGGCTATCCGTATCACCACCGCCATCAGGCTGCATGAAATGGTTCATTCCACCGACACCCGAAACACGGTCGCGCAAGCATGCCGAAACGCAAGATCCCAATACAGTCACGATCAGCATGTCTTTGCCGGTGTAATAGTATTCGCCTGGCAAAATCTTGGCGGCGTCGCGGTCAAACGTCCGGTCGTAATAAACGTTTGTAGCAAATTGTTCTTGTGGAACTTGGCTCATGGAGTTGCTCTCACGTCTATCGGAATGCCGTAGAAGTCGGCTTTCCTTTGGTATCCAATTCGTAAACGGTTTTGCCACGCAATTTAAACTTGTCCGTCACGTACAGGAAATTCTCGGAATGCCCTGCAAACAACAAGGCGTCCGGCTTCATCAATGGCGCAAATCGGGACAGGATTTTCCCTTGCGTCGGCTTGTCGAAGTAGATCATCACATTGCGACAAAAAATCACGTCAAACGGCCCGGTGACAGGCCAGTGATCCGACAACAAATTCAGTTGCTGAAAAGTTATCATCTTACGCAATTCAGGGCGTACGCGCACCATACCTTCATGTGAGCCCTTGCCACGCAGGAAAAAGCGTCTGGCTTTATCGGATGGCATCTTATCCACGCGATCCAGGGGATAAACGCCATTGGATGCTGTGTTCAACACATTGGTGTCGATGTCGGTGGCGATGATATGGACAGGCGGCGTCAAAGTGCCAAACACTTCGCACAACGTGATCGCAATTGAGTAAGGCTCCTCACCCGTCGAACTGGCCGAACACCAGACTTCTATCTGGCCCTGACCACGCAGCTTATTGGCATGTTCAGCAAGGATTGGAAAATGATGTGCTTCTCGGAAGAATGAGGTCAGATTGGTTGTCAGCGCATTGGTGAACGCCTCCCATTCGCTTTCATTTTTACCTTGTTCCAGATCGTCGAGATACTGCACGAAGCTCGATATGCCATTGGCGCGCAAACGTCGCGCCAAGCGACTGTAAACCATTTCCTGCTTGCTATCAGCAAGTGCAATACCTGCACGCTTATAGATCAAACCGCGGACACGCTCGAAGTCACGTGCAGTGAAATCGAACTCCTTACCTGATTCGGCGCGATTTTGTCGTGGCACTGTCATGCGAATTCTCTTTCGCTCATAGCTGGATCAAAATTCTTCCCATTCGTCACCATTCCCTGCGGGCACCACTGGCGGAGCTGGACGCTTGGCAACCACAACTTCTGTTCTGGTCGAAGCTGGCGCTGCTTTCGTTGCAGCAGAAGCTGGAGCTGGAGCCGGTGCAGGAGAAGGCGCTGCTCTACGCGCGCCACTTGCAGCCCGATTGTCCCCATCGCCAAGTTTGAACACAGATACCGCCTGCGCCAGCATTGCCGCCTGTTCCTGCAAGCTCTCAGCAGCGGCTGCAGCTTGCTCAACCAGCGCCGCATTCTGTTGCGTCATTTCATCCATCTGAGTGACGGCTTGATTCACTTCGCCGATACCCGCACTTTGCTCCTGGCTCGCAGCAGTGATTTCACCCATGATGTCAGCAACGTGT
>Ga0116226_10001377_pt1 | contig 21043 bp, 22 predicted proteins | sample S1TSphfallax_FD_89692 | JGI IMG/M metagenome (GOLD analysis project Ga0116226, IMG submission 89692) | Host-associated microbial communities from peat moss isolated from Minnesota, USA - S1T2_Fa - Sphagnum fallax MG | ecosystem: Host-associated > Plants > Peat moss > Unclassified | place: USA... | reverse complement strand
TTCTGCACCTACAATCAGCCGCCAAACACGAGCGCGTTACGCCCATAAACTTCTGGTTCAGGACACTAGAGCGGGATGCGATATGATTCGATCGGTTTCGTCGGACGCATCCCGCTCTAGCTCATTGTTTTGCGGGCATGTTTATCCGGCGGCTGATCGCACTTGCCCGGATCATGCTCTAAAGATACGCTATAAGCGGCCGCTCCTCGGCGATCCTGGTCTTGATCCTTGGCACTCACCGCTGATACGCGGTGTCACTCACATGCTCCAGCCAGTCCACGGGCGAGCCATTCAGCCGCTCCTGGATCGCGATATGGCTCATCGCGGTGCTGGCAGCAGCCCCATGCCAATGTTTTTCGCCAGGCGCGAAAAAAATCACGTCGCCTGGTCGGATTTCCTCCACCTTCCCGCCCTCCCGCTGCACCCAGCCGCAGCCCGCGGTCACGATCAGTGTCTGACCCAGCGGATGCGTGTGCCACGCCGTGCGCGCGCCCGGCTCGAATGTCACCAGCGCCGCCCCCACCCGCGCCGGATCGGGCGCGGTAAATAGCGGATCGATCCGCACCGTGCCGGTAAACCACGCCGCCGGCCCGACCCCCGAGGGCTGACTGCCCGCCCGAATCACCTCCATCACCCGCCTCCCTTGCGACCGATCCACGAGATGGTGGGTGCCCGGCTGTTCGATTAGACCTAGAAATCCGAATGAACCTAGAAGCAAGGCTTATCAATGCCGCGCACCGACCTCAACGACATCGCAGCCTTTCTCGCCGTCGCGCGGGACCGCAGTTTTACCCGCGCGGCCGCCCGCCTCGGCGTTTCGCAATCGGCGCTGAGCCAGACACTGCGCGGGCTGGAGACGCGGCTCGGCCTGCGTCTGCTCACCCGCACCACGCGCAATGTTTCACTCACGCAAGCCGGCGAGCGCCTGTTCAATGCCGCCGGACCGCGGCTGGATGAGATCGAGGCCGAACTGGCCGCCCTTAGCGAATTGCGCGAAAAACCGGGCGGCACGATCCGCATCACCGCGCATGACCACGCACTGCGCACCCTGCTCTGGCCGGCCCTGAAGCGGCTACTGCCCGCCTATCCCGACATCCGGGTGGAGGTCGCGATCGAATCGAGCCTGACCGACATTGTCACCGAACGTTTCGATGCCGGCATCCGAACCGGCGAGATGATCGCGAAAGACATGGTCGCCGTGCGCATCGGCCCGGACATGCGCTGGGCGGTCGTCGGCGCACCCGCGTATTTCGCCCATACGCCCCCGCCGGCCATGCCCCAGGACCTGCCAGGCCAAAGCTGCATCAATTTGCGCCTGCCAACCAGCGGCAGCCTCTATGCCTGGGAGTTCGAAAAAGCCGGGCATGCGCTGCGGGTGCGGGTGGAAGGCCAACTCACCTTCAATGAAAGCACCCCGATGCTGGAAGCGGCCCTGGCCGGCTTCGGCCTGGCGTACCTGCCGGAAGATACCGTGCAAATCCATATGGCGGAGGGCCGACTGATCCGGGTGCTCGCCGATTGGTGCCCGCCCTCCGCCGGTTACCACCTCTATTACCCAAGCCGCCGCCAGCCCACGCCGGCTTTTGCCCTGCTCGTCGAAGCGTTACGATATCGAGGCAAGTAAGAAAGATGTTGTTTTCTGAGGGGAAGAACGAAAAGACTTTTATTCCGCCGCCGCCTCCAGCACCGCGCGCATCTCACCCGCTATCTCCGCCGGCCGCCGGGTCGCCGCCTCCATCAACACAAGTGTCGTGACCGACGTGCAGGCACACACACCACCCTTGAACACACAACTCCCGATCACCGCCGACGACCGCCCGACACGCATCATGCGCGACCCGATCATCACCGTTGCGGGATAATGCAGCTCCGCCCGGTAGTCGATTTCGATCCGTACCATCACCGTCAGGAAACCTTTGGGCAGCACCATCCGAAGCCCATCGCGCAAAAAAGCTATGCGGCCGGTTTCGATCAGCGCCGCATAGGCCACGTTGTTCACGTGGCCCAGCATGTCGATGTCGCTGAAACGCAACTTCTCCTCATACCAGAACGCGTAGCTTTGCTTGTCGGCCAGATCGATCGCAGCGCTCACGCTCTAACCCCCCAACGGCAAGCAGGCCTCGCCCAGCCAGCCCCGCACATCAGGCGGCACCAACTCCCCGATCTCACGCAGCACGCGCGCATGATACGAATCCAGCCAGCCAACCTCCTCCGTCGACAAGATCGATGCATCGATCAGCGACCGGTCGAACGGCGCGAGCGTCAGTGTCTCGAAACTGAAAAACGGTTTCGTGCCGGCAACGTCCGCCGGCTGCACCAGCACCAGATTCTCGAGCCGTATCCCATACGCGCCTGGCAAATAAAATCCTGGCTCGTTGGAGAGGATCATGCCGGGCGCCAATGTCGCCCCCCGCAGATGGGGTGAAATCGACACCGGCCCCTCATGCACCGAAAGATAGCTGCCCACGCCATGGCCCGTGCCATGGTCGTAATCGAGCCCGGCCTGCCACAGCGCGGCGCGCGCGAACGCATCCAGCCTGACGCCCGCGACCTTTTCGGGAAACACCAGCCGGGCGATGGCGATATGGCCTTTCAGCACGCGCGTGAACCGGTCGCGCAATTCGGCTGGCGGCGCATCGGGCCCGGTCCATACCGTGCGCGTGACGTCGGTCGTGCCGTCCAGATACTGCCCGCCGCTATCGATCAGAAAAATCTCGTTCGGCCGAATGTGCCGATCCGTCTCCGGCGTCACCCGGTAATGCATGATCGCGCCATGCTCGCCGGCGCCGGCGATCGCCGGAAAACTTTCGCCACGAAAATCTTCCCCCTCCGCCCGCAGGCGAACGAGGGTGGCACTCGCCGACATCTCCGTCGCATGCCCAGCGGCGCCGCGCAGCCAATGCAGGAACCGGCAGATCGCCACCGCATCCCGCCTGTGCGCAGCCCGCGCACCCGCCCGCTCCACCGCGTTCTTGATCGCTTTCGGCAGCAGGCAAGGATCCTGCCCGGCCACCAATTTCGCCCCCGCCTCCCGCAGCATCTCGCCGAACCACGCGGCCGACCCCACCATGTCCACTCGCACGCGCTTGCCGGCGAGCGCGCCCAGCGCCGCCGGCAAGGCCTCGCGTGGTGCGCAGGATACCGCATTGCCAAGCCAGCTTCGCGTGGCCTCCGGCAGCTTGGCCGGATCCATGAACAACTCCACCGCCGCATCACCATGGATCAGCGCAAAACCGAGTGCCACCGGCGTGCAGGCCACATCCTCACCGCGGATATTCAGCAGCCATGCGATCGAGGCCGGATCGCTGATCACCGCGGAATCCACCTCCTCCTCGCGAAGGGAGGCTGCGACCTGCGCCCGCTTCTCCGCCGAGGTGGCGCCGGCATAGGCCAGTTCATGCGGCACCGCGGGGAATAGCGGCGGCGCAGGCCGGTCGGTCCAGGCCACATCGACCGGGTTATGCGCGGTCGCGACCAGCGACAGCCCGGCCTCGCGATAGCGGCCTAGCGCATCCTCGCTCATCAGCCACGGATCGTAGCCCACGCGCGCGCCACCGCCGATATGGGAAGCGAGCCATGCTGGCGGCGGCTCTTCGGCGATGTGCAGGCGTTCCCAAAGGGCGGCATGGTCTGGTCGGCCAGTTGCAGCACATAGCGTCCGTCGCTCCAGATCACCGCGCGATCGGGCAGCACGGCGGCGATGCCGGCACTGCCGGTAAAGCCGGAGAGCCAGGCCAGGCGTTCGGCCGAGGGCGGCACGTATTCGCCCAGATGCTCATCGGATCGCGGCACCAGAAAGGCAGCCAGATCCAACCGCAGCATCTCCGCTCGTACCGCCTGCAGCCGTTCTGCAAAACTCATGATTTCAGCACCATCGTTGCCCAGTTCCCCTCAAGAAGCACGCGCTCCAGCCGCAACCCCTGGCGCCGGTGCGCGGCCAGCACCAGCGGTATCTGCCCGCGCAGCAGGCCGGCTAGGATCACCGTGCCGCCAGGCGCCAAATGGGCCGCCAAATGGCGCGCCATCAGGCAGAGCGGGCGCGCCAGAATATTGGCCAGGATCAGATCGAATTTTTCCGACCGGCACACCCCGAGCCAACCATTGCCGAGGCGCGGGCGCACAAAACCTCGCAAACCGTTCAGCGCCGCGTTTTGCCGCGTCACCCGCACCGACCACGGGTCGTTATCCACCGCCAGCACCGCCCGGCGCAGCAGGCCGGCCGCCGCCATGGCCAGCACGCCGGACCCACACCCCATATCGATGATCCGCGCCGGCCGCCGATACGCCACACCTTCCAGCGCCCGCAGGCACCCGCGTGTCGACCCATGCTCGCCGGAGCCGAAAGCCAGCCCCGCATCGATCGTAAGGGTCACGCGCCCGGCACGCCGCGTGCCCACCAGATGTGTACCGCGAATGGCAAAGCGGCTCCCCACATGCTGCTCGGGGAAGGCCGAATATACGCGGGCCAGCCACCCATCCGCCTCGGTCGGGCACCGCTCCAACGGCGCCGGCTGGCCGCTCACCAGGGCTGCCACGGCGAGCGAGGCGGCCAGCGCATCATCCGCCTCCCCCACCGGTTTCACCCCCTCGACGCGCCAGATCCCCGCCGCCTCGTCTGCGATAAAAAGCCCGACCGTGGCACAGATAGTGGCGAACGCCGCCTCATAAGCGGCGACCGCCGCGTGCGGAACCTGCACGTAAACCGTTTCCAGCAGGCCCGCATGGCGTTTGGTCATCAGGCCTTTTCCACGAAGCGGTCCATCACCCGCTTCTGCCCGGCCTTCTCGAAATCGATATCCAGCTTGTCATCGTCACTGGCGACAACCTGCCCATACCCGAATTTTTGGTGAAAAACCCTTTGCCCAACATCGATTTTTTCCGCGCGCGCCGGGCGCCCACCGGCTTCCCAGGGTTCAGCCGCCCGCACCTGCCGCGCCATCAGCGGCCCGTTGGCGAACACGCTGGGCGCCCGCATCCGCGCATCGCGCGCCAGCGCCGCCGAGCCCGACCGTTCCAGCTGCGCCTCGGGCAATTCGTCGATGAACCGGCTCGGGATGGAGCTCTGCCAATTCCCGTAAATCTGCCGATGCGCCGCGTGACTCACGATCGCCCTCTTGCGCGCACGCGTGAGGCCGACATAGGCGAGACGCCTTTCCTCCTCCAAACCCTTGTTACCGCCTTCATCCATCGAGCGCTGGCTGGGAAACAAACCTTCCTCCCAGCCGGGCAGAAACACCGTGTCGAATTCCAGCCCCTTGGCCGCATGCATGGTCATCAGGCTGATCCGATCGGCCTCCGCCTGCTCCTCGTTTTCCATCACCAGCGACACATGATCCAAAAACCCGGAGAGAGTCTCGAACTCGCCCATCGCCTGCAAGAGCTCTTTCAAATTCTCGAGCCGCCCCGGTGCCTCCGGCGACTTGTCCGCCTTCCACATCGCTATGTAGCCGCTCTCATCGAGCAGGGTGGCCGCCGTCACCACATGCCCCTCGCCCTCCACCATGTCTCGCCAGCGCGCAAACCCGGCCACAAGTGCCTTTATCCCGTCGCGCAACTTGCCTTTCAGCCCGCCCGCATGAGACAGCTCGGCGGCGGCGGCAAAAAGCGATTTTTGCTGCGCGCGCGCAGCCTCATGGATGGTGCGCAGCGCGCCTTCGCCCACGCCCCGGCGCGGCACGTTGATGATCCGCTCGAAGGCCAGATCGTCGGAGGGCTGACGCAGCACGCGCAGATAGGCGATCGCATCGCGTATCTCCGCCCGTTCATAGAAGCGTAGGCCGCCCACCACGCGATATGGGATCGCCAGCATGATCATCCGCTCCTCGAATGACCGCGTCTGGAATCCTGCGCGCACCAGGATCGCCATGTCGGACAGTTTTGCCCTGTCGCGGCGCAACGCCTCCACGCGTTCGCCCACCATCCGCGCTTCCTCGTCGGAATCCCACAGGCTCACCACGCTCACCTTCTCGCCGGCGGCATCCTTCAAGCCCGACCGCAATGTCTTGCCGAGCCGGCCTTCATTATGGGCGATCAGCCCGGCGGCCGCGGCCAGGATCGGCGCGGTGGAGCGATAATTTCGTTCCAGCCGGACAATTTTCGCGCCCGGAAAATCCTTTTCGAAACGCAGGATGTTTTCCACCTCGGCGCCGCGCCAGGAATAGATCGACTGGTCGTCATCGCCCACGCAGCAGATGTTTTTCGATTTTTGCGCCAGCAGCCGCAGCCAAAGATACTGCACCGTATTGGTGTCCTGGTACTCATCCACCAGGATGTAGCGAAAGAAACGGTGATATTGCGCGAGCACATCCTCATGCCCGCGCAAAATTTCCGTCATATGCAGCATCAAATCGCCGAAATCGGCGGCGTTCAAAGCGAGCAGCCGCGCTTGGTAGGCGGCATATACCTCGCGCAGCCTTCCGCCCGCGATGTCCCCCGCCTCATCGGCAGTTACCTTGGCCGGCACCTGCCCGCGATCCTTGAAACGCTGGATGGCGCCCATCAGCATGTTTGGGGGCCAGCGCTTTGCATCCAGCCGGAACGCCTCCATCACCTGTTTGAGCAGCCGCTGCTGGTCATCCGTATCCAGGATCGAAAAATCCTGGTTCAGCCCAACCAGCCCCGCATGCCGGCGGAGCATGCGCGCACAGAGCGCGTGAAACGTGCCCAGCCACAGCCCTTCCGCCGGACGGCCGAGCAGCGCGCCCACCCGCTCGCGCATCTCCCGCGCCGCCTTGTTGGTGAAGGTCACCGCCAGCACCTGGCCGGGGGAAGCGCGGCCGCTGAGCAAAATATGGGCGAAGCGTGTGGTGAGCACGCGCGTCTTGCCGGTGCCGGCACCGGCCAGCACCAGCAGCGGCCCGTCGACGGTTTCCACCGCCAGGCGCTGCTCGTCGTTCAAGGAAGCGAGATACTCGGTCATTGGCCTGATCGGAGGGTGGAAACCAGGATATAGGCCAGCGCCCAACCCCCTGGAACCCCGGAATGCCCAACCGCCCCCTTCCCGTCCTGCTGGTCCTCGCCCTCGCAGCCTGCAGCAAGCCCGTCCCCATCGATCACTTCGCCGGAACCGCCCCGGTATTCGACGCGGTGGCTTTTTGGACCGGCCATCACCGCTCCTGGGGCGTGCTGGAAAACCGCGGTGGCGCGCCAACCGACACGGTGGTCACCGACTGCATCGGCACCGTGCAACCCGACGGCTCGCTCCACATGGCCCAAACCCTCACTTTGGGCGACGGCACGACCACCCGCCGCGCCTGGCACCTCTGGCGCACCGCACCCGGCCATTTTGCCGCCACCGCCAACGACATGGTCGGCCAAGCGCACGGCCTATCCTCCGGCCGCGTTTTTCACTGGACCTGGGTGCTGGCCCTTTCACCCGGCAACCCCCTCAAAAACGTGGTGATGGACCAGTGGATGTATCTGTATTCCAACGGCACGATGATGAACCGTACTACCATCCGCAAGCTGGGCATCGTTGTCGCCGAAGTGTCAGAGCAGTTCGAGCAAGTGCCTTAGTGTCTGTCCTGAAAGTCGCCCCGGCGCTCATCCGACGGCGATTTTTCGGACAGACACTTAGACGGGCCTAGAGCATCATCCGACCGCACGGGGTTACCCGTCGGATAAAGATGCTCGCCAAAACAAAGAGCTAGAGCATTTTCCGAACGGCTGCACTGACCCGACGCGATCGGAAAATGCTCTAGTGTCCCGATTCCCAAGTCGTTGGATTGAGATACGGTCGGAATCGGGACAGTGGCCTGCTGATCCCCTACCGCCGCCGTGAAGAACGGCGAAGTTCGGGGGCAGGACACTAGGCCGGCACGGTGGGACGCGGCGAAGCGCCGTGGGGTGGACGCTGTCCACCCTCTCATCGCCACCCGTCCGGCGAGCTTAATCTGATTTCTATTGGGCCGAGACCGGCGCCACACGGGCATAGGCCGCGAGATGGGCATCAAGGGACGCAGCGGTATCAGGCGGCCGCGCCACCGTGGCCGCGATCCGGTCCAGAACCTCCGGCTGGCGGGCGAGCCCATCCAGTATCTCGGCCAGGTGGCGGGCCTGGCCGGCCTCGAAATGCAGGCCGTCGATCCCGTCACGCACTTTTTCGGCCATGCCGCCGATATTCGAACAGATCACCGGCTTGCCGCAGCTGAGGGCCTCCTGGATCACCAGCGGTGAATTCTCCCACCAGATGGAGGGCACGATCACCGCATCCATCCGCGCCATCAGGCGCCTTACATCCGCATTTTCATAGCGCCCGTGGAACACTACATTCGGGCCTGCCTCCGCCAGCGCCGCCTTCACCTCCGCCTGGTAATCGAGCGGCTGGTTCGCATGGTCGCCAAACACCTCGATCCGCGGCGAATTTACCCCCGCCCCCTGCAAAATGCCGGCGGCCTCGATCAGCAGCGGCAGGCCCTTCATCGGCGAGAGCTGACCGAAAAACCCGAAGCGCAGCCGCCTGGCCAAACCGGCCACCGGCTTGCCCGCGCGCCGGGCGCTCTCGCCGGCCGGCAATGACAGCCCAAGCAGCAAGTCCGCCGCGAATGGCGCGATCCCCCGCGTATCGGCGGCGCCTTCATCCCGGGGTGGCATGTTCTCGAGCACCATGATTTTGGCCTCCGGCACGCCCCAGGCAACATAGCGCGCGGCCAGGAAACGGCTTGGCGAGAGGAACAGATCCACATCGTCGAGAAAGATCTGGATATACCGCGCGCGCAAAAAAAAGTCGCGCGCGGCGAACTGCGGAAAACACTGCGCGCAGTCGGCCGGCGTGGCCTGCGCACACAGGCGTCGGCTGCCGGTTTTCACCATCTGCCCATTATTGTGACAGATCGCGAGATATTCATGCAGGCTGAGCACGATGCGCGTCGCCGGGCTTGCCCGCTTGATCACCGAAAAACACTCCACGCCGAATCGCGTGTAGTGGTGCGCGTGCACGATATCCGGCCGCAACGCGCCCACCAATTCGGCGAGCGCCGCAGGAAACTGCGCGTCCGGATTGGCGAATTTGAAATAGTCGAATTGTGCCGCGGGCGAATAGAGATAATCATCCGCGCCATAGGGCTGGGTGAGGCACACCCCCAGGCGCGGCTCCAATCCGGGGCCGCCAACCCCCAGAAACCACGATCGCATCCCGCGCGCGCGAAAACCCCTGAACAGGGCGTCGGCGGAAATCTCGGCGCCACCGCGAGTGAGTTTCGGATGCGAATGCGTCATCACCAGCACGCTGGGCAGCCGCGCCGACTGTCGTTGCGCGGCCGCCCGCGCACGGGGTGCCCTCGCCTCGTTCACGAAACGGCGTCCGCGACGGGGGTTACCCAAAGCCGCTGGTAGCGCCAGGCATTATACAAAGTGAGATTCAGCCGCCAGGCCGCCTGCTGACCGCCCTGCGACTGGCGTTCCAGATGATACAGTTGCGCCCGCCGATCGACCACGCAGGCGAGGCCCTTCGCCGCGATGCGCCTGCACAGATCGGCATCTTCGAAATCGCCGATCACGTAACCCTCGTCGAATCCGCCCAGGCTGCGCGCCAGCGCCGTGCGCATCACCATGCAGGCGCCCGTTACCGCCGGCACCGGGAGCAGGCTTTCAACCGGCCCGGCCGCGCGCCCCTTGTTCGGGTGCAGGCAGAACTGCCAACCGCCGAATTCCGCCAGGCTCGCGAAACTGCACCCTTCATGCTGAATCGTATCGTCCTCGTACAGCAGCAACGCGCCCACCACGCCGATCCGCGAATCGCCTTCCAGCGTCGCCAGCATATCCGTGAGCCATGCGGCGCGTTTGGGAAAGACGTCGGAGTTCAGGAAGCACACGGCCTCGGCTCGCGCCTCGGCCAGCCCGATATTGTTGGCCGGGCCGAAGCCGACATTCTCCGCCGGCGCCAGCAGACGGAACGGCAGGCCGAACCGCGCCAGGCAGGATGCAGCCAAACCCTCCGCCGCGCGCAGCAAAGGCGGATCGTCGAGCACATAAATCAGCTCATGATCCGCCGGCAGCGTGCGCGAAAAAAACGCCAGCTGATACTCCATGAAATCGATCCGCCCATGCAACGGCACAATGATCGAACAACGCGGCCGCGTGTGCTGCACCCCGAACACCAGTGCCTGCACGGAAGGTTTATGCGCCTGCCTGAAGGAACTGAGCGCCGCGACGGCCGGGCCGACCACGCTGTCATAGGCCCGCACCATCTCGGCATAGCGCAGATCGAACCGGCTCAGCACATCCTTGATCGCGGGCAAGCCCGGGCTGCCCGGAAGCGGCGCGCATTTGAAACCCACCGTGCCGTCCTGCATCTCCACTTCGAGGTAGAACGCCTCGCGACCCAATGGGAACGCGCGCAGAAAGGTCATGAAGCCGCTTTTTTTTGGGAAATCCGGATAGGCTTCCGCGAGCTTTTGCGCGACATCGTCCCGCGCCGTCGCGATCCAGTGCGCCCGATCCAGCACCTGCGCCGCGGCGGCGCCGCGCACCCGGATGGTTTTCACCTGGCTGAACGGATCGGCGAACCAACCATGGAGCAGCAGCCCCTCCGGCGGGCACAGCACCGCGCTGTCCACCTCCAGAAACACGGGGGATTTCAGCGTGTGCAGCGTATCGGCGCCGGCAAAGACCGGACGGTTCAGCAGCGCCAGCAAACGCGTGCGACGCTCGGATGGCGGCGCGCCCGCCAGCTGGTTCCTGCCCCGTGCGATGGCCTCGGCTTCCGTGAGCCGCTCCACCTGGAATGCCGCCTTCAGGCCAAAGGCCTGCCCCGCCGATTGCAGGCGCAGCTCTATCAAGTTGTCCTTCACGCGGGCGTCGCCGCCCGGCACAAACACCAGGAAGCCGGCGCCGATCGCCGCCACATCCTCACGCGGGAACAGGCAGAGCGTGCCCTCTCCGGCGCTGCGCGCGGTGCCGAAATCCAGGGTGCAGGCGGGCGGCGCGTCGGTATCCTGCCACTCCCGCGCGATCCAGCCGCAGGCGAGCCAGCCGCCGAGCGCGCCGCTGAACGCGATGAAGTCGACACAGCCGGGATTGGCGGGCTTACGCGCCTTTGCAGGCAGGGACATCGAGGCCACTCCAGGGAAAGACAGGCCTTCTTCTCAGGAGAAAAGAAGGAAAAGACTTTTGGTTCTTTTCTCCAGAAAAGAACACACCTGCCTGTAGTTTGGCGGCGAACGCGGTCTCGGCTAGGTTTGTCCCATGGATGCACCCCTTCGCCCGCAGGGCAGCGTTTCCGCCGGCAAGACCGTGTTTGCCAACGATGCGCCGATCTCGATCATCGCCGGGCCCTGCCAGGTGGAAAGCGCCGCCCACGCGATGGAATGCGCCGCCGCGCTGAAGGAAATGACCACGAGGCTCGGCATCGGCTTCGTGTTCAAGAGCAGCTACGACAAGGCCAACCGGACCAGCGCCGCTGGCCGGCGCGGCGTGGGCCTGGCCGCCGCGCTGCAGATCTTTGCCGACATCGCATCGGCGATCGACGTGCCGATCCTTACCGACGTGCATGAGCGGGACCATTGCCGCCCGGTGGCCGAGGTGGCGGATATCCTGCAAATCCCCGCCTTTCTGTGCCGCCAGACCGACCTGATCACCGCGGCCGCCGAAACCGGCCGCGCCGTGAATGTGAAGAAAGGCCAGTTCCTGGCACCCTGGGACATGGGTAACGTGATCGACAAGGTGCTGGCGGCCGGCAACGACCGCGTGCTGGTGACCGAGCGCGGTGCTTCATTCGGCTATAACACGCTGGTGTCGGATTTCCGCGCGCTGCCGATCATGGCGGCCTATGGCGCCCCGGTGATTTTCGACGCCACCCACTCCGTGCAACAGCCGGGCGGGCAGGGCAGCGCCTCCGGCGGCCAGCGCGAATTCGTGGCCGTGCTGGCCCGCGCGGCCGTGGCCGTGGGTGTCGCCGGCGTGTTCATCGAGGCGCACCCCGACCCCGACCGCGCGCCCTCCGACGGGCCGAATATGATCGCCTTGCGCGATTTCGAGCCCCTGGTCGCAAGGCTGATGGCGTATGACCGGATCACCAAGCGGTATCCGCGCGGCGGATGAACCCGGTTGTCCTGATCCCTGCCCGCTTCGCGGCCAGCCGGCTGCCGGGCAAGCCGCTGGCGCCGATCGCGGGCGCACCGATGATCGTGCATGTGTGGCGCCGCGCCATCGAGGCCGATCTGGGCCCGGTGATCGTGGCCACCGACCACGCGGGCATCGCCAATGCGATTGCCTACGCGGGGGGCACCGCGGTGATGACGCGCGCAGATCATGCGTCCGGCACCGACCGGATCGCCGAGGCTCTCGCGGCGGCCGACCCGGGCGGGCGCCATGATGTGGTAGTGAACTTCCAGGGCGATCTGCCGACCATCGCCCCACATGTGCTGCGCGAGACCGCCGGGCTGCTGGCCGACCCGGCGGTGGCGATCGGTACCCCGGTCGCCCTGATCAGCGCCGCGGAAGCGGCGGCCGACAGCGTGGTGAAGATGGCGGGCGCGCCGCTCGGCCCGCGCCGATTTCGGGCGCTGTATTTTTCGCGCGCCTGCATCCCCTGGGGCGACGGCCCGGTGTATCACCATATCGGCCTGTACGTCTGGCGGCGGGAGGCGCTGGCCGCGTTCGTGGCCTTGCCGCCCTCGCCGCTGGAACAGCGCGAAAGACTGGAGCAGTTGCGCGCGCTGGAGGCTGGCTTGCGTATCGATGCCGCGCTCGTCGACGACATCCCCCTGGGCGTCGACACCCAGGCGGATCTCGACCGCGCCCGCACCCTATTATCGCCCTAGTGTCCCGATTCCGAAATTCGTTAGATTGAAATACGGTCGCAATCGGGACACTAGCTCTTGATCGTCGGCGGCCTGCTTATCCCCTACGCCCGCCGTGAAGAACGGCGAACAGGGCCTCCGCCTTTCTTCGAAAAGGCCGATTTCGTTCGGTTTTTGGAACACAGCGTGTGCCCTCCCAATCTTTACGCCTTACGAAAAGGTGGTTAATTCTTCATCGGCTAACGCAGGAACGTTCCATGAAGGCAAGATTTGCGCTCCCTGTTATTGCGATGCTCGCGGCTTTCGCTGGACAGGCAGCAGGGGCGACGAGCTTTACGGTGATCGCCACCGTGAGCGGCACCGGCGGCGCAACGATCGGGGCCATTTCAGGCAACACCCTGTACGGCACCATCCTCGAAGGCGGGGCCCGGATCGGCACGCTTTTCAAATTGACCACGGCCGGCGTCTACACGCAGCTGCATGATTTTGTCGCGGCGACCGACGGCACCTATCCGGCGGCGCGGTTGGCACTCGGCCCCGATGGGTCGGTCTGGGGTGTCGCACAGCTTGGCGGCGCGTACAGCGGTGGCACGCTGTTCAGCTACGGCAGTTCCGGCTTCCAGGTGAAGCACGCGTTTGGCAACGGCGATGACGGGGTTCATCCCATGCAGGGGCCCGTGGCTGACGGCACCGGCGCCTTTGTCGATACGCTGGCGGGCGGCGCGTACGACACAAATGGCGATGTGTTCAAATACGAGACCACCGGCAAATACGGGTCGATGCATAACTTCAAGAGTCTGACCGACGGCCATTGCCCGTTTTCCGGACCCACGGTGACACCAAGTGGCCTGATTTACGGCACGACCGTCGGGATGGGGTATGGCGGCAATCCGAATGGCTCGATCTGGAAATATGACGGCAAACTGCACACGGTGTATTCGTTCACCGATGGCACCGATGGGGAGTGGCCCGACCAGGCGCCGGTGGGCGATGCGCAGGGCAATGTGTATGGCACCACCTACATCCAGCATGGCAAGGGCTTTGCCGGTGCGATCTGGAAGCTTACGCCATCTGGCGTATTTTCCGTGCTGCACAGCCTGGATGGCGCAACCGACGGCTACCAGCCGAACAGCCCGCTGATCCTCAACAAGGATGGGTATCTTTGGGGCACCACCGCGAGTGGCGGCGCCAAAAACCTCGGCACCGTGTTTCGTATCTCGACCAGCGGCATGTTCGCGTTGATGCACAGTTTTACCGGCGGCGCCGATGGCGGCAACCCGACCGGGTCGCTCGTGCACGATGCCGCCGGCGCGATCTATGGTGGAACAGTCAGCGGCACGGTTTTCAAGATTACCGATTAAGCACGAGAAACCGTGGTGCCCGCAGCAAGGCCTGACGATTTTACGAGAGGCTGCCTGCTTTTGCGTGGATGAGGGCGACAAGTTCGCCCACGTTCTGCACATGATCCAGTTCGGGTCCGTCGAGTTCGATCGTGTAGGCGCTTTCCAGGGCGACCAGCACCGACACATATTTGAACGAATCCCAGCCCGCGATGGTCTCCGGGGTCGATTCCGGGCGCAGCACTATCTTGGGGTCGCGAAAAATCTCGCGAAACGTGACCGTGAGTTCGGCATAAATATCATCCTGCGTGATCATGGCGCCCTGCACTTGAGAAAGGTTTGCGGGAAAAGGTTTGGGTGCCATGCCGTTTACGCGTTGATCGCGTCGAGCAGCAAAGCCTGTGAAGCCGCCCGGTCGATCTTGTCGTTTTCGTTGCGCGGCATGTGCGCCGTCGGCTTTATCCGGTCGGGGATGGCGTAGGCCTCGATGGTTTCGGCGAGCTGCACGCGCAGCGCATTCTCGTCGAACGCCCTCCCCTCCGGGCACTCCACCAGGGCCGCCAAGGCATCGCCGAGCTTGAACACACATACGCTCGGCCAGCCGCAGCGCCGTATGGCCGCCGCCACCTCGTCGAGCTCGATGCGGTAGCCGCGTATTTTCACCTGGTGGTCGATGCGTTCACGAAAGAAGATCAGGCCGCCGATGCGCTCCACCCAGTCGCCGGTGAAATAGCCGCGATGGACATCCCCGCCGATCTCGACCGGGCGGAACGCGGCTTCGCTGCGAACCGGATCGTTCCAGTAGCCTTCGGCGAGCTGCGGGCCGATGATCACGAGCTCCCCCGCATCGTCACGCGGGCCACCTGCCAGATGAAGCCGCATGCCGGGTATCTCGGGGCCGATCGATACCGCCTCCCTCTGGCAGGCCTGGGTGAAATTCGCGGCGGTCATCATCATGCTGGAGACCGTGACGGTTGCTTCCGTTGGGCCATAGGCGTTCTGCACGAGGGTGTCGGGGCAGACGGCAAACAGCGCCTCCAGATGCGGGCGCAGCAGCGGCTCGCCCGCGAGGGTGAACAGACGCACGGTTTTCAGATTGGCATGGGTCAGCTGCTGGCCGCTCATCATAAGGTCGACCACCGTGGGCACGCTGGTCCATACCGTGATGCGCTCGCGGGCGATGGCGCGCGCCGGCATCAGCCGGTCGAACCGCCCGTTGATCGGCACCAGCGTGGCTCCGCAGCCCAACGCCCCAAAAATGTCGAACACGCTGACATCGAAAGCGAGGTTGTTAAACTGCGACACCCGATCGTCGGCGCGCACGCAACCGGATGAATGGATCCAGGCCACGTAATGGTTCAGCGCTGTGCGGGGCACCACGACCCCTTTCGGCACGCCCGTGGAACCCGAAGTGAAAATGATATAGGCGATCCGGTGCCGTAACCCGACGCCATCCATCGCCTCGCCCCGCTCGACCAATGCCGGATCGATCAGGTGCGCCTCGGGCGCCGCCTCGTGCAGCGACGCCGCCAGCGGCGGCGGCGCCACCAAAAAATCCGGGTTGAGCTCGCGCGCCACGCGCTGCAGTTTTTCCACGGGTGATGCATCGTTTGCCGGCGCATAAAAGCCGCCCGCAAGCGCTGCCCCGAGCATCGCCGCATAGGCGTGTTTTCCGCGGGGGAGAGCGATGAAGACGCGTGGTTCAGGAGCGCTTGCGAAAAGCGCGGCATATTGGCGCGCGAGATGTTCGAGCTGCGCATAGCTGACATCGCCTGATAGGCCGGTGATGGCGGGCTTTTGGGCGTGCAGGCGGGCGGCGTGCAGGAACAGATCGAGGGTGTCGGGGTTGTCACTCACATGGCGAATGTAACAAGGGTGGGCAAGGCAAGCCAGCGAAGAGGTCAGGCCGATGCATGAATGTACTGCGGCGCTCGCTGCCTTCGTGGCCTCGCTGGTAGAGTTTGCCGAGGCGCTCACCGTGGTGCTCGCGGTCGGCACCGTGCGCGGCTGGCGAGGCGCGCTCGGCGGCGCGTCCCTGGCGCTGCTTGTGCTGCTCGCGCTGGTTTGCCTGCTGGGGCCGGTGCTTACCCGCATCCGGCTTCAGGCAGTGCATCTGGCGCTCGGCAGCCTGCTTTTGCTGTTCGGCATGCGCTGGCTGCGCAAGGCCATTCTGCGCGCCGCCGGCGTGATTCCGCTGCATGACGAGGGCGCCCTTTATGCGCGCCAGACCGCCGCGCTCCGCGGCGCGCTACCTAATGGCGTTGGCTGGGACAGGCTGGCCATCGCGACCGCCTTCAAGATAACCATGGTCGAAGGCATCGAAGTGGTTTTCATCGTGATCGCCATCGGGGCTGGCGGCGCGAATCTGTTGCCCGCAAGCCTGGGCGCGGCCGCCGCCCTCGCACTGGTGGTCGCACTCGGCCTCGCGCTGCACCGGCCGGTCGCCGCCATCCCGGAGAACACGCTGAAATTTTGCGTCGGCATCCTACTCTGCGCGTTCGGCACATTTTGGGTGGGCGAGGGCATGGATATGGCCTGGCCGGGGGACGATCTGGCCCTGCTGCTTCTGATAGCCTTTTATGCTGGCGCCAGCTTCGCCGCGATCAGGCTTTGCGGCAGCATAACCCTCGGAAGCCGCGCATGACGCTGCTGAAAACCATATGTGCGGAAATGCTCGGCCTGTTCTTGGATGACGCCCGCTTCGCCGGCGCCATCCTTGCCTGGCTCGCGGCCTGCTGGCTGATGCTGCCGCATTTACCATTGGCGCCTGGATTGCGGCCGGCCCTGTTGTGCGTTGGCCTTGCCGCAATCCTGATCGAGAGCGCACATCACCGTGCAGGCAACAGGCCTTAATGCGGTGGAATGGTTTCCACCTGGGCGGGGGTCAGATCCTGCGGGAAACAATGCGGCTGCTCAAACCCGACAGGCGCTGTGCCCGCCGGTGCGTAGATGATGTTGTCGGTATCGTCGGGCGCCTGGCCGGCTGGCACGCCGTCAAACCCGGCCAGCTTGCGCATGCGGAAGGCGATCGCGTGATCCGCGCAGGAACTGTCACCGCTGACGCCGAGCGCGCCCACCACATGCAGGCCCTGATAGAGCGCCACACCGCCGCCAAAGGTGATGATGCCGCCTGGCGTATCGCCAAGCGCACTGACCGAAAGGGCAAGGTCGGTCGGCTTGAACGGGTTGGATTGGTTCAGCCCCCAGAGCGATCCGCCGGGCAGGGTCGGGGCGTAGAGATTGGCCGTGGAGAGAGCCAGACCGTTATTGCTGAAATCGTTGGCGGTGCCGGCCTTGGCGATGGCGATTGCGCGGCTGCCGGGCCAGACATCGAACGTGGGCGCAAATTCGGCCGAGCTTGCCACCGAGCACAGCACGCCTTTGCGGTCGACCACCGCCGCCCACATCCGGTTCGGTTTGAAAATGCCGCCGTTGGCATCTGAAAGATTGACGACAACCCGCAATTGGTTTTGCACAACGGCGGCAATTTCGGGGATCGCGCATGCCCCGCCGGCGTACGCCGAGGTAGCGGCACAAAGCGAAACTGAGAAGGCACAAAGAACGATGTACTTGGCCATGAAGCTTATTCCCTTATTGATGCGATAACAAGATGAGTTAGGAGAACGTTCCCGCTTCGCTACGATCCCTGCCATAGCGTGGTCGGGCGATTGCGCGCCCACCATCGGCGGCGGCGCCATGGAGTCGTTTTGAGATCCACATGTGCAATGGTTGATCGCTATCGTTTTCAGTCCTCCGCAGCTGGTGTGCGGCACTGAGGCGCCGGGGCGCAGCGCGAGGCAAATCAGGAGTTTTTAAAACTTATGAATGCTTGGATTTACAGGGCGTTCTATGAATGTGATCGCGGCTGACCCGCGCATGGCACCGACTTCGTGCACGCACTGCGGCAGGCGTTCGCGCCGGCGGTCCGTGCCACAAAAAACGGCCGGGAGTTAGCTTCCCGGCCGTAAAAAGTATCGGCCCCTTGGTGGGGCTATATCTGAAGTGTCAGCTGCGAGCCCAGCGGTGCTCGTGCACGAGACCCTCATCGTGGCCAAGGTTCGAGCGGGCCTGCGATTGGCTGGGCGCATATTCGCCGTGCTTGCCGCCGGGCGGGGTATTGCGTGCCCAGTCATGGCCGTGCACCAGGCCGTCGTCATAGCAATCGAAGCTCGGTGCAGAATAAGTCATGCCGGACAACTCCATCGTTGGTCTGTTGCCGATATCTACGCATGGCCCACACGAATTTTCATCGCCAATCCGTGGTAAGCCGATGAATGCTGTAAACCCGTACACCGCACCCCGTGTAAAACTGCGAAGCTCTGTAAATCGTCGGGTTCCTAGCTCGCGAGGAAAAGCCGGATCACTTCGGCCACAGCGCCCACCACAGCGATGCCGCCCACATACAATGCCAGGAACCAAGCCAGCCTCGTGCGCATCAGTGGTAGCTCGTACCCGTGTCGACCTTGCCCCGAAAAACCCAGTAGCTGTAGCCGGTATAGGTGAGAATCGTCGGGATCAGCACCACGGCGCCGACCAGCAGAAACATCTGGCTCGCCGGTGGTGCGGCCGCCTGCCAGATGGTGAGCGACGGCGGCACTATCATCGGCCAGATGCTGATGCCCAGCCCAGCGAAGCACAGCACGAACCAGCCGGTGGCGCATAGAAACGGGGTAGCGTGGTGGCGATGCAGGATGCCGTGCCAGAACCCCCAGGTGAGCAGCAACACGAGCACCGGCACCGGCGCGGTGAGCAGGATGCCCGGATAATCGAACCAACGGCGCCAGAACACCGGGTTCAGAAATGGCGTCCACAAGCTCACCACCCCGATGAACACCAGCACCACCACGCTCAGCGCCTCGGCCGCGTGCCGCGCCCGGCGCTGCACGGCGCCTTCGGTGCGCCAGATCAGCCAGCACGCGCCCAGCAGCGCATAGCCTGCCACCACCGCCAGCCCGCAGAGCAGGGTGAAGCCATTCAGCCAGTCCCACCAGCCGCCGGCATATACGCGGCCGGAAATCTTGATCCCTTGCAGCAGCCCGCCCAGGGTGAGGCCCTGCGCGAAGGCCGCGAGCGTGGAGCCCAGAAAGAAAGCGTTGTCCCACCACCACCGTCCATGCACCGTTTCTGCCCGAAAGCGGAATTCGAAGGCCACGCCCCTGAAAATCAGTGCCAGCAACATGCCGATGATGGTGGGATACATCGCCGGCATGATGATCGAGTAGGCCAGCGGGAACACCGCGAACAGGCCGCCGCCGCCCAGCACCAGCCAAGTCTCGTTGCCGTCCCACATGGGGGCGATGGCGTTGATCATCACGCTGCGCTCCTCATAGTCGCGCTCTGCCCCGAACAGGATGCCGACGCCGAGATCGAACCCGTCCAGCACCACATAGGCGAGCACGGCGAAGGCGATCAGTCCGGCCCAGATCACCGGCAGCACGGTGGCCTCGGTCATTGCGCGGCCACCGCGCCCGCGGGCCCCGGCGTGATGCCCGCGGTGCGGATCGGCTGATCGGCCGGCGGATCCGGCTCCCCACGCATGGGCGGCCGGCTCATCAGTTTCAGCAGGAAGCCGATCCCCGCCGTATAAACCACCGCATAGACGGTTATGAACGCCAGCAGCGATGTTGCCACCCCGGGCAGCCCGATCGGCGACATGCTGTCAGCCGTGCGCATCAGCCCATATACCGTGTAAGGCTGGCGCCCGACCTCGGTGGTGATCCAGCCGCTGATCACCGCCACGAACCCGGCCGGCCCCATCAGCACCATCGCCCGCATCAACCAAGGATTGTCGAACAGGCTGCGCCGCCAGCGCAGGAACAGGCTCCAGGCGCCAACGCCCATCATCGCGAAGCCGATCGCCACCATCAGCCGGAAGCTGAAAAACACCACCCGGGAGTCCGGGCGCTCGGCGCGCGGAAACTGCTTCAATCCGGGCACCTCGCCATCGAGGCTGTGGGTGAGGATCAGCGAGCCCAAATGGGGCAGCTCGATCTTGTAGCGGGTGACCTGGTCTTTCATGTCCGGGATGCCGAACAGGATTTCCGGCGCATCGCGCTGCGGCGTCCAGTCGCCCTCCATCGCGGCGATCTTGGCGGGCTGGTAGTGCAGCGTGTTCAGGCCATGGATGTCGCCCATCACCACCTGGGCGGGGGCAACAAAGGCCGCCATCCACATGGCCATGGAAAACATCCGGCGCACCGCCGGGTTTTTTGCCGTGCCATGCACCGCCCGCTCACGCAGCAGGTGATAGGCGGCCACCGCCCCCACCACGAAGGCCACGCTGAGATAAGAGGCCAGCACCATGTGCGGCAGGCGCACGAAAAACGACGGATTGAAGATGATCCTCGCCCAGTCGGCCGGCAGAAACCGCCCATCCGGCGCGATCGTGTAGCCGCGCGGCGTCTGCATCCAGGAATTTACGGAGAGGATCCAGAACGCCGAAATGAGGGTGCCGACCGCCACCATGCAGGTGGCGCCGAAATGCAGGCGCCGCCCAACCTTCTGCATGCCGAACAACATCACCCCGAGAAAGCCCGCCTCCAGGAAGAAGGCGGTGAGCACCTCATACCCCATTAGCGGGCCGATCACCGGCCCGGCCCGGTCGGAAAACGCGCCCCAATTCGTACCGAACTGGTAGGACATCACCAGGCCAGACACCACGCCCATGGCGAAGCCCACGGAAAAGATTTTGACCCAGTAGCGGAAGAGATCGAGATACGCGGACTCGCCCGTGCGGAGCCAAAGGCCTTCAAGCACCGCCAGATAACTGGCGAGCCCGATCGAGAAGGCCGGGAACACGATATGGAAAACCAGCGTGAACGCAAATTGCGCCCGCGCGAGGTGAAAGGCATCGACTGGGAACAACGTGGATCCTCCGGCTACGGAAGGGGGGGGCGCTGCCCCCGGGCCCCCCCCAGGGCGCGCCGCCCTGGGCCCGCCAATCTTTTGAAGGCGCGGCGGGGG
>Ga0116226_10001376_pt1 | contig 21058 bp, 16 predicted proteins | sample S1TSphfallax_FD_89692 | JGI IMG/M metagenome (GOLD analysis project Ga0116226, IMG submission 89692) | Host-associated microbial communities from peat moss isolated from Minnesota, USA - S1T2_Fa - Sphagnum fallax MG | ecosystem: Host-associated > Plants > Peat moss > Unclassified | place: USA... | reverse complement strand
TGGCTTTATTGCCACGTTTATTGAGGTGCTGCTTTTTATATTCATTGGCAGGTTGCCAGCACTGGCATATGAAGGGGGAGTCTATGTTAGATTTGGGAGTTTTTTAGATGACCCAAACGGCTATGCAGCTATATTGATTCTTTTATTGGGATGGGCATATGGCAGGTTTTATGGAAAAATGCGCATTTTTGTATTGGCAGGAATAGGAATTAGCTTAATATTAACTGAATCATTTACTGTGTTTCTTTATTTGGTTTTTTTAGGTGTAATTTGGGGCCTGATACAAATATATAAAAAACCAATTCAGGTTTTGACTGTAGCGGTGATTATATTTTTCGCTGCCATTCTTCTTATACGAAATATTCCGCAATCAACCCTCGACATACTTCGTGATCTGTATGCGGCTAAACAGCTGAGCGCTCATGGACATGAGTTCCCATTGGGAAAGCTCATAACAACATGGCCTGATTGGTCACTATATGGCTACTCAAAATTTCAAGTATATGAATCTGGATGGGGATCTGATCTTGTAAGTTTTGGAGTTCCTTTGTTTAGTATCGATTTAGCTTTGGTTTGTATATTCGTAGGATCAATTGGTAAGGCTTACTTTAGAGCTTCTGACCGTGCACGACCGCTATATATAGGATTTTTTCTGTTAGGACTTTATTACTTGCTAGGCTCGCTAGTTTTTGACTTTGCAGTCAATTTTCCAGTCAATGCCATTTTCTTTCTGTCCTCCTTTTTGGTAGTTTTAGGGAAAATTACAGATGAAGAATCTAATGCGATAACTGAATCAACCATAAATCACTCGGTTCATTCACATTATCATGTGTAACAACGCATTGTGGACTTAAAGATATTGGATGTTCATTCTCATAAGCATAATTTTACTCGATACTTGGTAATTTAATAACTGAAACACAATAACACTGCATATACAGTAATAGTAGGTATCTAGTATGGCTACAAAATTCATAGCGAGCTAGATAAAGTCAATTTACTGTTAGTTTCGAGTTTTATGCGTTTTGCTATTAATTTTTTTCCGCATTTCTATTAATATTCCTTCACTCTTACATCTGTTAGTTAGATCGTTAAAGAGGTGTACCTGCTGAGATACCTCCTAATCGTGGCGTTGCCCTGAGTTTAGAACGCAAAAACTTGACCATGCTTTCACATCGAGCTTTGCCAAAGATGACAAGACCATAGAAATAAAAATGGAAGAGCAGGTTATGATCAAAACCGATTTCTCCCAGGATTCGGTAGTATCTCCAAAACTCAGGAAATGGAAGATTTGCCTGAAATGACAGGTAAACGTAAGAGTAGTTTCCGAGGTCTTTTAATATGCGCGTATACATTTTGCACTGATGGGCAGCGTCCATGTACTCAGCGATTCTAAGTAAGCTCCGTATCATTTCAATACGGGCGTCTGAAGTGTAAACTCCAGGTTGGAATTTTCCTTGTTCAGCAGTGCTATGTCCAAAATCAGGTTTTCCTTCGCGGCAAATAGCAATTGTTTTGTCTATATATAAACCATGAGCACGCAGAAGTAATTCTGCAGCGAGGTAAACCTGGTAATAGAGTGTTCCATCAAATTGATCTGTAGAAACAGCGAGCGCATCTTCCCGACGAAAGACGAGGCCAGCCAAAACACCTACCCTACGGAAGAACGTCACTACAGTATCCTCACCGGGAGGAAATATGCATGTGTTAGGAAAATAATGAACTACCTGCGCTATATCAGAGGGGTTTTCATAGAACCAGCCATAGGACCGAATTGCGACAGCCACATCGGGGTGTGCGGTAAGTAAATTTCCAATCGTCTTTAAAGCACCTGGACACAAAAGGTCGTCGTTCCCCATCATTACGCAATAGTCACCAGTGGCCCGGACGAATAATAGCCGCAAATTACTGTCGAAGCCGTGAGTAGTATCATTCTCAAAATAGCGAATGCAATCGACACCCTTATTTTTATATTCTTCCACGACTTCTGAGATCCGATGTCTCTCGGGAGAATTGTCCTCAGATATGACTATTTCAATATTCGGATAACCTTGGCTGAGGATGGAGTCAATCAATGGGGACAGATACTGGGCACGGTTGTAAGCAGGGATACAGATCGAGAGTTTAGGTGTCATCACTATCACAGTTTTTGGCGTTCAAAACAAGTTGCAAAATATAGGGACAATAAAACATCCTATGTATAGGGCATATAGGGTTTGATTGGACTTGCTTGGGTTAACTCTGTATTACAGTATTGTAGGTTTAATTAAAATAGTAGCAGTAACCTACGGTCCTTGAAAATTCCTCTTGGATTTGCGTGGAAAGTTTAAGTTATGTAGCCTTACTCGGGGTATTTGAACTCAAAATCAATAAGTCTCGTAAACTGTTCATGGCGATCACTACAGAATGTTGTATAGCGTATGCCACAATAAGTGATACCTTCAACATCAACAGTCTAGGTTAATGTAAAAAATCACAACTTCAACATAAATGTTCTACTAGAGTGGAACCTTCATAAAGTTGAAATTCTAACTGGCTAAATCTAAATCATCTGTTATGTTAAAAATTTAGTAATTACTTCCGCAACCTGAGGCAAAGGTGACTATAGAAAAAATAAAAAAAATCCTATGCATGGAGTGGCCAGACAAACACTACATGCTTAAGAAATTAGTGGCATTGATTTTCGGAATAGTAATATATCGAAGGTTATTTGGTAAGTTTGGAAAAGGTTCGATTCTGGAAAAGCCGCTACGTCTTGAAAATGCGAGCAAAATTTATATAGGTAATGAAGTGCATATAGCTCCAGGTGCAATATTAGAGGCAATGATTTCATCGCGAAATGGAGAGCCGAAGATGATTATCGAGGACGGCGTTTCTATTCAAACTAATGTTCATATTATTGCTCATTGCAACGTCATCATTCGTAAGAATGTAGGAATTGGGCACCGTTGTTTTATATCTGACGCACATCATCCCTTTATGGATGTGCATGATCCACTACCTATTCGTAAAAGATTGTCTACAGCACAATCCTTTGTTGAGATTGGCGAAGGCGCACTTATAGGACACGGTACATTCATAGCGCCAAATGTCAGGATAGGCAAGGGCTCGGTAATTGGGGCAAATTCAGTTGTTCGCAAAAATATTCCTGATTACTGTGTTGCTGCTGGAAACCCAGCAAAGATAGAACTAAAATTCGACATTACGAATGACAGATGGTCGCGAGTGTGAGAACGATAAAATCGTAAAGTGGTTACAAACTAAAGTTTGTATATAGGTTGTTAGGCTTTTTCAAACAATCCGAAAGTCACCTAATTTAGCAATATTTATAATTTGAATTTGATTTTTCATGCATGGATATGATGGAAAAAATTTAAATGGTGCTTTTGGTTATCTCAACTTGTTGAATTCAAAAATTAGCAGATTTGTCTAGCGACATTAGGTCGTCACATGCTGCGAGAACGTCTATTGGAGATATCTGCGTAATGCAATGAGCTTCTTCCCTGTAGCAGATCGGACCGCAGGGGTGAAGGGGATTTTTCGGTGTAACAAGTCGAACATGAGGGCCGCAGGGACGGAACCGTCTTGGGGCTGTGATATGGTCGAGTTCCTCAGTAGAAGTGCGGGAAATAATGTTCATGATTGTGGGGCAGCCTATCATACCTGACAAATGTGCAGGACCGGAATCGTTACCGATAAATATTCGGGCGTTCCGCAATAGTGCGAGCAGCTCGATTACATTAGTTTTGCCTGCTAGAGATACTGCACTTCCCGCACACATCGTTACAAAATTAGAACAAATTTCGAGCTCTTTTGATGAACCGACCACTATGAAGCGCATACCATGCTTTGAATGGAGAGTCTGAATGACTTCCAACAGATATTCAATAGGCCAGATCTTTGCTGGCGTACTTGCTGAGGGTGCGAGCACGCCATAGGATTCAGAGGGCTGTATGTTCGCCTCAAAGAGTAATGGTTTAATGGTAGGTATACCACTGTCAGCTAGCGCAGCGAGAGTGGTATTAACTTTGAATGCCTCGCTCTCTTCGACTGTGCGTGTACTCAAGCCTGCTCGCTGAAGTAGGCGGAGTTTACGAATAGACTCCTGTTCGCTTAGACCACCCATTGCCAGATGTGTCATAAATTTATCTGACCCCAAGGATGTGTCAATTCCTCCAACGTCTCCAGAATAGCTTGCTCTTACGGAAGCACCTGATATAAAAGCCATTGCGCGAGCCAGATAAGCGTGACAGTCAGGGTTCCACCATGGGTCCAATGCGAGGTCATAGCAGCTGGAAATCTTAGAGCGGTATAGCAACAGTAAACTCAGTGTATCCATGTAAAGCGCTATAGGAGGCTTGCTCTGAGATCGACTATATCCATACACGTGACGGACAAACGGAATCTCGCGATACAGCGAAACCATTGGAGTGCCGACAACTAAATCAATAGCAGCTTCCGGCCATTGGCGATGCACCTCATCTAGTAGAGGAAATGTAAGAACGAGATCGCCTAGGGAACTATATGGCTGAATAATTAGAATGTTGTGGGTATCACTAGAGCAGCCTGTGGTTGTTTTCAGCCAGCCTGTCAATCGTAAAAAACGAACTAATGACTTAAGAATATATGGTCGAAGCGGCAGATAAATAAGTGTTCTTAGGACTTGGCGAAGCCACATCATCTCTAAGTCAATTCCTTAGCGCTGAGATAGTCGCCAGTAGCCGGATTCAATATCTTCGCTACCTTCCAGACCTGAGGGGCTACCAAAAATATTATATAAGAGATTATAGTCCCTAAGATAACTCCGATGGACCCCATAGTATGTACCAGCCAGAGAGACAGTCCTAGATTGGCTATAGCACCAATTACAGAAGACCACGCCTGTAAGCGCGTTTCTGATGCCGCAAGTAGTATGCATGCGTCGTTCCCCATAAAGGTGCTTATCAGTACCCAGATACACATCCAGAAAATGAGGGCAGCAGATGGGACTGCGGATGGACCCGCCCAGTGCCGGATAAGAAACTGACCGAAAAAAAGAAATATTGTGCAGAAAAAAATAGCCACAGCCATGGTTGAGGCCATTATTTTGCGGAATGTCTTACGAACCCAGTCAAGATCACCCCGGACAAATGCCTCTGTATAAGCTGGCCAAATAGCGGGTAGGGTTAAATTTTGGAGTACTGAGGCATAACCTACTAATCGCCATGTGACGTTATATGGTGTTACCTCTGCTGCACCGACAAAATGGGCAATTACCAGATTGTCACTATTGAAAACGACAATAGCAGCCAACTGGAGGATGAAAAATTCGCTTCCAGTGTGCAATAGGCGGCGACCAGCCGCAAGACTTACTTTGCTTGGTAATGGCATGAGCCATGGTTTGTGATGAAGCCACAGCCATAGCAGGCAGATTATGTTGGCCAAGACCAGCGCGCCGGAGGAGGCAAGAACGAGCATGGGGAGTCCGCCGTGAATGCGGACCACAAGAATCATTCCAAACAAGCTAGCAATATTTCCGATTGCGGCAAATATATTGGCGATACGTAATTCTTGATAGCCAGCCAACAGCTTTGCACATAAGCTTGCAGGCATAGCGAATAGAAAAACCAGATAGGCTACCGCTGTTGACCTTGATGCAACATTTTGAGCCAGTGTATTGACGTTGAATATGTAATTCCAATTCAGATACGGCCAGGCTATCCATCCAGCGAGGCCGAGCAGACTGACGATAATACAGACCATCCAGAATGCGGTTGAGGAATACACGCTGGCAAGGGACTTGTCTTTCAGGGCATATGCCTCTGAGATCAGGTTATTTAGGGTGTTTGCAATTCCCAGGTCCAAGGCAAGAAACAGAGACAATGAGGTGGTGATGGTAGCCCATATCCCAAACTGTATTGGCCCAAGATAGCGTGCGACTATAGGGACTGAAATGAGGTTGACCAGAAGAATGGCGCTTTTGCTAAACACAGACGAGATACCAGCATGCAGGATCCCTAAATAGCGTCTTTTACTGTCATCTGTATATTTGATCTCAGCAGGTTCTGCATTGAGTTCTTTATGCGCAACCTCAAGATGAGGAACGCACTGAGATGGAGTAGAGGGTGTCATTTGATTAAACAGTATCACTTAAGTTGACAATGCTAGCGTAATACCATATTTCAATTCCTGGAGGGTATTTATCGTTTTGGATTGTCCAGGAGTGGACGTACTGCTTCAATTAACTGTTCTGTCGCTTCACGTACCCCAGATGCATCAAGATGGACATAGTACTTATCGTCCATAAAGAGATTAGCTGGCATAATCTTAGATGGTTGAAGTTCAGTAACTTTTTGAGTCCTATCTACTACTGCTTGAGCATTTCTGCAGGCAGGGATTGGGGCAAGATACACCATAACTTTTGTCTCTGGCGTGCTGTACTTTTCAGCAAGTCCTCTGACCCAGTCATACTTAATTCTTCCAATTAATCTCGGGGGGATTGTGCAGAGTGAGTTATATCTCAATGTTGCACCTATATAGTCTGCGTGACCGTTAGTCATTGCCACCTGCTGTGCCTCTTTACGGAAATTTTCTCTCTTGAAGAGATTTGCACTTATGTTTTCTTTGTAGAACATCCATGGAAATTGTATTGATTCAAATGGATGCCCCTCGAAAAATGTAAATATTTCCCTGCTCGTGCCATGCCGAAACAGCATCTCCATTCCATCATAGATTGGATCAATACTTAGATCATCATGACCATAATCTAAATTCCAGGGTGGGAAATAAAAGACAATTAACTTAGGGGGCTTATTATGCTCCATGTAAAGACGAAGGCTTAGGTCATTTAGAACTAAGACTGCGCCAAAGTTATTTGGAAGGTCTAGTACTTTTTCTCCCAGTACTGCTTCCATCTGACTTGGGTCTATCCCTACCTTTGCTGTTGAGTCACCGAAAATCACTACATCCGCATTTTTCACAGGATTGTTGAATGCGTAATCTAACAACGGGAAATCAGCAGCACAACTCCATTTTGAATATGCTGGAAGTCTAACGACAAAAAATGGCGGAATGTAAAGAATTCCGGGAATCGCCAATAAAATAATTAGATAAAAGATCAGCTTGCTGCCTGACTTCGAAATGTTAGCTTGTTCGCCCATGGTTTTACCAATATCCATTTTCTTTTCCCGATCGAAGATGAGCTCTTACCCATATCAAAATTGAAAATAAAGAAATGTTGATGGGTCCTGCATTTGAAATAAAACGATAAAGAACAGTACTCCCAGGCTAAGTCCCCAAACAGTATTGGGAGCCCATAGTAACTGCTTGGGAACTTTTGAACTATCCCATGCACTTTCTTGTAGGGATGGTTGGAAACGGCTTAATATCTGCTGTGTGTTGGGTAGAAACCATACGATTATTAAACCAATCAATATTAGTAACAAGCTTCGTGCAGGGCTTACGAGAGTTAAGACTGTGACACTACGATGCGGAGTAAACATTGAAGCAAGCATGTAAAGCGCATAAGACAAACTTCTTGCCCGAAAAAACACCTGTGATATAACGACACAGAAAAACGTGAGCAATGTGTAAAAAATATTTTTCAAATTGTTAGTGAAGGGCGATTTAGGTGATTCAGGTATACGCTTATGAAATAGTATGCGCCAAGCGTGATTAACGGTCATATATAAACCATGTAATGACCCGAAAACTATGAACTGTAGTCCTGCACCATGCCAAATACCTGCAATAAACATGGTGGTCATCATTGGTATGGCAACCATGCTTATAAATACGGCGGGACTGCTCATGTCCTTTCGCGAAACACTGTAACCTCTTTTTATGCGCTTTGCCCGTATCCAGAGCTGTATTGGGGTGTACAGATAGGACATAATGTATTGGCTTAATGTCATATGCCAGCGTTGCCAGAAGTCTAGTATGCTGCTAGCTTTCAAAGGCGAATCAAAGTTTAAGGGGAAATTAATTGAAAACATTCGGGCCAGCCCCAAGGCCATATCTGAATAGCCTGAGAAATCAAAGTAAAGCTGAAGGCAATATGACAATGCTCCAATCCATGTTTGACTGGTTGAGAGAGGTTGTTGAGCATTGAATATTGGGTCTGCTATTTTTGCAAGCTGGTCGGCAAATAACACTTTCTTGGCAAGTCCCATGATGAACCAAGAGAACCCGACTGCTAAATCAGATAAATCCAGTTTGTAACGGCGCTCTTGTTGAAACTGAGGCATCATGTTTTTGTGATGCAGTATTGGCCCGGCAATCAGGTGCGGGAAGAAGGTGACAAAAAGTAGATAGCTGCTTATGTCCTGCTGTTTAGCGATTCCTTGATGTAGGTCGACTAAAAATGCAATTTGGGTGAACGTAAAGAAGGAAATCCCCAAAGGCAAAATCACATTTTCCCAATGTCTGCTTGATCCAACGGCAGAGCTAATGAAATTCAGCGAGGGGAAAAGATACTTAAAGTAGCAAAGCAGGGAAAGATTCAGCACAATAGCCAAGATTAACCAAAATCGGGAACTAATAGGATTAGAAATATTACGGCTAATTAATGCACCTGCGATATAGTTCATCGCGATTGAAGATAGCAGCAGTATCAAAAATGCAGGCCGCCAACATGCGTAGAATGCAAGCGATGCAAATCCCAACCATGCAATTACAAACTTTCTATGAAAAGTCCCTGCGATCTGGTAACCAATAAGCGCAATGGGAAGAAAAACAAAAAGAAATGAATAAGAGTTGAATAACACTCATTGCCTCTGTATCTTATTTTTATATCAACTTTTTTACATGATAGCATTTTTATGTTGTATCAAATTGAACACTTTAGCGTGTCATATTAAAATATCTAAAAACAATACATATTAACTATGATTCCATACAGACTCCACCATGTAGGTTTTGCAGTACCTGAGATCAGTGGAGCTTGTGATAGGTTTGTTGATCGCTACAAATATGAAGTCTGTTCCCCAATAATTCATGATCCGGAACAGACGGCTTATGTACAGTTTCTGCGCCTTCCTGGCGATCAGGTATACTTTGAACTCGTAGCGCCAGACTCCCCACAAAGCAAACTTGTTAAAGCTGTCTCTAAGGGAGGCGGCTTGAACCATTTATGTTACAGCGTGGACAGAATTGAGGAATGCATTGATGAATTGCGGTCTAAAAGGATGATTTTAATTTGTGAACCAGTACCAGCAGTTGCTTTCCCTGGTAGAAGGATCGCTTGGTTGATTGGTAGAGATCACCTACCAATAGAGCTTGTTGAGAGAGGAAAAGAAGGAGAAATATGAAAGCCTCATGCTCGTCTTTATGATGACATTTCTCTTGCCTAACGAATGAAACCCTATAACGGTCATGTTTAAATTTAGGCTCTTTCTTAATTTGTTTTTTCAATTATTAATGCCACCAAGTCTCCTACCTCTTTCAAATCTTGTAGCTCTCCTAGGGCAAACTTCACCTTGAAATGACGTTCTGTCATCTCGATAATATCGATGTGCGCCAGAGAGTCCCAGTTGGGCGTGTTTGATGCGTTTGAATTGAGGTCCACTTTCAGGCCTGGCTCGTCTAGGGCCTCTTCAAAGATTGGTTGTAACTCGGACAAGATTTCATCTGGTGATTTACTAGGCATTGTCATACTCCACAATTTTAATATGTTTGTTGCGCTGTGTATATCCGTTTACATCCATCTTCCACATGGTAGCACCCGCGGGTAAGCCACTGGGTATTTCTAAATGCTGCTCAAAACCAAGACCAGCATAAAATCCGGCCACCATGCTATTTTTGGGAGTCGGCAGATACATGCCCATAATTTGTTTTGCATCAGCTTTTCGCGCTGCCTCCACAACAGCATCTAGCATTGCGACTTCCATGTCCCGCTTCAATACTCTACAGCTCATCAACCACAGGTCCATATAGAGTGCTTCGTCCTCAAGCCGTCCCAACACCACAGATATAAGACCATGATCGCCAAAGCGGTCACTGAGCTTGCCATACATGCCAATATATTTTGAATCGACGGCAATACGTTCCATATCTGCCAGCGTGTATCGGCGCGTGGTCAGATTGAATTGGTTCGTCTTGTTCGTCAACTGCGCAATTCTTTCAATGTATATCGGCTTGAATCTGTCGATCTCGCCGATCATCTCCAATGAGTCGAGATACTCGCCATAGTCAGCAAACTTCGTTTCGAATGCAGCGCGCTGCGAGTTTTCTGCGTATAACGCAGCACGCTCAATGTCTTCTTTGGAAAATGATGTTTGTTCGAAATATCGTCCTGCCTCAATAATCCCAACATATTTTGCTACATCATCCCCCACATCTGGGACGGCAATTCCGTTGATCTGCCCGGCTACAATGGCGCGTTCGGCTGGATTGTCATCTACAAATACGAAGCTGTCCGCACCGAGGTTCAATTCTTTCGCGATCAGGGCAATGTTCTCATGCTTCGGGTCCCAGTTGGCTTTGAAACAGGAAATATGCTCCAGTTTTAGTATTGAATCAGGGTGCTGAAATCCCTGCTTGGCGGTCTCTTCATTATTTTTTGAGCATACCGCGAGCAGCACACCACGATTACGGAGTGAGAGACAGTACTCCTGAAATGCAGTGTAAGCCTCAGCCACTGGGGTCTCGCGTCCAATCTGGATTTTTTCTACACCATCATCACCGATGACCCCGCCCCACAAAGTATTGTCCAAGTCGAGAACAAGCACCTTGCGACTTTTTCCATATAGCGCCCGCACCATCGCATTCAATGAGATGGCAAGCTCCCTGCTGCCTTCCACGGTGGTCATGATCTTGTAGCTATACCAGCGCTTGGCATCAAACCAATTCGCAAGGCCAACTCGCGCAGAAATGGAGCAGACATCCTGTATCAGCAGCTTTGGGTTTTTCTCAGCCGCCAGAGCAAACCCACGGTTCATCTCCATCACAAAACGAGTATGCCCACCATTCTTGGTTGCATCCAAATTGCCGAGTATTGCATGGGAAGGAAACTCGAAATTGTTCTGAATAACAATGCAGCCTATTTTTTCTGAGATCGAGTCCCATATCTGTTTGAAACGACCAAACTCATTGGCAACATAATTTTCAAATTCATTTTGTGATGACTGCAGCGGAGCAAAAGTCTGTATGTCATTTACTGAGGTGTGTACATAAATCACATCTGGCTTGAACTCGACTAAAGACTGTGTGTCATGGACAGCATCAACATAATAACGGCCATATTCTGATTGATGAAATGTCGGAGAAAATCCGCTCTCCAAAAGCCATAATTCAAGTAGATTTACCAGTTCGTTAGTCGTGCTTCCACCTAGCACAGCAATGCGGATTGGCTGCAAATTCTCTCGCACCGACAGAGCACGCTTCAAACTCCGCTTCTTCATTAGAAGCTCATCAAGAGACATTATGGATAAGTTAAAATGAGACATAGAGTACATAACATAATCATAATGATTTTGAATGATATTTATATGTATTTGTAAAAGTACGAAATATAGGTGTAGAAAACATAAATTTTAGATTTAAATTGGCATCAATCTACATAAGTCTAGATTGATTAACATTAGTAAGATGATAGGTAGTATTTCCATCTTACCCGATTGTTTAGAATTAAGATGAGGTTGGCAGGTCAATTAGTCGTATATAAATTGAGAGTTTTGAAATCTGAAGGCCTGGCATTAAGCTTTGAGCATCTGCAATATTTAATATAAGTTCAGACAATAATCACTCTGCTAACTTTAATAGGCGAACAGAATTTATAGATAAAGAAGTCGTAAAACTGGATCAATAAAATGAGTTTGAAAGGCAAGTTGAATTAAATGCAACGTGGAAAAGCCTTAAATCGTTATATTGATTACTATCTTGGCATCCCACTGCTTAACATATTAGCTACATTCAAAGTTAGGCAAACATACCCCGAAAATCCTAAGCTAGTTGGCCTACTGTTTAATCCGGCGCTTGGTGACACTTTACTCGCATCTGCTGCAACACAAGATATAAGGAGTTTATTTCCGACAGCAAAACTGATTTTATTTGCTGCAACTTCAAATGTAGCTGCAGCCAGGCTCCTGCCAGGGATAGATGAGATTGACGTATTGCCTATTACCCGTCCCTATGATGCGATAAAAAAACTTCGCCAATCTAAATTGGATTTGATGTTAGATTTCACATCCTGGCAGCGCATTACAGCCCTATACAGTTTGATGTCTAGGGCAAAGTATACAGTTGGATTTGATAGAAAGGGACAGTTTCGGCGGCGTGCCTACGATAGGACAGTGCCTCATCTAGGTAATTGTCATGAACTTGATAACCTCAGAAGATTTACAAGTAGCTTAGGTGCACAGACAGCTCATGCTCCGAGATTGATGATTGCTGATGACTGTAAACAAAGTGACACTCCACAAAGAAATGATTTGGTTGTGTTTCATGCGTGGGCATCGGGAACAAAAAGTTATCTTAGGGAATGGCCGAATGATAATTGGGTCGCTTTGGCTAAGCAATTGATGGCGACGGGTAGACGGTTTATTATTACTGGCTCATTGTCAGATGCTAAACGGTGTGAAGAGCTTAAGATTCAAATATCGAAGGCAGGGATTCCAGTTGATATTCTTATTGGCCAAAATGGAATTGAGGAAATTGCACGTACACTACAATCTGCATCTTTACTCGTGAGCGTAAATACAGGCATTATGCATCTTGGAGCAATATTAGGGGTACCAACAGTAGCCCTAAACGGCCCTAATTCGGCTGACCGTTGGGGACCAGTTGGACTTTGCATTGCTAATGTGCCAACTAGCGATGGAAGTGGAGGATATCTTGATTTAGGGTACGAATTTAGAAAGATCAATGCGATGGAAAAGATATCAGTAAATGACGTAGTTAGATATGCTCAAAAAATCCAGCGTGTTTCTAAAAATAATGGGATATAAAGAGTAGTCATTCGAAAATAAAAGATCTCTGCTCAATTTCCCAATGGTAGATTCTTCATTCAACTTGCAACCATAATCATCTGTCAAAGTGACTGCTTTCATCTGAGTTGCTTTTTTCATTTACAGGCTAACAAGTCTATGCGGACTTTAGGGCTGATATTTGGGTGTTTAGCGATATCCATATATCGATGAATTGTTTCGGCTACATAGTTGAGCATTTGTTTGGTTAGGCCGGGGTAGATGCCAATCCAAAAGACGTTGTTCATGACGAAGTCGGTGTTGGGCAGGTCTCCGACTGAACGATGCTCGCAATCAGCATACGCTGGTTGGCGCATTAGGTTGCCGCCAAAGAGAAGGCGAGTTGCAATCTTCTTGCTGTCCAGATGGCGTATCAGTTGGTCACGACTCAATGCCTGGTTTGGACGGACGGCAATCGGGAAGCCAAACCATGAGGGGTCAGAGTTGGGCGTGGACTCTGGCAGAATCAGAAAATCTTCCAGACCCTGCAAAGCTGTTTTCAGATAATTGAAGTTGTCCTTACGCCGCTGGATAAAATCTGGCAGTTTGGCCAACTGTGAAACTCCAACTGCGGCCTGCATATCAGTTGCCTTCAAGTTATAGCCAATATGCGAGTAGGTGTATTTGTGATCGTAGCCGTAGGGGAGGGTCCCCAGTTGCCAGTCAAAACGCTTGCCGCAGGTATTGTCTTTGCCGGGCGCACACCAGCAATCGCGGCCCCAGTCGCGGAACGACTCGATCAACTTCGTAAGTGCAGGCTTGTTGGTGACGACACAGCCCCCCTCGCCCATGGTGATGTGGTGCGCAGGATAAAAGCTAAATGTGGCGATGTCACCGAAGGTCCCGACGTGCCGACCGTCGTAGGTTGCTCCAAGCGCGTCACAGCAATCTTCAATCAGCCAAAGATTATGCTTGCGCGCAAATTCACAGACCGCCGAGAGATTGAATGGATTCCCCAACGTATGTGCAAAGATCATGGCCTTAGTGCGCGGGCTTAGTGCCTGCTGAAGTTGCGATATATTGACGTCATAGGTTGCAAGGTCGACATCAACAAAAACTGGCACCAGTTTATTTTGCACAATTGGATTGACCGTAGTTGGGAAGCCTGCTGCCACCGTAATGACTTCATCGCCTGGCTGTAGTTGCCGCCCCCCCAGTGTTGGAGAGGTCAGCGCCGAGACGGCAACCAAATTTGCAGATGAGCCGGAGTTCACCAATCGCGCATCCCGGACGCCGACAAATTTTGCAAATTTATTTTCAAACAGTTCGGCAAACCGTCCGGTTGTGAGCCAGAAGTCCAGGCCCGATTCGACTATGGCGAATAGGTCCTTGTCATCAAAGACGCGCCCTGAAACCGGCACGGGTGATTCCCCGGGCACAAACGTTTTCTCCGGGAATGCTTCCTTGTAGTATTCAGTGGTGAGCTGCTGGATCGCAGCCCGTATTTCATCCTTGCGAGTGGCACTCAAGCATGCACCTCACTATTTGTTTGACTGGCTTTTTGATTGACGGCCCTTAGTGTCAGCAAATCCTGCTGATATTGTTGGATTTGATTTTTTGTAAACGCGCGCATGTCCTGTCCATTTTGTTTTGCTTTGTACCAGTCAGCGGTCATCTTCAGCGCTTGTTTTAGCCGCAGCATTGGACGCCATTCCAATCTAGCAGCGGCCTTCGACCAATCCAGCCTCAAATATTGCGCTTCATGAGGTTGTGGCGTTCCTACCAATTGCCACTGCGCGTTGCCGCCCCATATAGCAGCCAGCTCGCGCACAATCCATTCAACTGATTGTGCATCTGATTGGTCAGGGCCAAAATTCCATGCCTCGCCACTTTCTGTCCCGTCATCATAAAGTTTTTCTGCGACTGCGATGTAGCCACGCAGTGGTTCCAGTACATGCTGCCAGGGGCGAATGGCATTGGGGTTACGCATCATCACCGGTTGGGAAACCATAAACGCTCGTATGATGTCGGGTACCAGCCTGTCTTGCGCCCAGTCGCCACCGCCGATCACATTGCCTGCGCGGACAGAGGCAATGGCCACTCCATGCCGACTGTAGTCAGATGGGTTGAAGAATGAATTTCGATAGGCTGAGACAACCAGCTCAGCACAGGCCTTGCTGTTGCTGTATGGGTCATAGCCGCCAAGGCGGTCTGTCTCACGATAGGGCCATTCCCATTCATTATTTTCATAGCACTTGTCCGTGGTCACGACCACAATGGCCCGCACACTATCGGTATGCCGCGCCGCTTCCAGCACATTTGCCGTACCCATTACATTGGTCGAATATGTTCTAAGAGGATCATCGTAGGAGACACGTACTAGTGGCTGGGCAGCAAGATGAAAAATGATCTCAGGCCGTTGCTCGGTAAATGTTTTTTTCAGTAAATCTATATCGCGAATATCGCCGATTACTGATCGCATACCGCTTGCTACATCCGCATTCTGATATAGATTGACCTTGGTAGGCGGTTCGAGCGCAATGCCGCACAGCTCCGCAGCTTTTTCTTGCAGCCACAGTGACAACCAGCTCCCTTTGAAGCCGGTGTGCCCGGTCAATAGAACGCGCTTGCCACGCCAGTTCATTGCCACACCTTCCAAGGGGCTTTGCCGGAGTCCCAAAGTTTCTGCAACAGGTTTTTGTCAAAAATCGTGTCCATTGGTTGCCAGAAGCCAGTATGTTTGTATGCCGCTACATCGCCCGCTCGTGTGATTGTTTCCATTGGTTCGGCTTCCCAAATCGTGCTGTCATCCTTGAGAAATTCGCCCACCTTCGGTGACAGCACAAAGTAGCCGCCATTTATCCATCTGCCATCACCCTTTGGCTTTTCTGCAAATGAAAGAAGCGAGCCATCATCCGCGATGTTGATGGAGCCGAACCTTCCAGTCGGCTGTATGGCAGTCAGCGTTACCAGCTTTTTCTGTTTTTTATGGAACTCAATCAGGTTTGTCAGGTTCACATCAGACAGGCCATCGCCGTAGGTGAAGCAAAACATTTCTTCATCCTGGACATAGGGCAGCACACGTTTGAGGCGGCCTCCAGTCATAGTGCCTGCCCCAGTGTCCACTAATGTAACGCGCCAGGGATCACAGGCATTCCTGTGATATTCAGCAGAGTTCTTGCACAAATCAAAAGTGACATCCGCCGAATACAGATAGTAGTTCGCGAAGAAGTCCTTGATCATGTGCCCCTTATATCCAAGGCAAATGATGAAGTCATTAATTCCATAGGAAGAGTAAATTTTCATGATGTGCCAGAGGATTGGCAGACCGCCAATCTCTACCATTGGTTTGGGGCGCAAAGTAGTTTCTTCACTTAATCTGCTGCCAAGTCCACCCGCTAAAATTACCGCTTTCATCTGCTCCACCTGATAACTGATACTTATGTTTCGGATATTCTTGCAGTGCGTTAGTTGTATGGAAGTCAGCCAACCCGCACTGTATTTAGACAGCACTGCACTTGAATAAATTATCTCCATAGCCCACGAAACACAGGCATGTAAAACAAGTACAGGCCATCGCTGCCAGCCCAAAGAGGGAAATAAGGATGCATCTAATTCATTTCTGTTAATGCTTTAATTCAATAGAGGTCAGAGGAGCTTTTTGTGTCGGACATTGAAGAGCAGGGAACAAAAGATGCAGTACTGGAGACCAAGGCTTGCTGTGTGGCGGGAAAGCCAGCGGGGGTTGGTGTGCAGATTGCTGCTGGCCCGGGTGCGGCGAGTGCTTCCAGAGTTTTTGCGCGAGATGGCGCCACGGACGACATGGTGTTGCTGCCGGGTGGGACATTTTTGATGGGTACGGACATGGATGCTGGCTTCCCAATGGATGGTGAGGGGCCGGTGCGAGAGGTAAAGCTGGACGCATTCCATATAGATAGGTATCCGGTGACAAACCGGCAATTTCGTGAGTTTGTTGAAGAAACCCATTACAAGACAGATGCGGAAAAGTTTGGCTGGTCATTTGTATTTGCGGGCAATATAGCGAGTTGGGACTATGAGCGGCTGGTGAAGGACACAGTGCGCGGTGCGGAGTGGTGGTGCCAGGTGGCGGGTGCTGACTGGGCGCATCCTGAGGGGCCAGAGTCGCATATTCGTAAGCGCAAAGACCATCCAGTGGTGCATATATCGTGGTGCGATGCAATGGCCTATGCGAAGTGGGCGGGTAAGCGGCTGCCGACCGAGGCCGAATTTGAGTATGCAGCGCGTGGCGGGCTGGCGCAGACGATCTATGGTTGGGGGAATGAGTTGACTCCCAATGGGCAGCACATGTGCAATATATGGCAGGGAAGTTTTCCCGACCACAACACGGCAGAGGACGGGTATGAGGGCACCTGCCCGGTGGATGCGTTTCCAGCAAATGGATATGGTTTGTATTCGATGACGGGCAATACATGGGAGTGGTGTGCGGACTGGTTTCATCCAACGTTTCATCGTGAAGCTGGACGGGTGAATCCTACGGGACCGATGAACGGGACTGCGCGGGTGATGCGTGGCGGGTCCTATTTGTGCCACCACAGCTATTGCAATCGTTACCGAGTGGCGGCGCGGAGTTCAAATACTCCAGACAGCTCCACGGGAAATTTAGGGTTCCGTTGTGTGCGAGATGTGTAGTCAAGTGCATGTGTGCTGGTTGCTGTTGTATAGTTGCATTCGCGTGATGACTCCATAGATATAGGTGAATGATGCAGTTGTTCCGGCAGGTATTGAAGATTGTATTTGTAGCGCTGTTTGCAATAATTGCGGGCAATGCGAAGGCACAGCAACAAAGGCCGCCGGCTGTGCCGCTGGTGACGCATAATCCTTATTTCAGTATTTGGTCCATGGATGACAAGCTGACCGACAGTCCAACACGCCATTGGACCGGGACCAACCAGCCGCTGGTGGGACTGGTGCGCATTGATGGCAAAGCATATCGATACATGGGCGGCAATCCGCGTGAAGTACCAGCGATGCAGCAAAGCTCAGTGGTGGTGAACGCAACGCACACACTGTATGTTTTTGAGGTGGCGGGTATCCAATTGAACTTGGCATTCTTTACTCCGGCATTCCCGCAGGATATTGATTTGCTATCGCGCCCGGTGACGTATTTGACGTGGGACATTACCAGCACGGATGCAAAGCCGCATAAGGTGGAGCTGCTGCTGGATGTGAATGGCTTGGTAGCGGTGAATACGGATGACCAGAAGGTGACTTGGGGACGATCTGAAACAAGTTCATTGCATGTGCTGAATATTGGATCGCTCGACCAGAAAGTATTAGCCCGTTCCGGCGATAATTTGCGGATTGATTGGGGCTATTTCCATCTTGCTGTTCCCAAAGATGAGCAGGCGACACTGGCAATATCTCCAAATGGGGTGAGCGATTTTATTTCCACGGGCAGTTTGCCGGTTGCGGATGATATGGCCATGCCGCGGGCACCGAATGCAGACGCTGCGCATCTTGCTGTCGCGCTGACAGCCGATGTGATGCCGGGTAAGACGGTGAGTCGGCATGTATTGCTGAGTTATACGGAAGACTATGCGATTGAATATCTTGGTCGATGGGAACGGCCATATTGGCAGCGAGATAACAAATCTGTTCCGCAAATGCTGGATGAGGCGCAAAGTGAATATGCTGCACTGGATGCGCGCGGCACAAAATATGATGCAGCGCTGGACAAAGATTTAGAGAGTGTTGGCGGATTAGGCTATCGCGAGCTGGCAATGCTGGCGTATCGGCAGACGCTGGCGGCACATGGGCTGGTGGCGGGCCTGGATGGCAAGCCGCTGATGTTTGAGAAGGAAAACTTCTCCTGCGGATGCATCGCAACTGTAGATGTGATGTATCCCTCGTCGCCATTTTTTCTCTTCTTTGCTCCTGCTTTGTTGGAGGCACAGATGCGCCCGATACTGGAGTATGCATCGTTGCCGGGATGGAAAAATCCATGGGCGCCACATGATTTGGGACGGTATCCGCTGGCCAATGGACACGGCCAGACAGCGTTTGATGGGCCAACTTCAGAGGAAGAGAGTATGCCGGTGGAAGAAAGCGGCAATATGCTGATTATGGCCGCAGCGCTGGGAGAGGCACAGGGTAATCTGCATCTGGCAAGGGAATACTGGCCGCTGTTTACCAAGTGGGCGGAGTTCTTGCGCGAGAAGGGGCTTGATCCTGAGAACCAGTTGTGTACTGATGATTTTGCCGGCAAGCTGGCGCATAACACGAACCTTTCCATCAAGGCGATTGATGGTTTGGGTGCGTATGCGCAGATGGCCCGGGGACTGGGCGAGACGAAGACCGCGGATGAATATGATGAAGCCGCCAAGCAGATGGCGACCAAATGGGAGCAGATGGCGTTTGATGGCGACCATTACAAGCTGGCGTTTGACCGGAGTGGTACCTGGAGCCAGAAGTACAATCTTGTGTGGGACCAATTGCTTGATCTGCATTTGTTCGCGCCCAAGGTGCGCGCGACGGAGGTGGCCTTCTATTTGAAACACCTTAATCTGTATGGTCTACCGTTGGATGATCGTGCTGATTACACCAAAACAGACTGGGAACTATGGACGGCCACCTTGGCTGAGAACCCAGCTGATTTTGCAGCATTGATCAATCCGATTGTGAAGTGGGCGAATGAGACACCGACACGTGTGCCGCTTACAGACTGGTACAACACCAAGACTGGCGTGAAGACAGGGTTCCAGGCGCGCAGCGTTGTGGGGGGCATTTACATTAAAGCGCTAACTGATAAAACCCTGGCAGTGAAGTGGAGGCAAATACAGTAGTTACGGGTGTCCAGAGAGTTTTGTTGGAAGTTACGGATATGGAATTGATTTGATGCAATTTCAAGTACATTAAGTACATTAAGTACATTGCCTTGGTGATGCTGGTCACAGGATTCCCTATTGCAGAATGGTAGGGTGGGAATATCATCAAATTAGACAGTGAAAGCATCAAATAATCAGGGGTACAAAAGCGATGCCTGTAGAAACCAGCGATTCATCAGAATTACAAGAGCAGATAGCCACACCAGAATACAGTCGGAAGAACCCATATAGCGCCAAAATAGTTGCGAATAAAGTTCTGACCGGCCCATTGTCAGAGAAGGTGACACGGCATATTGAGCTGGCACTGGGCAGTTCCGGCTTGCAATATCTACCGGGAGACTCAGCCGGTGTGTTGCCGACCAATCGTAGTGAATTCGTAGAAGAGACTTTGAAGTCACTGGGTTTTAGCGGCGATGAGTCGGTTACAGATTTCTACGGCGGGGCCCTTGATCTCCGCGAGGCGCTAACAACATGGCTGGTGATTGGAAAGCTTGGGACTGCAACGGTGCGCGGGTGGGGGAAGCTTTCTGGTAATGCAGAGTTGACGGCCCTTTTGCTGCCGGAGAACAAAAAGAAATTTGAGGACTATCTTTGGGGACGGGAATTTATTGATTTGATATCGGAGTATCCGGTGAAGCTGGAAGACCCGCAGATATTGTTCAAGCTACTGCCCAGACTGGCTCCGCGGCTCTATTCTATTTCGTCCAGCCAGTCGCTGCGACCAGAGCAGGTAGACCTGTCAGTCCGTGTGGTGGAGTATGAGTCGCACGGGCGCAAGAGGCAGGGAGTATGCTCGGGCGAATTGGGCAATCGCGCGCCAGTGGGAGCAGAGTTACCGATCTTCATCCACTCGAATAATTTATTTCGTTTGCCAGCAGACTTAGATGCGCCAGTGATAATGGTTGGCCCGGGTACGGGAGTTGCGCCGTTCCGAGCTTATCTTGAGCATAAGCAGGCAGGCCAGGGACGCTGGCCCATGTGGCTCTTCTTTGGCGAACAGAGAGAGGCGCAGGACTTTTTGTATAAGGACGAGATGACTGCGTGGCTAAAAAATGGTTTGCTGGAACGGCTGGACACTGCCTTCTCTCGCGATCAGAGGGAAAAGATATATGTGCAGCAACGCATCCGCGAGCAGTCAGCAGAATTGTGGCGCTGGCTGGAAGAGGGTGCCCACTTTTATGTTTGCGGAGATTCAGAGCGCATGGCACCCGACGTGGAAGCAGCGATGAAAGAGGCCATTGCGACGCATAGCTGTAAAGGGCCAGAGTATGCGGATGAGTATGTTGCGGACATGAAGAAGACGAAACGGTA
>Ga0116226_10001375_pt1 | contig 21065 bp, 22 predicted proteins | sample S1TSphfallax_FD_89692 | JGI IMG/M metagenome (GOLD analysis project Ga0116226, IMG submission 89692) | Host-associated microbial communities from peat moss isolated from Minnesota, USA - S1T2_Fa - Sphagnum fallax MG | ecosystem: Host-associated > Plants > Peat moss > Unclassified | place: USA... | reverse complement strand
TGAACACATAGTCGGCATTCAACGCGCGCAGCGTGCCCGACTTGACCTCCTCGACCGAGGCCTCGCAAAGGACCAGTGCGTCGTTATCCCGGTCACGCCACCACTCAGTAAGCGACTGCTGAGGGTCGAGGTCGATAAGAACGACGCGTTTCTGCTGGCTCGCCGCGTAGGCGCCGAGGGCTGCGGTCAGCGTGGTTTTGCCGCCCCCGCCCTTCTGAGATGCGACCGCAATAATCTTCGGCATAGGATTCTCTCCTTCTGGCATTCGGCTTTTCTGGCCTTCTGCCTTCGGTTGAGGGCTCGCAACGGCCCCGACACCTTCCCTCGCAATCCTCGGGGGTGAATTCGCATTACCCCGACACAGGGACCCGTCTGCAGGCCGCAGGCCGAAGATGGGTGGGCGGGGTATTGCGAAGAGGGGGGCTTGCCCCCCTTGCGCGGCGCTTAATGCGCGCCGCGCAACGGCGCCACGCGCCGGCCGATTCGCCCGACCGGCTGCAGTTACCCACAGGCGCTCAAATCGGAGGGGGTTAGGGGTAGGTACCGGCGGAGTGCCGCGCGCCCCGCTTGCGACAAGCAGATGGTGCTGCTGCGCGGGGCGCTTCGCCGTGTGACTGTAAATGTGACTCTTGCGACAATAAGTGCGGACATCGTGTAAGCACACCTTGTCGGCACACCGTGTCAGGCCAGATTCTTTTATTTTCAGGTGTTTAGGCCTATTTATTTTCATGGCCCGACCTCATTTTCTTTGCCTTCGCGATGCGCTTTCGAGCATCTGCAAGCTTTTCAGCGACCCAAATCAGACGGACGGAATCGGCCTCGATTGCGATTCGATGTGTGCGAATCAGTCGCGCCTCCAGAGATATCCACACCTTGCCGGCCACCTCTCGACAACGCTCCAAGGGGAGTGTGTCGAGCCCATCGCTCAGAGCTTCTGCGACCAGATCCATCCAGGCGTGATCCTGGGCACCGGTGAGACCGTGCCGTAGAGCCAGCAGTTCATGCAGACCGAGGGCTACCCACGGCGGGGGAGCGCTGTCGGCGTCTCGCGGCCGGTTCATGTTCTGCGGATCGTCCCGCAGACTTAAAACCGTCGCGGCTGAGGCGGCTCCCTTCCGTTCCATCTGCGCCACCGGACGGTCGGTCAATGCGTATCGGGATCGGTCAGCTTAGTCTGGTCATGCCGACCAGATTTCTGTTCTTCCGGCGGAGTCTCGACGGTTCCGGTTTCCGGCTTCTGGGAGCCAGCTAGGGAGGCCAGGTATTCTTGAGGATGGGTCGTGATGATGCGAGCCGTGTCGGCCTTCACGCTGCGAATTCGGCCATCCTTCATCAGCTCGTAGACATAGGCACGGGAAAGCCCAACAGACTTTGCCCACTCAGGAACGCGCCAGCCAAATTTTTCTGCTTGTTGCATGGTGTCCACTCCAATCAGGTGGACACACATTTAGTCCCATGGATGGGCTGTAACTACGGAGGAAAATGGCCGAAATCCGGCCTATTTATCTCCGTTGACAGGCGTTCGAAGGGTTGATCTAGAAAACGGCGATCCATAGCCGTCTACAACGATCCATACACGTCAACGGCAGAAAGCCGGCAGAATGCCGGCTTTCTGAATCCGCTAAGTGCTTGATTTGCTTGGCGTCCCCACGGGGATTCGAACCCCGGTTACCGCCGTGAGAGGGCGATGTCCTAGGCCTCTAGACGATGGGGACAGAGGCAAGAGGAGGGGTTTCTAACCAAGCTTCGGCGCGCGATCAAGTAGTTTTTGCTCGGCGGCGCAATTTTCCTCAACCGAGCAGCGGAACGGCGTCGAAACCGGTGAAGCGGCCATACGCGCCGGCGCGCGGCACGAAGCCGGCGATCTCGCCGGCCAGCGGATCGATCACCAGCCAGGCCAGTTCGGCATCGGTCACCGCCGCCAGATCGCGCGGCGACGGACGGGCCGGGCCGGCTGGATGGGAATGGTAATGGCCGATCAGCGCCTCGCCGCTCTGGCGCAGCGCGCGCAGCGTGTCGAATTGGGTCCGGGGGTCGATTTCGAAGAAGCGGCGCGGCTCGGGATGGGTATTGGCGGCCGGCACCAGGCGCAGCACGCGCGGGGCGGGCTCCAGCGTTCCGACCAGCAACCCGCAACACTCGTCGGGCGACGCGGCGCGCGCGGCCTGCAGCATCGCCTCGATCAGCTCGGAGGCGATGCGCAGACCGTTTTTCATTTCAGCGCCGCGCTATAGAGTTCGGGCTTGAAGCCGACCAGAATGCGGTCGCAGAGATCGAGCACCGGGCGCTTGATCATCGAGGGCTGCTCCAGCATCAGCGCGATGGCCTTGTCGGCATCGAGATTTTCCCGCGCGGCGTCAGGCAGCTTGCGGAACGTGGTGCCGGCGCGGTTCAGCAGGGTTTCCCAACCCAGCTCGCTCACCCAGGCCTCGAGGTGGGCGCGGTCGATGCCGGCGGTCTTGTAATCATGGAAGTCATAGGCGACAGCCTGGGTGTCGAGCCAGGCCCGGGCCTTTTTCATCGTGTCGCAATTCTTGATGCCATAGAGGGTGACGGGCAAGGCAGGCTCCTTAATGCGTCGTGGGGACCAGGGCGATGGTGCCGGCCAGCTGGCCGGTCCGGGACTCGATCAGCACCAGCTTGTCGCCGTCGGGGCTGGAGAAGCGCAGCACCAGACGGTCGCCGGCGGCGGTAACCTGTTCAAGCCGCGCGCCGGGCGGCACGGGCAGGTCGCTGGTGAATGGGACGCCCTTGATCTCGGGGGCGGCGGCCTGGGTGACCGTGTTGACCGGCTGGGGCTTGCCGCGCGACAGGCCAAAGCCGACCAGACCGATGCCGATCACGATCAGAATGCCCATGCCGATGACGAGAGCCTTGAGTGCTTTCATGGATTGGCCTATGGCTTTCGCATGGATGATGACCTGCTTTCCGACCCGCAGGACGGGACTGTTCATACGCTGACGGTGGCGCCTTCACAAGCCGGTTTGCGCCTCGACCGCTGGCTCGCCGAAAGCCTGCCCGACCTGTCCCGCTCGCGCCTCCAGGCGCTGATCGACCAGGGCGCGCTGCGCTCGGCCGACGCGATGGTGGAGAGCGCCAGCCGCAAGATCAAGGCCGGCGAGACCTATCTGCTGAGCGTTCCGCGCCCCGAACCGGCCACGCCCCTGGCCCAGCACATCGCGCTCGACATCGTCTATGAGGACGAGGATCTGATCGTCATCGACAAGCCGGCCGGATTGGTGGTCCACCCCGCCCCGGGCAGCCCCGACAGCACGCTCGTCAATGCGCTGCTGCATCATTGCGCCGGAAGCCTGAGCGGCATCGGCGGCGTCAAGCGTCCCGGCATCGTGCACCGCATCGACAAGGATACCAGCGGCTTGCTGGTCGTCGCCAAGCATGACCGCGCCCATCATGGGCTCGCCGCCCAATTCGCCGAACACAGCATCGAGCGCGTCTATAACGCGGTGGTGTGGGGCGTACCCCTGCCCCGTCATGGTCAGGTCGAGGGACCGATCGGCCGCAATCCGGCCGATCGCAAGAAAATGGCCATCGTCGGAGGCGGAAAGCCCGCGTTAACCTATTTTCGGGTAATCGACGCCTTTGGTGATTATGCGTCCCTGGTCGAGTGTCGATTGGCCACCGGCCGCACGCATCAGATCCGCGTCCATATGACCTCGATCGGGCACCCGCTGGTGGGCGACCAGCTCTATGGCAAAGGGCGCCACAAAGGGCGCGCGCCGGAGCCGGCAAAGAGCCTTCTGACCGCCTTTCCCCGCCAGGCACTGCATGCGCGGACACTTGGCTTCGAGCATCCCATATCCAGCAAAAAACTGCTTTTTGAGAGCAATATTCCCAAGGATTTCAACGAGCTGGTAAATTCCTTAAAGGGGACTTAATTCTGCTATACTTGACTAAACTCCTGAGTTATTCTCGTTGTCATTCCCACCCGGGGCGTGCTTGCGCGCCCCCTTCTGTCACCGGTTCGGGAGTTCGCCTGGGGGGCGAGCCGGTGTTATCGTAAGGAGATCGGCATGGCCGGCCTGACGTTGAATATCGCCCCAGAAGGCAATCTCTCGCGCTATCTGCAAGAGATCCGCAAATTTCCCATGTTGAATCCCGAAGAAGAATACATGCTGGCCAAGCGCTACCAGGACACTGGTGAGATGCAGGCCGCGCATCGGCTGGTCACCAGCCACCTGCGCCTGGTGGCGAAGATCGCCATGGGCTATCGAGGCTATGGCCTGCCGCTGGGCGAGCTGATCTCGGAGGGCAATGTCGGCATGATTCAGGCCGTCAAGCGCTTCGACCCCGAGCGGGGCTTCCGCTTGGCCACCTATGCCATGTGGTGGATCCGCGCCGCCATCCAGGAATATATTCTGCATTCCTGGTCGCTGGTAAAGATCGGCACCACCGCGGCGCAGAAAAAGCTTTTCTTCAATCTGCGCAAGATCAAGGGCCAGATGGCCGCCATCGAGGAAGGCGACATGTCGCCTGAAAACGTTGCCTATATCGCCACCGAATTGTCGGTGCCCGAGGCCGACGTGATCGCGATGAACCGCCGCCTGTCCAGCCCCGACCATTCGCTGAACGCGCCCGTGCGCCTCGATGGCGAAGGCGAATGGCAGGATTGGCTGGTCGATGAGCGCGACGACCAGGAAACCGAACTGGGCGACCGCCAGGAGCATTCCAACCGGCATGCCCTTCTGGTCGAAGGGCTGACCAAGCTCAATGACCGCGAACGGCACATCCTGACCCAGCGGCGCCTGATCGACGATCCGGTGACGCTCGAGGATCTCAGCCAGCACTACAACATCTCGCGCGAACGGGTGCGCCAGATCGAAGTGCGGGCCTTCGAGAAGCTGCAAAAGTCGATGCGCGGCGGAGCCAAAGCGTAATCCCGAAATCCCCTCTCCCCCTTGTTCGGGCGGAGAGGGGTTCGGCCCGCGCAGTTAATCAGATATCAGTTAAATATCGTCGACCGACGCCATGGCGGATTTCGACCTCACCTCGGTACCCCATTCCTCTTCCAGCTTCTTGAGCTGGGCATGGAGCGAGGCAGCGCGGCGCTTCGAGGTCGCCGCCATCACCGTCAGCACGATCGGCGGAGCGATGAAATAGAGCCCCCAGCCGCCGGCGGCGGCCAGATAGGCCATCAACATCACGCGGACATTGGTCACCAGTTGCAGAGCATAGGTGATCTCGTGATGGCCGAACCACAGGGTCAGCACCGCCGGGCACAGGCCGGCGAAATTAAGGCCGCCGACGCAGATCCAGGCATAGCGCGAATTGCTGCGGTCGGTCAGTGCCGCCACCAGGGTCGGCAGCATGCCGGCGAACAACAGCAGCATAGTCGGCAGCGAGAACGGTATCAGCGCAAGCAGCGCCACCGTCATCAGCAGACGCCCGGTGCCGGCCTGGCCCTTGCGGGCCGGCGAGGCGGCGCCCATCGCTTTGGCTTTCTTGGCCATCAGAAGATCATCTCCAGCAGAGTGACCGTGATGGCGATGAAGGCGATGGTGATCGAGATCAGCGATGCGATTTGCTGCCCGGTCCTGGCAGCCGTGTCGCGCAGATCTTCATGGCCTTCCTCGATATCGCGCGCCTGGCGAAAAGCCTCCAGCCAGCTGGCCTTGGCCTCCTCGAAGCCGCGAATGTCGGCGCCGCGCTCTTCGGCGGAATCCAGCAGGCGCGACAGTTCGACGATATTGCCTTCACGCCCGACCTTGGGCAGTTCCTCCTCGATCTGGCGGCGCTTCTCGCGATTGTGAAAGCCGGCGACCGCCGGCTTGGCCATATGCGCCAGCCACATGGTCAGCGACGACAGGCCGGTAACGCCGACCCGCCACTGAATCATGGCCAGCAGATTGATCATCGCCATGATCTTGCGGCCCTCATCGGCCACGGCGAGATCGTTGATGATACGCTCGACCTCGAAATTGGCCCGCGCCGCGACGAAGGCGGCGATATGACGGTCGATGGCGACGCCGCCGCTGGTCTCGCCTTTCTTCTTGGCATAGGCATTGAGCGCCGGCAGCAGGTCGCGCAGTTCGAGCACATACTCGTCGACCACCATCGGGCTGAGACAGGGCACCGACTCATTCATCTCATAGAGCACGCGCTCGAGGCCGTTGCCGATCACGCCGCGATCGAGATAGCCCTTTTGCGTGCGAAAACCGCTGTCCATCACCGAATTGTCGGGATTATAGGCCTCGCGCGTTTCGAACCAGGCCTTGGGCAGTTCGCGCATCAGCGCTTCGGCGATGGTGCGCACATCGCCACCGCTGGCCATCACCGTGGGCAGCAGCCAGCGGAAGCCGTCGATCATCACCGAAAGCCCCTTATAGCGGATCGGCGCCATCGGATCGAGCAGCATGCAGATCTTGGCCAGGGTGATATCGGCAGCGATGCGGCGATCGGCCATGGCCGGGTCGGCCCCCAGCACAGCGGCGACCGCGATAGCCTTGTCCTTATTGTCCATGGCGCGGGTCAGCCAGGTCTCGAGCTTGCTGTCGCCAATCTGGGCCAGGGCGGCGTCCCAGGCGGTATAGATGCCCATGGCCAGCTCGCGGCTGGTCATATAATCCTTGCCGCTGAGCGGGAACGAGCGCACCGCCCGCTTCTCGATGCGCGGCACCAGCGGGGTCAGGCGGCGGCCGCTGATCCACAGATCGATCGCCTCGATATCCCAGCGCTCATTGGGATCGTCGCACAGGGTGCCGCGCAGAATCTCGACCAGCGCCAACGGCATGCGGGCCTCGCCGGCCAGGGCGCTATAGCTGCCCATCACCATCTTGTGACGGATCAGCGCCTCCTCGTTGGAGAAGCCGCTGGCGTCGCGGTTCTGGATCAGCAGCGCCAGCGAGGCGCCGAAGCTGTAGACATCGTTAGGCCCGCCCCCGTCGCCGCGACCGGACGGCATGGCCAGCGCCGATTCGACCGGCTCCAACGCCGCGGGCTGCTCCAAAGCCGGCGGCGCGCAGGCGGCGTCGCCCAGCACCATGCGATCCCGGTCGGCGCCCGCCCAGAACATATTGCTCGGGCGGATGGCGCGATGGGTCAGATTATGCGACTTGAAGAATTTCAGCGCCGCCAAAGCCGGCGTGACGATCTTGCGGGTGACCTCCGCCTCGTCAAGCCGCTTGAAGGTGGCGCCGGTCTTGGGATCCCATACCGGGCCGCCCAGCGGCTTGAGATAGACCAGTGCCATCACCTTGCGGCCGGCCGGCGGCCAGTCGATCGCGCCCCATTCGAGCAGGGTCATCAGGCCCGCATTGTCAGCCCCCTTGAGCACACGCAGCAGCGGAATGCGCGGCGTGTAGCCCGGCTTGACGATGAGGGCGAAGACCTCCTTGTCCCGCTCGCGCCGGTCTTCGGCAATGAAGGCCTGCGCGCTCGGGGTGGCAAATTGCGGCAAGGGGGAATTGGGGAATATCAGATAGCGGTCACGCAGGGTGACCACCGCCCCCGATCCCTTTTCCTTGTCATTCGGCATCGCCGCCCGCCACCCTTCTCTCTCTCGGCTTAGGCAAATTATACGAAAATCCGCGCTTCTTCAGGCGGATAACCGTCAGCCTAGCCCCTTACCGATGAGAAATGGTTAAGAGGCGAACGGGTCATGCACCAAGATGGTGTCCTCGCGCTCGGGACTGGTCGAGAGCATGGTGACCGGCGCCTCGATCAGTTCCTCGATCCGGCGGACATATTTGATCGCCGCCGCCGGCAGCTGCACCCAGGAGCGCGCACCCTGCGTGCTTTCGTGCCAGCCCGGAATCGTCTCGAACACCGGCTCGATCTTGTCCTGGATCGAGGCCAGGGCCGGCAGATGGGTCAGCACCTCGCCCCTGTATTTATAGCCGACGCAGATCTTCAGCTCGTCGAGCCCATCGAGCACGTCGAGCTTGGTCAGCGCGATGCCGTTGATGCCGCCGACCTTCATGGCCTGGCGAACCAGCACGGAATCGAACCAGCCGCAGCGGCGGCGGCGGCCGGTCACGGTGCCGAATTCATGGCCGCGATCGCCGATGCGCTCGCCGATCTCGTCGGTCAGTTCGGTCGGGAACGGACCGGAGCCGACGCGGGTGGTGTAGGCCTTGCAGATACCCAGGACATAGCCGACCTGGCCGGGTCCGACGCCCGAACCGGCCGCCGCCTGGCCCGACACCGTGTTCGACGAGGTGACGTAGGGATAAGTGCCGTGATCGACATCGAGCATGATGCCCTGGGCGCCCTCATAGAGGATGCGGCGGTTCTGACGGCGCAGATCTTCCAGGCGGCGCCACACCACATCGGCGAAGGGCAGGATGCGCGGGGCGATGTCGATCAGGTCGGACAGCAGCTTCTGCCCGTCGATCTCGGGCAGGCCGAGGCCGCGCAGCAGCGCGTTGTGATGGGTCAGCAGGCGCTCGATCTTGGTCTGCAGGATGGCCGGGTCGGCCAGATCGCACACGCGGATGGCGCGGCGCGCCACCTTGTCCTCATAGGCCGGACCGATGCCCCGCCCCGTGGTGCCGATCTTGGAACCGCCCGAGGCTTCCTCGCGGGCGCGGTCGATCAGGCCATGCAGCGGCAGGATCAGCGCGGCATTTTCGGCCACCTTGAGCACTTGGGGGGTGATGGTCACGCCCAATGCTTCGACACGGGCGATCTCGTCCATCAGCGCCCAGGGATCGACCACCACGCCATTGCCGATGATCGACATCTTGCCGCGCACCACGCCCGAGGGCAGCAGGGACAGCTTGTAGACCTTGCCATCGACCACCAGGGTATGGCCGGCATTGTGGCCGCCCTGGAAGCGCACCACCACGTCGGCGCGCTCGGACAGCCAGTCGACCACCTTGCCCTTGCCCTCGTCGCCCCACTGGGCGCCGACCACCGCTACATTACCCATTTTCTATCTCCTTCGGCTCACCGGCCAGCAGCACATGGCTGCAGCGCAGGCGCCTCGCTTCGGCGGCGACATCGTCCGCCGCGGCCAATCCATTGATGGTAACCCACCCCAATTGCCTGAAGGACGCCGCCAGCTTGCGGTCGCTGCCGGCCGGCACGTACAGGCGCCGCGGCGCCTCCGGCTTGGGCAGGATCTCCATCAGGGTATCCATGAACAAGGTCGCGCCCACCGCCGGCTCGCCATGGGCGAGATAGCGGCCGCCGCGCCCGATCTCGGCTGCGCTGTCGCGGGCGAAAATCGTGAAGCCGACCCCGGTATGATATTCGAACCGGCGCGTCTCGACCGGGTCGATGGTCAAGGTCAGGCCCGGCAGGGCGGCGCGGATCAGCGCCACCACTTCGACCAGGCGCGAGCGCAGGGCCTGCGCCGCCGGCGGCAGATCGAGCACCTGCAGACGGGCCAGGGCGCGGTCGGCCGGACCGATCGCCTCGATCAGCGCGGTCAGCAATTTCGCGGTCTCGCCGCCGGCCGCCGAAACGGTGCTGACGTCACGATGATCGAGCGCGTTCCTGAGCCAGATGTCGCCGTTCTGCTCGCCGATGATGGCGGGCACCAGCTTTGACAAGGTCAGATCGACCGTGATGCCCGACAGACCGACATGGTCGAGCGATTCGAGGCATAGCGCCAGGATCTCGGCATCGGCGGCAGCATCGGTGGCGCCGATAAGCTCGACGCCGACCTGGCCGAATTGCCGTTCTGCCCGCAATTGCGTGCCTTTGACCTGCAGCACCTGGCCGGCATAGGCGAGCCGCAGCGGACGCGGATCGTTGGACAGGCGCGTGGCGGCGATGCGCGCCACCTGGGGAGTCATGTCCGAGCGCACGGTCATCATGCGCTGGGTCAGCGGGTCCATCACCCGAAAGGCGCCCTCGCCGCCCAGGCTCTGTTCGAATTCGATCATGGGCGGCTTGACGCGGTCATGGCCATGCTGCGCGAAGACGGCCATCAAGCGCGAGACGGTCTCGGCTTCGAAGGCGGCGAAGGGCGGCAGGATGTCGCGCAAGCCGGCGGGAAGCAGGGCGCGCTCGGCGAGATCGGTCATGGGTTCAGCCATTGTGACGGGCAGGAACTGCGTTTAGCCTGTTTAGCCACGCGCCGCAACCTCTTCCGCATAGGCCCAGTCGAGCCAGGGCGTGACCTTTTCCAGGTCCGAGGGCTCGATTGTGGCGCCGCCCCACAGGCGCAGGCCCGGCGGCGTGTCGCGATAGCTCATCACATCGAAGGCGACGCCCTCATCTTCGAGGCGCGCGGAAATGCTCTTGGCCACTTGCGTCTGCCCGTCGCGCGACAGGGCCTGGAACCAGGGCGCCTTGATCACCAGACAAATAGAGGTGGAGGAACGGGTGGCCTTGTCACCGGCCAGGAAAGCGGCCCAGTCGGATTTGTCGACCCAGGCCTCCAATGCCGCCAGATTGGCCTGGCTCCGCCCGATCAGCGCCGGCAGCCCACCGATGCTTTCGGCCCATTTCAGCGCGTCGAGCTGATCCTCGACGCACAGCATCGAGGGGGTGTTGATGGTGTCGCCCTGGAAGATGCCGGCGATCAGTTTGCCGCCGCTGGTCAGGCGGAAGATCTTCGGGATCGGCCAGGCCGGCTGATAGGTCTCCAGCCGCTCGACCGCGCGCGGGGACAGCGCCAGCATGCCATGCGCGGCTTCACCGCCCAGCACTTTCTGCCACGACCAGGTGATCACATCGAGCTTCTTCCAGGGGATCTCCATGGCGAAGACCGCGGAGGTGGCGTCGGCAATGGTCAGGCCGGCACGATCGTCGGGAATCCAGTCCCCATCAGGTACCCGCACGCCCGACGTGGTGCCGTTCCAGGTGAACACGACATCGCGGCCGAAATCGACCTGCGAAAGATCGGGCAGCTTGCCATACTCGGCGATCAGGGTGCGGATTTCGGGCAGCTTCAATTGCTTGGTGACGTCGGTGACCCAGCCCAGCCCGAAGCTTTCCCAGGCCAGCAAATCAACCCCGCGCGCGCCCAGCAGCGACCATAATGCCATCTCGACGGCGCCGGTATCGGAGGCCGGCACGATCCCTAAAAGATAATCGTCGGGCATGCCGAGGATCTTACGGCTGCGGTCATTGAGTTCGACGATCTTGGCCTTGCCCAGCTTACCGCGGTGCGAGCGGCCAAGCGCCGCACCCGCCAGCGCATCCGGCGTCCAGCCCGGGCGCTTGGCGCAAGGGCCCGAGCAGAAATTGGCGGCATTGGGACGGACCGACGGCTTGGGCGACATGACGGAGCCTCTCGCGGACAAAGAAAAGCGGGGCGGGAGTGTCGCCTGCTCCCGCCCCGTCGTCAATCTCATGGGGGGCCGTCTCCGGGGCGAGCCCTATGCCCTGATCCTCAAGCGGGCCGGACGCGACCGCGATCGGCTCGGCCAAGTCGCCTTCCCGAGCAAAGGTTGCACGTCCTCGACCAAGCTGTTAGGTTCCGCGCCAGAATTTTCCAACCCATCCGGACCCGCCATGAAAATCAATGCCAATCTGATTCGCCCCGGCAACATTCTCGAACATAATGGCCGCCAATTGGCGGTGCTGAAAATCCAGATCGTCCAGCCCGGCAAGGGCGGCGCCTTCATCCAGGTCGATATGCGCGACGTGCGCTCCGGCACCAAGGCCCAGGAACGCTGGCGCACGGCCGACACGGTCGAGAAGCTGCAGGTCGAGGAAAAGGAATGCACCTTCCTGTTCGGCGATGCCGACAGCCTGACCTTCATGGACCAGGAGAGCTTCGAGCAGTTCACCGTTTCGCGTGAGCTGGTCGGCGAGCCCGGCGCATTCTTACAGGATGGCATGCTGTGCACCGTAGACCTCATTGAAGGGTCGCCCGTTTCGGTCACCTTGCCCGACAAGGTGGTAGCCCTTGTGACCGAGGCCGACCCGGTGGTGAAGGGCCAGACCGCCGCCTCGTCCTACAAGCCAGGCTTGTTGGAGAACGGTGTCCGCGTCCTGATTCCGCCCTTCGTCGAGGCTGGCACCCGCATCGTCGTCAACACCGCCGACGCGACCTATGTCGAACGCGCCAAGGACTGATTTTTCATGATCGTCAAATCGGCCAATATCAACGTGATGATGGGCGCCGCCCGCAAGGCGGCGCGCGGATTGCTGCGTGATTTTGGCGAAGTCGAGCAGTTGCAGGTGTCGCAGAAGGGTCCGGGCGATTTCGTCTCGGCCGCCGACCATCGGGTCGAGAAGGTTCTGCGCGCCGAGCTGACCAAGGCCCGCCCCGATTACGGCCTCCTGCTTGAAGAGAGTGGCCATATCGAAGGCAAGGACCCGCATAACATGTGGGTGGTGGACCCGCTCGACGGCACCACCAACTTTCTGCATTCGATTCCGCATTTCGCCATCTCGATCGGGCTGGTGCGCAATGGCGAGCCGATCGCCGGCGTCATCTATCAGCCCCTGACCGACGAAATGTTCTGGGCCGAAAAAGGCAGCGGCGCCTTCGTCAACGACCGGCGCCTGCGCGTCTCGGCGCGGCGCAAGATGGACGAGGCGGTGATCACCACCGGCATTCCGCATCAGGGCCGGCCGCAGCCCAAGCGCTTCCTCGGCCAGCTCGAGAAGGTGATGGGGGCGACCTCCGGCGTCCGCCGCTTCGGCGCAGCCACGCTGGACTTCGCCTATGTCGCCGCCGGGCGCTGCGAGGGCTTTTGGGAAATCGGCCTGCAGCCCTGGGACATCGCCGCCGGCATGATTCTGGTGCGTGAAGCGGGCGGTTATGTCAGCGATATGGACGGCAACGCCAACCCGCTCGAGTCCGGCAACGTGGTCGTCGCCAATGATCATTTGCATGCGTCTCTTGCGGCAATGCTGAAGTAACGTCGCGTAAGTGATTGTGAGGTATTTTACCTTGCGTTACTGTGTGTGCCATTGATCACACCGAAACGCTGTCGGGGGAGACGGTGAAAATAAAAGGGCAGTGGAATCGGGCTTTGCCGATGATGTTGGCCATCGGTATGGCCGGCACGGGCGTGGTCCATGCGCAGGATCTGGTTGGGGGAAGGCCGGAGGTCGAAGTCGACAATTCGGTGCTGGATCAGCTTGGGCCTGCCGCGACCCTGCCGGGCCTGTTCTTGGATGAGACGCCGTCCGCCGGTGTCACCAAGATCACGCTCATCCCCCCGAAATCCTTGCGTGCCAGGGCAGGCAAGACCATCAAGACGCATCATCATCTGGTCGTGACCGGTCCGACCAATTGTGAACCGGGCACCATCCATCTCCATCCGATCCGGCACCATGTCCGGAAACACCACCACGCCAGGCCCAAGGCGGTCAAACAGGCGGTTCCGGCAGCGACCCGGGAAGAGGTGCCAGCGCCCGTGCCCACCCCGGCTCCTGCGCCGGCCAAGTCCAGCCCCGTGTCGTTGACCCCCGCTGCCCCGGCGCCCATGGCGGCCCCGTCTCCCGCGCCCGTTCAGCCCCCCACGCAGGTCCCGACACCGACCCCGGTTCCCCCCGCTGCAGCTGTGCCGGCTCCGAGCGCTGCGCCGGCCGCCGGCACCGGCCCGGTCGCGCTGACCGCCCAGCAGCCGACCGCGCCCGATAGCACGCTCGCCGCGACGCAGGAAACGCTGTCGACCATCACCTTCGACAAGGACAGCGCCCGCCTGCCGGACGGCGCCCGCGACATGCTGGCCCACCTGGCCAGCCGCATGAGCGAGGACGCCACGCTGGAAGTTCAGTTGCTGGCTTATGCCGCCGGCGATGAGGAAAACGCCAGCAAGGCGCGCCGCCTGTCGCTGTCGCGTGCTCTGGCAGTCCGCTCCTTCCTGATCGACCAGGGGGTGCGCAGCACCCGTATCGAGGTACGCGCCCTCGGCAACAAGGTACCGGATGGGTCGCCCGATCGCGTCGACATCATTGGACAGAAACGCGGCTAATCCCTGGAGTTGCCTTGGAGAAGGCGCGATTATATCGTCTGTTCCGCTCGTTTCCTGAGAAAGCCTGAACAGCATGGTCCATTCGCGCCGTTTCCTGATCCGCATGGCCGCCTTCCTGGGCGCCGTGATCCTGGCGATCGCCGTTCTCCATAACGGTCTGGTCCACGCCTTCCTCAACAATATCGCGCTCAACTGCCTGATCCTGGCCATTCTGCTGACCGGCATCACGCTGAATTTCCGCCGGGTCGTGACGCTGGAATATGACGCCGAATGGCTGTCGGCCCTGCGCCAGGGCCGCGAGCCCTCGACCTTATCGGGCCACGGCCCGCGCCTGCTGGCGCCTTTGGCCAAGCTGATGAGCGAACGCTCCAACCGCTTCGCCTTGTCGCCGGCAGCGCTTCGCTCGCTGCTCGACGGCATTTCGGCCCGTCTCGACGAATCGCGCGAAATGGCGCGCTATTTCACCGGGCTGATGATTTTCCTCGGACTGCTCGGCACCTTCTGGGGTCTGTCGCAGACCGTCGGTTCGCTCGGCGCCGTGATCCATGATCTGACCATTTCGGGCGACGATGTGCAGTCCGCCTTCGGCAGCCTCAAGGAAGGCCTGGACAAGCCGCTGGCCGGCATGGGCACCGCCTTCTCGACGTCGATGATCGGTCTGGCCGGATCGCTGATCTTAGGCTTTCTCGATCTGCAATCGGCCCAGGCCCAGAACCTGTTCTATAACGATCTGGAAGACTGGCTGTCGGGCCAGACCAAGATGACGGCGGGCCTGGGCGGCGGCGAAGGCACCGATCAGCCCATCCCGGTCTATATCCAGGCCCTGCTGGAACAGACCGCGGAAAGCCTCGACGGGCTGCAGCGCGTGCTGATGCGCGGCGAAGAGGGGCGGGTCTCGGCGAACCAGAATATGCGCCAATTGACCGACAAGCTGGGCACCCTGGCCGACCAGATGAAGACCGAACAGGCCCTGATGCTGAAGCTGGCCGAACATCAGATCGAAATGAAGCCGATCCTGGCCCGCCTGGCCGAAGCGCGCAGCGGCGGCGGCGACGATCAGGCGCGCGCGCATTTGCGCAACATGGAGCAGGCGCTCAACCGCCTGGTCGAGGAATTCTCGGCCGGGCGCGGCGAGCTGATCCGCGAAATCCGCGCCGAGATCAAGCTGCTGGCCCGCACCATGGCCTCGCGCACCGACGAGGAAGGCCCGCAATCCCAGCCCTTCCGTCTCGGCCGTCCGGAGCTGTAAGCCATGCCCAGAGGCCGGTATCGCGGCGGCCATGACGGCATCAATGTCTGGCCCGGCTTCGTCGACGCCCTGTCATCGCTGCTGCTCGTCATCATCTTCGTGCTGCTGGCCTTCGTGCTGACCCAGTTCTTTCTCGGCGCGATGCTCTCGGGGCGCGACCAGACGATCTCCCATCTGTCCAAGCAGCTCAACGAGATGACCGAGCTGCTCGATATCGAGCGGCGCAACAGTGCGGAGCTGAAGACCTCGATCGGCGCGCTGACCGATCAGTTGCAGGCGGCCAATGCAGCCCTGGATACCGCCCGCGGCCAGCTCGACGACGAGCACAAACTGTCGCAGGACGCCCAAGCCCAGGCGGCGCTTCTCAACCAGCAGATGGAGGCGATGCGCCAGGAATTGGCCAAGCTTGCCGCCGAGCTGTCCGCCAGCGAAGCCCTGTCCGCCGATCAGAAGGTGCAGATCGCCAATCTGGGTCAGAGACTCAACTCCGCTCTGGCCGGCAAGGTCGAGGAATTGAGCAAGTTCCGCTCGGAATTTTTCGGCCGGCTGCGCCAGCTGCTCGGCAACAAGCCCGGCATCCGGATCGAGGGTGATCGTTTCGTCTTCCAGTCCGAGCTGCTGTTCCCCAGCGGCTCGGCCGATCCGACCGAGGACGGCCAGGCCCGCCTGATGGAACTGGCCCACACCCTGGTACAGGTGACCAAAAGCATACCTGCCGATATCAATTGGATGTTGCGCGTCGACGGCCACACCGACAAGGTGCCGATCAAGAGTGCGAAATTCGCCTCGAACTGGGAATTGTCGACGGCGCGCGCGGTTGCCACCGTCAAGTTCCTCGCCGCCCAGGGCATCCCGCCCGACCGGTTGGCAGCGGCCGGATTTGGTGAATTCCAACCGATCGATAAGGGCAGCGACCCCGCTGCCCTGGCCAAGAACCGCCGCATCGAGATCCGGCTCGACCAGCGGTGAGGGGCGGAAACGCAGGCGTGACTGCGTCGCTGCTGGCAGCCTTTTTGCCAAATATGAAGAATCTCGACAAACACAGCGCGTAAAAGGCTTGCATGGGGCAAGCATCGTCGTTTATATACGCGCTTCGATTTTTCGGAGCAGGCTTAGATGAAGCAGGATATCCACCCCGATTACCACGAGATCAAAGTGGTGATGACCGACGGCACCGAGTTCACCACCCGGTCCACCTATGGTAAGGAAGGCGACGTGATGCGCCTGGATATCGATCCCAAGTCGCATCCGGCTTGGACGGGCGTGCATCGCCTGATCGACTCCGGCGGCCAGCTGGCGAAGTTCAACAAGCGTTTCGCCAATTTCGGCGTGAAGAAGTAAGAACTTCTTCCAACGCACTGTTATTTCGACAGTTTTTAGTGTATTTGTAGAGCGCGCTGGCCTTGGCCGGCGCGTTTTCCGTTTTGGCTTGAGCAAAGTAAAAGGGTCATGAGCTCGCAAAGCCCACCCTCAATCCATTACGAGGTCTACACGCAGGACAACGGTACTCGTTGGAACCTGCATGCGCGCTATGAACGCAATGAGCGCGATGCCGCGCTTCTCGATGCCAAGACGGTCGAAAGGACACTGCAGATCCCCGCCAAGGTGATCCGCGAGGTCTATTATCCCGGCAACAACCAGTCGGAAGAGGCGCTGGTCTATGCCGGCGACCCCACTCTGCGCGCCAAAATGGCAGCGCGGGCCAACGCCACGCCCAATTACCGCGGACGGGGCCATGCCCGTCCGACCGGCACCGGTCAGCTGTTCAAGGCCCAGATCGCGGCCAACGCGCCAAGCCCGGCCTCGCTTGGCGGCGCCGCCAAGCTCCTCATCGTCGTTGCCGCTTCGTTGACCGTGGCCGGCACAGTGACCGGATTGCTCAGCGCAACCATGAACCCGCTGACCGGTCAGGTCGAGGACGGCTTTCAGTCGCTGATCCTCTTCTCGACATTCATGGTGACCTTCGTCGCCGTCGCTCTGCCGCTCTCCACCTCCCTGCTGAAATGGCGGCTGTTTGGTGCGGCCAGAGGCAGGACGGCGACGCCCCCCAGGATGCCGCCGCTGCCGATACCGAAGCCGGAAGGCGAGCCGCCGCCCGAGAAGATCGAGCCCGAAGAGGAACTCGATTGGGAGGACCTCAAGGACGAGGATGAGGCGCTGCCGCCGATCGAGGGCGACGATGACCTGCCCCTGCCCGAGCCCGCGCCTCAGCCGGAGATCGTGCAGCCCGAGCCGACCGCCGCGGTCGCCGTCGAAGAGCCGTTTCATGATGCGCCGATCGAGGCGCCCAAGGTGCTGTTCGTCCGCTTCGTCAATGCGCTGACCGGCGCGGTGCGCAAGCGGCGACCGACGCTCGACGCCTATAACATGTTCGGCGTCGATCTGGTGATGGCCGGCGCCATCGACGTGCTGGGCCAAACCAGCGGCATTCCCGGCGAGGAACGCCGCGCGCTGCTCAAGAGTTCGATCGAGGCGCTGGGCGTCAAGGCCGCGACCGCCGAGGCCTTTGCCGACAAATATGAGGAATATTTAGGTGAGCCCCGCTATCTGCCGATGATTCTGGCCGGGCGCTCGACCATGGAATCCTTCCTGCAGGGCCAGGATCTTCTGCAGGATTCGATCGGGCCGGTGTTCGACCAGTGGAACAAGCCGCAAGGACAGGCGGCGACGGCCGCCTCGCGGATCATGACCGTGATGTTCACCGACATGGTCGGCTCGACCGACATGACCCAGGATCGCGGCGACAAGGCGGCCCAACATCTGGTTCGGCGCCACAACAGCATCGTCCGCAACGCCCTGGCCCAATATGCCGGCAAGGAGATCAAGCATACCGGCGACGGCATCATGGCCTCCTTCTCCAGCGCCGCCAGCGGCGTCGAGGCGGCCATTTCGATCCAGCGTACCATCGCCAAACACAATGCGCAGAACCCGAACCAGGATTTGCATATCCGCGTCGGCATCAATGCCGGCGAGCCGATCGAAGAGGAAGAGGATCTGTTCGGCACCACCGTACAACTGGCCGCCCGCGTCTGCGCCCGCTGCGACACTGACGAGATTCTGTGCAGCAATGTGGTGAAAGAACTGGCCTCGGGCCGCGGCCTAGCGTTCGAGTCGCTGGGGGCTCAGGAACTCAAAGGGTTCAAGGAGCAGGTCGTGCTCTATCAGGTGGGCTGGCGCGAGTAATCGGGTTCAATGCAACACCCGTGACACCACCATTTCCTCAAGGCGCGAGATCCGCTTATAGAGGCTGAGGCTGCGATGCAGCAGGCTGCGCAGCCCAGCCGGCAGCTCATTGTCTTCCCCGCTGGTTTCATCGAGGCAGACCGACTGACCCGACAGGCGGTTCTTCTCGTCGCAGGCTTCTCGGGCCGAAATCTCGCCATACTGGACAGCCCGCTGCAACATGAGCCACGCCATGACCTGGGTCAGGCGTGACGTGACACGCAGAGCTTCACAGCTGAGGCGCAGACTGTCATCCGAGGGGCGGGAACGTCGGGCGGTGGGGCGCGTATGGACCATGTAATTGCGCGCTTCGACGATCAGATCGAGCGCCTCATCATAGGTCCGGGTAAAGACCGCCATCTCTGCCTGCATCGATTAGCCTCCGCAGTGCCGTGCAATAAAGGTGCGATTCGGATGAGAAAAATTCAACCTGATAATCCCCGGCCCCCCCTTGACGGTTCCATTGCCCGAATTAAGTCATAGAAATCCGGTCGCCACAGAGGGGCCGGACCGCCGGAAGGAGGCCTTAAGGCTCTTTCCAGACCGTACATTGCTCGTTGGAGGATGTTAATATGCGTACCCTCGATCTCACTCCCCTGTTCCGTTCCACCGTCGGTTTCGATCATCTGGCCCGCCTCGTCGAGGGCGTGTCGCGCGTCGATGACCAGACCTTTACCTATCCTCCCTACAATATCGAGAAGCTGTCCGATGACGCCTATCGCGTCACGATGGCTGTCGCCGGCTTCGCCGAGAGCGACCTTGAGATTACCGTGAAGGGCCAGACGCTGACCGTCACCGGCAATGCCCAGAAGGAAGAGACCGCCCAGACTTACCTGCATCGCGGGATCGCCGGCCGCTCCTTCGAGCGCCGTTTCCAGCTTGCCGAGCATATCCGCGTCGCCAATGCGGCGCTGATCAATGGCCTGTTGCATATCGAGCTGGTCCGTGAGGTGCCGGAAGCCTTGAAGCCGCGGACCATCGCCATCGGCAGCCAGCTGACCCAGACTGTCGTCCCCCCGGCGATCGAGGACAAGGCCGCGAAAGCCGCCTGATTGCTGGCATAGACGGGAAACTGCACAGAAGGAGGGCCGGAGAAATCCGGCCCTCTTTTATTTTTTGAAGAGCCCGTCCAATCCAGCGCGATGCGACTGCTTGGCGGCGATCGCCGCCTTGGCCCGCGCTATCTCCGCCTCGAGCCCGGCGATATACTCTTCCAACTCGCCTACGGACATCGGTTCCAGTGGCTTTAGCGCGACCGGCTTGCGCCGCGGCTCCAGGTCATCCATATCCATGGGCATCTCCTTGGCTCGCCTTCCGTAAGGATATCATGCCCTTCTCCCGTGTCATGCGCTGCATCGAAATCGAGCAACCCGGCCCTCACTCCCGGCTGCGTATCGGCGAGCGACCGATTCCCGAGGTCAAATCCGGCGAGGTGCTGATCAAGGTCGCCGCCGCCGGACTCAATCGCCCCGACCTGGTGCAGCGCCAGGGCGCCTATCCGCCGCCCCCCGGCGCCTCGGACATTCTCGGTCTCGAAGTGGCCGGCAAGATCGCCGCGATCGGACCTGACGTCGAGGGCATCGAAATCGGCCAGGAGGTCTGCGCCCTGGTGACCGGCGGCGGCTATGCCGAGTATTGTATCGCCGCCGCCAGCCTATGCCTGCCGATCCCGCAAGGGTTCAGCGCGATCGAAGCCGCCGCCCTGCCGGAGGGTTTCTTTACCGTCTGGCACAATGTTTTCCAACGCGGTCGCCTGGCGGCAGGCGAGAGCTTCCTCGTGCATGGCGGCGGCAGCGGTATCGGCACCGTGGCGATTCAGCTGGCCAAGACCTTCGGCGCCACCGTCTTCACCACGGCGGGCGGCAGCGAGAAATGCGCGGCCTGCGCGGCGCTTGGCGCCGATTTCGTGATCGATTACAAAACCGAGGATTTCGTCGAGACGGTCAAAAAGGCGACCGGCGATAAGGGCGTGGACGTCATCCTCGACATGGTGGGCGGCGATTATCTGCCCCGCAATCTCAAATGCCTGGCGGTCGACGGCCGCCATGTCAGCATCGCCTTCCTGCACGGCCCGACCGCCGAGCTCAATTTCCTGCCCTTGATGGTCAAACGCCAGACCATGACCGGCTCCACCCTGCGTCCTCAGTCGGTCGCGGCCAAGACCGCCATCGCCGCCGAGCTGCGCGAAAAAGTCTGGCCGCTGCTCGATCGCGGCCGCGTCGCCCCGAAAATCTTCAAGAGCTTTGCCTTCGACGAGGTGGAAGAGGCCCATCGTGCGCTCAATAAAGGCGACCACTTCGGAAAAATCGTTTTGAGTCTGGAATAGCCCCGAATTTCCGCCCGATTCGGACGATCATCCCGTCTTCCTGTGACCTTTTATAAAAATCGGCGCAAATTCGGTGTCAGGCCATTTGCCAAGGGGGAATGGCACCGCTATATACAGGGGTAAGCCTTAGGGACGGGATCAACCAACAGCGGTTGGAGCCTGGCTCCCCATTTCAAATGAAAAAGGAGGTTTTATGGCCTTGCCGCTTATGCCGAAGGCGACGGCTGTCTGGCTCGTCGAGAACACCACTCTGACCTTCGAGCAAATTGCCGAGTTTTGCGGCGTCCATCCTCTTGAGGTACAGGCCATCGCCGACGGTGAAGTCGCTATCGGCATTGTCGGGCTCGACCCCGTCACCAACGGCCAGGTTACCCGCGAAGAGATAGAGCGCTGCGAAGCCGACGATACGGCGCATCTGCGCCTG
>Ga0116226_10001374_pt1 | contig 21065 bp, 19 predicted proteins | sample S1TSphfallax_FD_89692 | JGI IMG/M metagenome (GOLD analysis project Ga0116226, IMG submission 89692) | Host-associated microbial communities from peat moss isolated from Minnesota, USA - S1T2_Fa - Sphagnum fallax MG | ecosystem: Host-associated > Plants > Peat moss > Unclassified | place: USA... | reverse complement strand
GCTGCGCGGCGCGTTGGCCGGCATTCTGGCACTGGCCAACAACGACAAGAACCACCTGCGCGTTGCCGCAGATGGTTCTGTGTCTGTTCTGTTATCGCAAATGAAGTTGGTTGCGGGGGCACGCAACCAAGTTGCTTTGCTGATTTTTGGATAATCGAAACGCCTACCTAAGCTGCCCGGCGGCCGAAAATGGCGTGGTACACAATAAGCACCACGACGGCGCCGACGATTGCGACGCCCATGGAGTACAGGTTGAAACCTGTTACGCCAGCCGCGCCTAAGCTTGAGAAAATTGCACCGCCTGCGACTGCGCCGACAACGCCTAAAACAATATCGAGAATGAATCCTTCGCCGGAGCGGTTAACGATTTTGCTGGCGATGAAGCCGGAGATAAGCCCAAGAACGAGCCAACCGATGATCGACATTTTGATGTTCCTTAAGGATGAAGGGTCAGGCCGGTACCCGGCCTGACCTGGGGTTACTTCTTGAGTGCGTCGCGTGCCGCGTCTTTCGCGCCGCCGACACCACTCTGGACCTTTCCGGCGGTCTTTTCAGCCACGCCTTCGGCCTGGATTTTGACATCGCCGGTCACTTTTCCGATGGCTTCCTTAATGGTGCCCTTGACCTGCTTTGCGGCGCCTTCGATACGATCCTTATCCATGACAAACTCCTCAACTTTTTGTTTCAGGCTGCGGTCATCGCAACCAGCGAGTTGTATCTAGGGTTCAGTGCGACATCGACACAGATTAAAAAGCACCAAATCGTCTAGTACAAATGGCCCAACAGGCTGATGAAGGCAGCAGATACGGCAGAAGTATCCTCGCGTATGGGTCGCCGAGGAGGGCGGCGAGCAGGCTCTTATTGATGCCTCAGCGCATGTTCGAGATGGCGCTCTACCCGCCCTCTATCGCGCTTTTGTCTTTCCCCCGGTAATTCCCCGCTCGCGCGCCCAAACCACTGCGGCGCTGCGCCGATGTACATCAATCTTTCCATATAACGTCGCCACGTGGTTGCGCACTGTATTGCGCGACAGCCCCAGGCGTTCGGAAATATCGGCGTCGCTCAGCCCCTCGCAGATGAGCTCCAGCACCTCACGCTCCCGCAGCGTCAATTCCGCCAGCTCCACCCCTCCACGCCCGCCGCCTTGCGGCCGCCGCAAATTCGCGAGCTTTTCGATCACCGTTTGGCTGAACCAGGTTGTATCCTTCATCACTGCTTCGATCGCCGCGACGAGATCAGCCTCCGAGCGTTTGCGTTCCGAAATATCGAGCATCACGCTCAGCACACATTGCTGCGCCGCAATCTCCACCACCTCTGCGGAAATCAGACAATCTATCACGCCGGCCTGAACGAAGAGCCGGGCTTCAAAATTCCGTAAATTTCCGGTTTTACGCAATGTCGTTTCAAACAACTGCCGCCGCTTTCCGTCTTCCCACAGATCGATGTCGTAAGCCGTCTTGCCGATTGCTTCGGCATTCGCGGTCCCCATGGCGGATGCAAACGCATCGTTCACATCGAGGATTGTAAAGCCATCCAGCGTGGTCAGCATCATCGGCACCGGCGCGAGACGGAACGCTTTGGCGAACCGCTCCTCGCTTTGCCTGAGCAGCGTCTCCGCGCGTTTGCGGGGCTCCAGGTCCATGAACGTGAACAGCATGCAAGGCTCGGTCTCAAGCTCGATCGGCTGCCCGGCCACGACCACCGGCTTTTCAGCGCCTCCGGGCAACCGCAACATGGCCTCGGTTTGCCGGATCGTCTGCCAATTATTCAGTCTTTCAATATTATCTTCGCGATTCTCAGCCTCTTCGAGCACGTCCAGCTCGTAAATTGAACGACCGATGACCGCATCCTTGGTGTAGCCGGTCATATCCATAAAACCTTGGTTGACCCGCACATAGCGCAAATCCGCCACGTTACAGATGACGGCCGGCGCTGGATTCGCGTTGAAGGTCCGCTCAAACCTGTCTTCGGCGCTGTAGCGTTCCGTGACATCGTTAATAACCAGAACAAGCGATTCCGGATCGCCGGACGCATCCGTCAGCACCAGGCCGCGGAGGCAATGAACCCGCTTGCGCGTTTCGTCATCGCGTGCGCGTGTCACCTCCACGGTCACATCGACAAAATCCTCCCCGGCGAGCAACCGTGCCATCGGGAAATCCTTCGCGCCAAGCTCATGATGGTTGCGATAATGCAGATCAAATTTCTTGAAAAACGCCCCTTCATCGGCTCCCAATTCGGCCATCGTCTCCACATCATAGGCCGCCAGCGCGGCTTGATTTGCCCAGACGATATTGCCCTCGACATCAAGCAGAATGATCCCCTCGCTGAGTCCTGCGATGATTTCCTGCAACTGCCGCCGCTCCACCTGCGGTCTTTTGTTTCCCGACAATCGCTCCTCCCGGTACCTTATGCCGTCTCTGTAAGCGTCGCCTGAATGAACACATTCGAACGAAGCCTGGCCACCTATTGTAGAGGCCTGACAATAGGAAGTGGTTTATGAACCGCCCATTACAACCAACGACATGCCGGCGTTCCAATGGGGCTACGGCCCTTCTCGGAGCGGCGGCGATGAACCGGACAGATAAACGGCCCCAAGATCGTCCAGAAATGCCTTTGTCACGTCGTTAAGCTGTCGGCGCATCCGGGTTACCGCATGAAATGTCGTGTCGTAGCGCAGCGTTGCGGGGTTGAGCGCGGCGAGCAACCCCTGTTCGACATAAGGGGCGGCGTAATGTTCCGGCAAAAAGCCCAGATGCCGGCCCGAGAGGACAAGCAGCGATAACGCCTCCATATTGTCGGCCAGCGCGCCCACGATGGCCGGCGGACCGGCTAAGCCAGCCTCCGGCAAGGGGTAGGTACGCCAGGCCCAGTCGAGCTTGTCGACCTCCTCCCGCGTCAGCTTGCCGGCGCGCTCGAATAAGGGGTGGCCCTGGGCGCAATAGGCTTCGTGGCGTTCATGAAATAGCGGGGTGAACCGCAATGCCGGTACGCGATGCCAGAAATAGGCGATGGCGAGGTCGATCTGACCGTTCAAGAGATATTCCTCAAGCTCCACGGGCGAGCGTACCAGGAGCGTGATCTTCACGGCCTCGTTGCGCCCACGGAATCGTGCGATCGCGGCGCTAAGGCGCTGGTTCTGGCCGGGTGGCATATGGCCGATCAGGCCGATCCGCAACTGGCCCACCAGCTGCTTGTCCAGGTTGCGCGCCGCCTGGCCGAAATCGCTGATAGAGCTCATCAGTCCGCGCGCCATGGCGGCAAACACATCGCCCTTGGCAGTCAGCCGAAAGCCGCCGCGGCCGCGCTCACAAAGACGGAAGCCGAGGCGCGTCTCCAGCGCTGCCAGCTGCATGCTGATCGTGGACGCGCCAACATTCAACCCGAGTTGCGCGGAGGCGACGCCCCCCGCATCAACCACGGCCAGGAAGACGCGCACCAGGCGCAGATCGAGGTCGTTCAGCCGGCCGCGCAAGGCGGTTCTCCCAATACATCAATAAATATCGAAGTAAGTATCGCTATTTTCGCATTTTTTCATAGCTAAAAACCTGCGAAATGCGAGCAAATCCTCCGGCGTGGGGGCAAAGGGAGCATCTGGGTGCAAGGCCAAGCGATTTTGTCAGCATTTCCGCAGCCGCTGAGCGGTGACGCGATGCCAGGATCCGGCAGCATCGCCGCCATGATGCGCCCGCCCGGTGCGCTTTCCCCGGCTTCGAACGACATTTAGGAGACCCGATATGACTACTCTGGCGGACACCGAAATTGGCGGCGTGCGTAACGGCCCGCAACTTGGCATTGAAACGCGTTCGATCGACTATGTGCCAGACCGCGAAAGGCACGGCAAAACGATCAACCAGGGGCCTTTCTGGTTCCTCGGCAATTTCCAGTTTTTCACGATCGCCATCGGCTTCATCGGGCCGGGCATGGGGTTGAGCTTTGCCGACACGTCGATTGCGAGTCTGCTCGGCATTCTGTTCGGCACCCTGTTCATGGCCTTCCACGCCAGCCAGGGACCGGATCTCGGCCTGCCGCAGATGATCCAGTCGCGGGCGCAGTTCGGCTATCGGGGTGTGATCCTGCCGCTGCTCGGCACGCTGTTCACCTTCGCCGGGTTCAACGTGGTGGATACGGTTCTCATCAGCCAGGGGCTGAACCATCTGTTCGGCTGGAGCATTGCGGCGGTCTCTGTCACTCTGGGTCTGGTTGCCGCGGTGATCGCGATTTATGGTCATGACTGGCTGCATATCATCTTCCGTATTCTGTTCTGGGTCAGCCTGCCGCTCTACGCTATTTTTACCTTCGCGATTTTCAATGGCACGATCCATCCGCAACCACCCGGCAAAATCGCCTTCACCTGGGTTGCATTCGCCGCGCAGTTCGCGGCCTGTGCAAGCTACAACATCACCTATGCGCCGTATGTCTCCGATTACACGCGCTATCTGCCGCGGGCAAAATCGCGAACCGGCCTCGTGCTCAGCGTGTATTTTGGCGCTTCGCTCTCGGCGATCTGGCTTGTGATACTGGGCGCATGGCTGGCGACGTATTTCGGTGCGTCCGATGGCATGGTTTCAACCAATGGCGCCGGTAATCTGGTGTTCCCGCATTTCGGGACCTTGACGGTGCTGGTCTCGGTTGCCGCACTTACCGCGACGATGGGTCTCAACGCCTATTCCGGTATGCTGACCATCGTCACCGGCATCGATTCGGTTGTCAAAATCAATGCGACGAAGACCCTGCGCATTGTCGGCATTCTGATTCTCGCTTTGATATGGCTGGGAATATCGCTCTCGCTGACGTCGAATGCTATTAATGCGCTGTACGACTCTCTTTCGATCATGCTGTATCTGCTGGTGCCGTGGACTGCGGTGAATTTGATGGATTATTTCTTCGTCCGCAAAGGCCATTACGCCATTACCGACTTCTTCACGCCGAAAGGCATCTATGGCGCCTGGGGTTGGCATGGCATTGTCGCTTATCTCATCGGCTTTGCCGCCAGCGTGCCGTTCTTCGATCTATCCGGCGTCTATGAGGGGCCGATTGCGAAAGCCCTTGGCGATGTGGATATTTCCTGGGCGCCCGGTCTTCTGGTATCGGCGGTCGCATACTATCTTCTGATGCGCAACGTCGATTTGGTAAAGGAGCAGCCAGCTATTGATGCAAGCCTGCACGAGCTGGAGGTGAGGCATCTGGCCGACTAGCGCAATTTCCCGGGTTGGCCGGACTGAAAAGAGTCCGGCCAACCCGATCGTACTTAAAATGACGAGATTAAATCTGTCTCTTTTTACAATCCGGCGTGCCGGCGATCGATCATGCCGATTTTCGGACGATTGGGCCTGCATGGGCAAAAGAAACTTCGGCCGAGACATCGTTACGGACCTCTCGCAGCGCGTCCAAAATCTCATCAGCCTCTGCGCGGAGCAGCCAGTCGGGGCTTATTTTTGCAAAGCGTACAACTCGGTCTTTATCGACGACAAAGACCGACGGCATCGGTAATTCCCAGGTGCCTGTGCCGATGACTTCGCGCATGTCGTTACCCTTTGCGAGCGCCGAAGCCTGGGATTCAGCATTCGCCGTAAAGGCGATGCCGAATTTGCGGGCCAGCGCATTGCCGGTATCGCTCGCCACAGAGAATGTCAGCGCGTGGCGTCGTTTGATTTCCACCAGACGCTCGGGCACTTGCGGGCTGATGGCAACCAGGCTGGCGCCGAGTTCCGCGAGGCCCGGAGCCAGTTCCCGCTGATAGTTCGGCAGCGTGAGATTGCAGGCCGGGCATCCGGCGAAACGGAAAAATACCAGTACAGCCGGTCCCTTGCGGAGCAATTCGCTTAACACCACGCTACGGCCATCCACTTCCGGAAGCGCAAAATCGTCGATCCGGTCGCCGAGTTTAAGAAACCGGCTACGGTCCGCGTGATCGACGAGATATTGCCGTTGGTTGATGTTGACCGCGAGGTCTGCAGGGTTCATCGTGGCGACGCGATGGGCGTGCAGATCGGCGAGTAGCTGGTTGACGGATTCCTTGCTCATTCCTGGCTCCCTTTGTTATTCGAAAACGCGGGCGCGTTTGAACACTTCGCCCATGTACCACATCTGGTTCTGGTAGCGCGGATCATCGGCCCATTCGCCCCAGCCGCTGTCGCGGCGGATACGGCCGAGCTGGCCTGAGGCGATTACCGCGGCCGGGTCAACCGGTTCCGGATGATCGCAGTCCGAGCCAACGAACAGCGCATCGGCGGGGCAGTATAATTCGCACATATAGCAGGTCTGGCAGTCGCTCTGGCGGGCGATCGTGGGAACACCGCCGGGCACGGCGTCGAACACATTGGTCGGGCAGGCGGCGACGCAGGCATTGCATTGCGTGCAGCGGTCTTCAAGCAGCAATTCAATCATGCGACCAATCCTCGTTCTGCGACGATCTGCTCGAAACTGGAGCGTATGTTGTCGATGCCGCTGAGCGTCTGGCGATGTTCATACGCGGCATTCTGTTCAGGGAAATCGATGCGGGCATGCATCCCACGGCTCTCGCGCCGATTGAGGGCGGCGGTGAAACTCCAGCGTGCGGTGGCAACAATCGCGGCGGCTTCGCGGGCGCGCACCGCATGCACACCCTCGCCCTGCAGCGAGGCGTTGACGGTCTGCCACAAGCCGTCCAGCAGGCTGAGCGAGCGATTCAGCTTCTGTTCCGTCCGGAAATAATTCCGATCGTAATGGATCGCCTCGTTGCGGGCGACCTTGATGATCTCCATCGCATCGAGCGGTGCTGCACGGCGCGGCCGTAGCCCGGCACGTCCGATTGCCTCCGCCGCTCGGTCGCTGCCGATGCCCTGTGCGCGGGCGCGGCGTGCGGCGGCGCGGCCTGCCCAGGTGCCGGAGGAGAGCGCCCAGGCTGAGTTAACGGACCCGCCGCCGGAGATGGCGCCGGTGACGCGCTCCCGCGAGGCGGCGTCTCCCGCGGCGTACAGGCCGGGGACATCGGTCTGGCAATCCTGGTCGATGATTTTAATGCCGCCCATGCCGCGTATCGTGCCTTCCGCCAGCAGCGTGACCGGAAATTTATCGGTGAACGGGTTGATGCCGCGCCGCTCGAAGGGCGGCAGCACATTGGGGGAAATGGTGGGAAGCCGCTCGCGGATGTCCTGCGGCATCAGGCCGAGATCGCAATAGACCGGCCCTTCCAGCATGGCGCGGGCCAGCGCCCGGTTGCGTCCGGTCTGTTTGGGGAGGTCCAGCGGTTTTTTGTCCGCCCCATAATAAGTGGCATAGGCGTAGGACATGCCGCGCGCCATGGTCGAGAAGGCCGGGGCGATGGTGTAGTGGCTGGAGAATTCCATGCCGGAGAGTTCGGCCCCGGCCTCGGAGGCCATCAGATAACCATCGCCGGTATTGGTCTGGCTGCCGAGCAGGCGCGAGTAGAACGCGCAGCCGCCGGTCGCCAGCACGACGCCGCCGGCGCGGATGGTCCATGCTTCGCCAGCCTGGCGGCGATAACCCTGCGCCCCAGCCACTGCGCCATCCGCATGGCGCAGCAATTCCAGTGCCGGGCTGTGGTCGAGGATGCGAACGCCGAGGCTTTCCGTCATTTGCCGCAAAGCGCGCATATATTCCGGCCCGCGTACCGCGCCATAAACAGTCTGGCCGGCGTCATTCACGCAAAATTTGTAGAAGGGTGCCAGGGTCGGCAACGTCGTGTATGTCTGGTCGATGATGCGCGCCATCCAGTCCGTCTCCCCCAGCCCAAAGGCGATGGCCTCACGCTGGGCGATGGCGGCGGCACGTTTTTCGGCATCCGGCGGGACAAACCAATGGCCCGGGCCGGCAGTCGCGGTCACGCCGCTGGTGCCGACATAGCCTTTATCGACAAGGGTGACTGACGCCCCTTCGCGCGCTGCGCCAATCGCCGCCCAGGCGGCCGCCATGCCGCCGCCGATCACTAAAACATCGGTCTCAAGCGATAACATTATGGTTTCTCCGACGGGGGTTGTGATTTTAGATGCCCGCTCATCGCGCATTGCCATAGCTGTGGTGCCAGCGCAGGCAGCTGCGCTCGAGCCCGTAAGCCAGAATATCTGCGAGCTTGCCGAGCAGCGCGTAGATCAGAATGCCGAGCACCACGATATTGGTCTGCATGTCATCGCGCGCATTCATTGTCATGTAGCCGATACCGGAAGAGGCGGAGACCATTTCCGCCACGATGAGCACCAGCCACATGATGCCCAGCGCGTAGCGTAGCCCGACCAGGATGGAGGGCAGCGCGCCGGGGAAGATGACATGGCGGAAGAGCTGCACGCGGCTCAGCCGGTAGGACCGCGCCATTTCGATCAGCCGGTGATCGACGCCGCGTATGCCGTGATAGGTATTCAGATAGATCGGGAAGAACACGCCGAGCGCGATGAGGAAGATTTTCGCCGCCTCGCCGATGCCGAACCACAGAATCGCCATGGGGATGAGGGCGAGGATCGGGATATTTCGAACCATTTGCAGCGTCGTATCGGTGAGTTTGGCCAGGAGCGGTGATACGCCGTTGATGATCCCGAGGCCAAAGCCGATGCTGCCGCCAATGGCCAGCCCGCCGAGCGCGCGGCCGGTGCTGATGGCGATGTCGTTCCATAACTCGCCGGTCTGCGACACGGACCAGAAACCACTCAGCACATCACCCGGCGCAGGCAGGATTTGCGGGCTGATTGCCCCAACGCGAGCGCCGACATACCACACCACCAGCAAAAACGCGGGCAGCAGCCAGGGCAGGCTGCGGCCGCGCGCCGTCCGCCATGCGGCGGCGATATTCGCCTTTGCCAGCACCGGACGGGCAGGTGCTGGCAAAGGCGCGCTCAGGGTTTCATCGCGCGGCATTAATCCAGCAGATCCGGCTGCTCGCGGACGATGCGCTCGTAAAGCGGCTGGAAGGCATATCGGCCGCCATCTACGCCGCGTGTGCCTTGGTTGGCGGTAAAATGGGCCACTTCATCGGAGAGCGGAATCGGCTTGCCGGCAGCTTCCGCCAAAATCTGCGTGCGGGCAGCATTGTCGAACGCAATGAAATTCCAAACCGCTGATTCCACCGAGAGGCCGGCGGTGAGCAGGCCGTGATTCTTCAGGATGGCAAAATTCTTATCGCCGAGATCCTCGGCGATTTTCTTCGCCTGGCCGGACTCCAGCACAATTCCGGTAAAATCCGACAGGGCTTGCTTGCCGTGGTAGAAGGCCGAATCCTGTGTCAGCGCATCGAGCGGGCGGCCAAGCGTGGACCATGCCTTGCCATAGGTGGAATGCGAATGGGCGACACCGTTCACCTCCGGCCGGGCGCGGTGGATGGCGGAGTGAATCTGAAAGCCCGCCTGATTCACGGGACGGTTGCCGATGACGATATCGCCGCCATGGTTGACGAGCAGCAGGTCCGAGACGCGGACATGGCCGAAATATTGGCCGAACGGGTTGATCCAGAAATGATCCGTCCATTCCGGATCGCGCACGGTGATATGGCCGGCGGGGCCGTGGTCGAAGCCGTAAAGCGCGAACAGGCGCAGGCTGGCGGCGAGGCGCTGCTTGCGGAACAGGCGCACATCGTCAACGCTCGGGCCGGGTTGCGGGAGAATCCATTCCGGCTGATTGGCGGGAACGGGCGGCGGGGCAGAGCGTGCGGTGGCGAACGTAGCGGTAGCGGACATGAACTTCGTCTCCTGGCTTAAGAAAATTGGGATTGGGAAATGTTGGAACCGGGCAAAGTTGCGAAAGATGCAAAGGCGGCTTTCCCCGCGCCCGATAGGATGGTGTCTTCCTGGGGCGAGTGAACGCGGCCGCATAACGTGTCGCGGTAATAACGCTCCAACGGGTTGGCGCGGCTGAGCGCGGGGTTGCCCGTGAGCGAGAGCGCGCGCTCCGCGATCTTGATCGCGTTATTCGTCACGGTGAGCTTGACCAGATTTGCCTCGACGGCCGAGACGCTTCCGGGCTCGCTAAATGCCGACCGGTCCAGCAGGGCGGTGTTGGTGTAGAGCAGCGCGTCGATTTCGCCGACCGCCTCCTGGAAGCGCGGCAGGGAGGAAAGCGGCGCGCCGAGATTGGACGGCAAGCGCGCGAGGGCGAATTGGACGAGCCAGTCGCGCGCATTGCGCGCGACGGCGTCGTACAGCGCCGGGATGAGGACCGACATCCAGGTGGTCAACTCCGGAGCACGCTCGGCGGCCCAGGCGGCCGGCGGGCGGATGTCCACCGCATATTCTTCCGGAATGAAGACATCCTGCAAGATCGCATCATGGCTGCCCGTGGCGCGCATGCCGAGCTGGTCCCAGCTTTCCACGATCCGGATGCCGGGCGACCCGCCGGGCACAAGGAAGGTGCCGACGCGAGGCTCCGCGTCATCCGTGCGCCCCCATACGCCAAGCCAGTTGAGCGCGGGGATGCCGGTGGAATAGAGCTTATGGCCCGAGATCAACCAGCCGCCCTGTACCCGGCGCGCCGTTGTTTCCGGCAGCCCGCCGCGAACCGGGGTGCCGAGGGCAGGTTCGACGCGCAGCGCGTTGGCGAGTGCGCCATTCGTTGCGATATCGGTCAGGACATGCGTGCGCAGCTTGGGGGACCATGCCGGGTTGCGGAAGACTTGCAGGCTGAACAGCCAGGTCATGATGACAACGAGCGCGGTGGAGGGCTCACCCCGTGCGATGGCGGCGATGATCCGCCGTGCCTGCGGGAGGTCCAGATTGTCCCCCGCGAGATCCCCTGCGGCGACCCAACCGATAATGCCGTGACGCCGGAGCAGAGCGATATTCTCATGCGGAAAATCGCCCGACCTGTCATAGGCGGCGGCGGTTTTGCCCAGCTCGGCGGTGATTTCCGATAGCAGCTGCGCCGGGATCTCCCGTGCCGCGGCCTCGCCGCCCAAAGCCAATGTGGCATCAAACGCATCCATGGATACTACCTTTTCCTACGATCTGGGGACCGTTTAAACATAAAAATACTATAATAATAGTGTTTAAATCACACCGGCAACTGGGGCGTCTATAGTCGGCATATATCGCTACTCCAAATGAGCATTTTTGATATAATCATGATAATCCATAAAGAATACTAAAATATCGAGATCGATATATAAGTGTTACTCAACTTAGAATGAGAAATTAAAACTTTACAGCCGCGTCATTTTACACCAATCCCTACCAATATAGTGTAGATACAAGGTCAGCGATGCAAGCTGACCCGTGAAAGATCATGACAGGAAATTTGGGGGCTTTGATGCGCGTTGGGGTTTTTGAGGCGATGACGAAGCGTGGCCGGACGACATCGCATGGGGTAACTTTTCGGCAGGTTTTGCTGGCCGGCGTGGCGGTTTGCGTGTTTGGCGGCATGGCCCAGGCGCAATCGGCCGGAGAGTCGTCGCAGCCGGCGCGTGGCGTTTCCGGGCTGAAAGACGTGGTGGTGACGGCGACGCGGCGCAGCACGAAGCTGCAAAAAACGCCGGTTGCGGTAACGGTCTTCAGCGCCAAAACCTTATCGCAGCAAGGCGATGTCACGGCGCGCGATCTGGCGGGTAAAACGCCCGGCGTGGAGATTCAACGCGGCGGCATTACGCCATTGACTCAGATTTTCTTTATTCGCGGCATTGGCAATTCCGATCCGATCTTCGATCCGAATATCGGCCAGTATCTGGACGATGTTTACCTACCGCGCGCGATCAACGGCATGTCGGATCTGACCGATATCGAGCGCGTCGAAATCCTGCGCGGCCCCCAGGGCACGCTGTTCGGTGATAATTCGGATGCCGGCGCGATCCGCTACGTGACGAAAGACCCGACCGACCGCACGGAGGCGAATTTCGATATCGCCGGCGGCACCTATGGCGCGTTGAACGCCCATGCCTATGTGGCCGGCGCGATCATTCCCGGCATGCTCGATGGCAGCATCGCTTACGCACATGACCAGCATAACGGCTATACCTATGATCCGACGATCAAGGAGCATGTGAACAACCAGTATACCAATGGTGCGCGCGCTAAATTGCTCGCGACACTCTCCCCGGATCTGACCGTGCTGTTCGAGGCAGACGGGGTACTGGATAATTCGGATACGGCCTATTATTCGCCACGCTTTCCGATCATCGGTGGCACGCTCGCAAAGCCGATTTATGGGCCCGCTGATAAGAACGACAGCTATGCGAGTCAGCGCCCGCTCAACCATTCCTATGATGGCGGCGTATCGCTCAAAGTGACGTATACGATCAATCCGAATCTGACTTTCAAATCCATCAGCGCGTATCGCGGCTTTGCGCAGAATCCGGTGAACTACAATAATGACGGTGAGCCGCTGGTTGAGTATAACGGGTCCGCGGCGAGCCTGAAGCCGCCTTTTCCCGCACTTGTCTCGATCTCCGATAACTACATCGTCTATCGCGAGCAGGAGCTGACGCAAGAATTCCAGCTGCTTGGCAATTACGATAAATTCGATTTCGCGAGCGGGCTGTATCTGTTGCACGAGAATTTCGCCAGCAACCGTATCGGCTATGTCGTGTCCGCCACGGGTGCCGGCACGCCAGCCTATCCGCAGGATCAGATCGCGGATACCAAGACCACCGATTACGCGGCCTATGCACAGGGCGATTATCATTTCACGGACAAACTGATCGGCACGCTCGGTGGGCGGTATACGATCGAGAATCGCGGCTTCCAGTTCGACGGCGTCTACGACAATTTCTCGGGCATCCCCTTGCCGGTGTCGCCGGGCAGTTATGCCGCTTTGCATAATTTCACCTATGACGGCGACAAGACCTGGTATTCCTTCACGCCGAAATACGGCCTCTCCTACCAGTTCACGCCCAATTTCTATAGCTATGCCAGCATCTCGAAGGGCTTTAACGCAGGCGGCTTCAACAACCGCGCAAGTTCGCTGGCAACAGCGCTGCCTTATGACGAAGAGAACGTCACCACCTATGAGCTTGGGTTGAAGACCGATTGGCTCGACCACCGGCTGCGGATCAACCCGACCTTCTTCTATAACGACTATCAGGATCTGCAGCAGACGGCGCAGGTGATCAGCCCGGTGACGAATGCGCTGGTGACGGTGCGGACCAATGCGGGCAGCGCGGATACCGATGGCTTCGAGTTGGAGACGGTTGCCGAACCGCTGGATGGTTTGATTCTCACCAACGATGTCAGCTATTTAAACACGCGATACGACCAGTTCGATGCGCCCGGCGCGAATGCCAATACAGGTTCCACGGCGCCGATCACCGGCAATCAGCTGCCCTATTCGCCGCGCTGGCAACTTTATTCGCAAGCCGTGTACACGCCGCCACTCGATATTCGCGGACAGGTATCGCTCGGCGCGGATGTCTCCTACGAAACGTCGTATTATTCGGATGTGTTCAATTATTACGAAAACCGCATCGGTGCGCAGGCTTATACCGATGCGTTCGCCAGCTACACAACGCCTGATGGGCATTGGACGGCGAGCGTCACGGGCAAGAACCTCTTCAACCGGCTGCAATATCAGAGCTTGAGCTGGGCGGGATCCAAAAACTCCTGGGAAGGGCCGGTCAGCCCGCCGACCACCGTGCTCTTCAAGCTGGCTTATTCGTACTGACCATGCCGGATATTTCCCCCACGACGCCGCTCGTCATCGCGCATCAGCTTCCAGGCGAACTCGAGAAGCGTCTGGGGGCAATATTACCGCCTGGTGTTGCCTTGCGGGGGCTGGCTCCTGACGCTGCCTGGGACGTGCCTGCGGATGCCAGCGTGCTTTTGGCGGCGCCCCCGCGCGGGCGGATTGCCGTGCCGCAGACGCGCCCGCCCGGTTGGCCGCATCAGCTCAAATGGATTCAGGCCGTATCCGCCGGGGTGGATGAGTATCCGCAATGGATTTTCGATGTGCCGTTGGTGACGTGCGGGCGTGGCACGAACAGCTTGCCGATTGCGGAATTCGTGCTTGCGGGATTGTTGGCGGTTGCCAAGAAACTCCCTAAAATCTGGATCGACCGCGCGGCGGACTGGCGGGTGACCGAGTTGGGAACGCTGGAGAACAAAACGCTGGGGCTGATCGGCTATGGCAGCATCGGCAAGGCCGTCGCCGCGCGCGCGCTTGCGTTCGGCATGAATATCCTGGCCACGCGGCGTTCGGGCAGTTCCGGCCTGGGCGAGAATGGCGTGCGGTTCGCCAGCCTGGATACGGTCCTCTCGCAGGCTGACCATCTCGTGATCGCCTTGCCGTTGACCACGGCGACAGCCGGGCTGATCGGCCGTGCCGCGCTGGGGCGGGTGAAGCCTGGTGTGCATCTGGTGAATATTTCGCGCGGCAGAATTCTCGACCAGGAGGCCCTGCTTGAGGCGCTGGATGCGAAACGTGTCGGTTTTGCGACGCTGGACGTTACGGAACCCGAGCCCCTGCCGGAAGGGCACCGGCTTTATACGCATCCACAGGTGCATCTCTCGCCCCATCTCTCCTGGAGCAATGGCGAGCGAGGACAGGCCTTCACGACATTTTTTGATGCGAATTTAAAGCGGTTTCTGCATGGGCAACCCTTGGATGGGATTGTGAACGCGGCTGCCGGGTATTGATGTCAGGTTAGGAGAACGAAGCATGTCAGTCGAATTCATCGGTTACACAGGTACGAACAACGTCTCGGAAATTCACCCGCGCAATGGCGCCGGAATCGATCGCGACTGGGTGGCGAAAGTGGCTCAGGCGCATGAAGATGGCGGGTTCGACCGCGTGCTGGTGGCGCAAGGCTCTTCCAGCCCGGACTCCCAGGTGGTCACCACCTATGCCGCCGCGAAAACAGCGAAGATCAAATTTCTCCTGGCACATCGTCCGGGTTTTGAAGGGCCCGCCCTTGCTGCGCGCAAACTCGCGACGATCGATCAGTTCAGCGCGGGGCGGCTGGCGGTGCATATCATCACTGGCGGTACAGATTCCGAGATGCAGCGCGATGGCGATTTCCTCTCGAAGGACGAGCGCTACCAGCGCACGGATGAATATCTGGAAGTTGCGCGCAAACAATGGACTTCGGAAACGCCCTTTGACCATGAGGGGAAATATTACCGCTATAAGGGCGCGTTCTCGGAGGTGAAGCCGGTGCAGAAGCCGCATATCCCTATCTTTTTCGGCGGCTCGTCAGAGATTGCCATCGAAGTGGCGGGGCGCCATGCGGATGTGTACGCGTTCTGGGGCGAGCCTCTGGCCGCTGCGGCGAATACCATTCGCCAGGTCCGCACCGCGGCGGCCAAGCATGGGCGGAGCATCGGCTTCAGCCTTTCGCTGCGACCCATTCTGGCGGCGACTGAGCAAGCCGCCTGGGCCCGGGCGGAGCGGATTCGCGAGCGCACCATTGCGCTGCGCGAGGAGGCTGGGCTGCCGATATCCGGCCATCGTCCGCCGAATGTCGGTTCGCAGCGTCTGCTCGACGCCGCGGCGCTCGGCGAGCGGCTGGACAAGCGGTTATGGACCGGCATTGCGGCGGTGACCGGGGCGGCGGGCAATTCCACCTCGCTGGTCGGCACGCCGGAACAGGTGGCCGATGCGCTGCTGGATTACTACAATCTCGGAATCAATCATTTCCTCATCCGGGGTTTCGATCCGCTGGAGGATGCGATTGATTATGGTGCCAATCTCATTCCGCTGGTGCGCGAGTTGATCGCGAAGCAACCGGCTTTGGCGAAAGCGAGCTGACATGGCTGCGCATCGCTTTCTCCCCGGGCGTAGGGCATTGCTTGGCGCGGCGCTTACGGCCTTGGCGCCGGTCCCGCTCTGGGCGTCGGCGTTATCGGGCGTTACTCTCCGGGCTGGCACGTTCAAGGGTGAGGACCAACTGATTCTCAGCCTGGCCGGCCTGGCGAACACGCCTTATACGGTCGAATATCATCAATTCAACTCCGGGCAGCTGGAGGTGGAGGCGATGAATGCCGGCGCGTTGGATTTCGCCGGATGGAGTGAGATACCGCTGGCTTTTGCCGCCGCCGCCGGGGCGCGGGTAAAGGTTATTGCTGTGCTCAAGGGCGATGTGAACGATCAAGTCGTGCTGGTGCCAAAAAATTCGGCGATTACGAGCATCGCGGATCTCAAAGGCAAGCGCGTGGGCTATGTCCGGGGCACAACGTCGCATTACTACCTGCTGCGGATGCTCTGGGCTGTGGGGCTGAATTTTTCGGATATTCAGGCGATCAATCTCAGCCCGACCGATGGCGCTGAGGCCTTCCGCGCCGGGGATCTCGATGCCTGGGCGATTTATGGCTATGCCATTCAGTTCGCGCTCGCTGAGGGCAATGCGCGGGTGTTGCGGACAGCGGTGGGCATTCTATCAGGCAATTATCTGGTTGGCGCGGCGCCGGCCGCTCTGGCCGATCCGCAACAGCGCGCAGCGATTGCCGATTACCTGCAGCGCGTCGGCAAGGGGTATGCGTGGACTGAGGCGAACAAGCCGCAATGGACGGCGGCTCTGGCACCCGTGATTAACGTGCCTCCGTCGTTCGTGCAGGCCGAATTTGCGCATGAGAGCCAGCCTTATCGGCTGGTGCCGATTGACGATGCCGCCATCGCCTCTGCGCAGCTTGTTGCGGATACCTTCGTGAAGGCGGGATTGATTGCGCAATCCGTCAACGTTGCCCCGTATTTCGACCGGAGTCTTTCGGCTGCCATTGCGGCAACGTGATTTTCATGCGGCGCTTCTTATCATCGTTCAAATGCGATAATCGGCAGGCTTTCGGATAATCCTTCTGCGTGAATATGGGGCATGAGCGGATGGTTGTTATCAGCGCCCTATGACGTGATGGTTGGCGGCTTTTATGAGGTTCGTACCCCGTGAACGGCCTGCGGCTTGGGCGAAAATCCTGGAGCTGAAGACCATGGCCGACACATCCAAAATGCCCATTATTCCGGCGGCATTTTTTGGGATCATCCTCGGATTGGCGGGGCTGGGGTCCGGCTGGCGCGCCGCGCATGAGGTTTGGGGGTTCCCCGCCTGGGTTGGCGAGGCGATTATGGGCATCACCTGTATTGTCTGGGCCGTACTCGTCGTCCTCTATGCGGGCAAATGGATTTTTGCCCGCGAACAGGCGATTGCCGAAGTTCGCCACCCGGTGCAGTGCTGCTTCGTCGGGCTGGTCGGCGTGGCGACGATGCTCATTGCAGGCGCGGTATTGCCCTATTCCCGCAGCGCCGCAATGCTGCTGTTTGCCGTCGGCGCGCTTTATACCGTTGCTTTTGCGGTCTGGAGGACGGGTTTGCTTTGGATGGGTGAAAGGGACCCGGCCTCGACAACGGCAGTTTTATATTTGCCCGCCGTCGCCGGCTCGTTTGTCGTGGCGATCGAGGCATCGGCGCTGGGATATCCGGATTGGGGACAATATGCGTTTGGCTCGGGCTTTTTCACCTGGCTCGCGATTGAATCGGTCCTGTTGAACCGGCTGTACACCGCCCCGATGACGGCGGCGCCAATGCGCCCCACCATAGGTATTCAGCTGGCACCCCCTGCAGTGGGCAGCTTAGCTTATCTGAGTGTTGTCGGCGGCGTTCCCGGCATTCTGGCGCATGCCATGATCGGCTATGCACTCCTGCAGGCGTTGCTAATGCTGCGGCTATTGCCGTGGGTTTGGCAAGGCGCGTTCACCCCGGGCTATTGGGCCTTCAGCTTCGGCGCGACCTCTTTGGCGTCCGCGCCGTTGCATATGATCCAGCATGGCGATACGGGGCCGATTGTTCATCTGGCGCCCTGTTTGTTCATCGCCGGCAATATCGTTGTGGCGGTCCTGGCTATCGGGACCTTGAAGCTGTTGTTTGAAGGCCGCCTGATACCCCGCCCCGCTGCGCCTGATCGCGTCGCCGTATCCAATCCAGCTCAGCCGTCCGGACAACACGCCATGCAATCGGCGGGTACTTCCGATAAACGTTGACGAGATGCCCTCGGCGTTATGGCAGTCCAGGGATGCTTCAGCGGCAAACTGGATTTGCGGGGGAAGCGGAAAAGCGCTTCCACCGCAAATTTTACATTCGGATCTCAGTGCTTCACGTCGTGCATCACGGCCTGCTGTTGGAAGAGTTTGTCCGCAACCGTTTTTTGCGCAGCGGGGAAGGATTCGTAGAGCGTGCTAAATGCTGCGGCGAGTTTTTCCATTCCATCGGCATGCATCTGGGCGAGGTTTGCATAAGACTGCATGTTTTGTTCGGCGCTCATGGACGTGACTCTAGCCCTCGCGTCGAACGCCTCATGCATGTTGGTGGCGTTAACGCGCATCACGCCGGCAAATGAGGCCCAATCCGTTTCCTCGGCGGGCGTGATTTGCAGCTCGTCGTGCAATGTTTTGATATGCGCCTCGAGTTTGGCGTCATCGGATTTGGAGAGCGATACGGAGGCTTGCGGCGCCGAGATCGCCGGTGCCGTCCCCGGCCCGGGGGCGGCACTCTGCGCAAAAACCGCGACGGGAAGGGCAAACGCGAAAAGGCCGATAGCGGCGCGAGAAAGGGACACGTATTTCATGTAAACACTCCGATTTTAGAATTCGTCTGGCTTGCGTTATTATAAATATTTTTTTGTTAGTATGGTGCGTAATAGGCCCCGGGCGGCGGCGCATAGTATGCGGGCGGCGGCGGCGCGTAATAAACAGGCGGTGGCGGCGCATATTGGGGTTGCTGGGACGATACGATGGCACCGCCTACCAGTGCGCCGATGCCAAGGCCGAGTAACGCACCGGCGAGGCCGTTATCGCCGCCGCCATGGCGGTAATCCCCGCCGCGATTGTAATCGCCGTGATCGTCATGATCATAACCGCCATGGTTATAGCCCCCGTGATCATAGCCTTGGCCGCCACCGCCATAATTATGGTGGTCATCGGCGTTGGCCGCGAGCGGCGCGGCGGCGATACTGATCGCCACCAGAGCGGAGGCTAGCATTTTAGGAAATGTGGAGCGCATAAAGGGCTTCCTTTGCGGGTGCAGAAATCGTCGGAACTTCGTATCTCAAATGCTAAAATACCATTGTGTTGAAATGGGGGCAAAGGGCAGCGAACGGGTTTGCCCCGGGGTTAATTCGAGGTAACGAAGCGTCACCGTGTTGCTGCAATGCAGCGCAGTTGATGTGGTCTGAACGCGATACCGCCGCCGCATTTCAACCCCCGTCTCGTTTCATAAAGCATCACGCCGTCATGCCGATTCGCAACAGGTCGGGCATTACGGAAATACCCGAAATGAAATGCAGTGAACAATGCTGCACGCGTTCAGACCATACTCACATGAATGATATTCGTGTTGTTCTACACTTCGGAGACAAAAATGAAAAACTCGGGTCACGCCGCTCTCTCACGCCGGGGGTTTTGCCTGTGCTGCATTGGGGCAACGACATTTGCCGAAACAGGACGTTGGTTGTGCCCGGAGGAAGTTTACGCCAAGGCGGAGAATATCGTCGATCTGATCCGTGGCGATGCGGCGGTCGCGCCGATCACGACGCATCGGCTTCGCGGCAACGTGACCGTTCTTGAAGGCTCGGGCGGAAATATCGCAGTGCTCACAGGTGATGATGGAAAACTTCTGGTGGATGCGGGAATCACGGCATCCCGGAAGCGACTTATGGAAGCCCTCGATGCACTGAGCAACGATCCGATTAAGCATCTGATCAATACGCATTGGCATTTCGACCATGCAGACGGCAATACATGGCTGAATAGCCAGGGTGCGACGATTACGGCCCAGGAAAACACGGCAAAATATCTCTCTAAAACACAAAGAGTGGCAGACTGGGATTTCAATTTCGTCCCGCATCCGCCAGGTGGCATCCCGACCGAGATATTTTCGGACCAGAAAACGCTCAGCCTGAACGGAACCACGCTCGCCCTGAACCATTACGAACCCGCGCATACGGATGGCGATATTTCAGTCCGATTCGAAGACGCGGATATTTTGCATGTCGCGGACACCTATTGGAATGGGATATATCCCTTCATCGACTATTCGACCGGCGGCAGCATCACCGGAATGATCAAGGCGAGCGACGCCAATCTTGCCGCGACGACCGATCAGACGATCATCATTCCAGGCCATGGATATCCCGTCAGCAACAAAACCGAGCTGAAGGCGTTCAGGGACATGCTGGTGGCCACCCATGAAAATGTTGCAGGTTTGAAAGCCAAGGGCATGTCGCTCGATGAAATCATAGCGGCCAAGCCGACGGCGCAATATGATAAGAAATGGGGGCAGTTCGTTGTCACCCCGGCGCTATACACGCGCCTGATCTACGAAGGCGTTTAAAAATGAAGCGGCAGCAGAGGCTTTATACCTGCGTTCTGCTGCCGCTTCATTAAAACCTAGCCCTGAATGAATGCGAGCAGATCAGCATTGATGGTCTCGGCATGCGTGGTGCACATGCCATGCGGAAAGCCCTTATAGATTTTGAGCGTACCATGCTTCACGAGCTTGGCGGCGAGCAAAGCGGCATCCTCATAGGGCACAATCTGGTCGTCATCGCCATGCATGATGAGCACAGGGACGTCGATCTTTTTTAGGTCTTCGGTGAAATCGGTCTCGGAGAACACGGCGATACAATCGTAATGGGCTTTTATTCCGCCCATCATGCCTTGGCGCCACCAATTGCGCCGCACGCCTTCATTGATCGTCACCCCCTCGCGGTTGAAACCGTAGAATGGGATCGGCACGTCATCGTAGAATTTGGCCCGGTTGGCGGCGAGTTGGGCGCGTAGGTCGTCAAATACCGCGATGGGCAGTCCGCCCGGGTTGCGTTCCGACTTCACCATGATGGGGGTGACGGCAGAAACCAACGCGGCTTTGGCGACGCGGCTGGTACCGTGCCGGCCGAGATAGCGCGCGACCTCGCCGCCGCCGGTGGAATGTCCGATATGGATCGCGTCTTTCAGGTCCAGCTTCGCCGTGAGTTCGGCGACGTCATCGGCATAGGTGTCCATCTCGTTGCCGGTGACGGTCTGGGTCGAGCGGCCGTGCCCGCGACGGTCATGCGCGATGACGCGGAACCCTTTGTCGAGGAAGAACATCATCTGGCTATCCCAGTCATCGGCGCTGAGCGGCCAGCCGTGGTGGAACATGATGGGCTGTCCCGTGCCCCAGTCTTTATAGAAAATCTG
>Ga0116226_10001373_pt1 | contig 21077 bp, 11 predicted proteins | sample S1TSphfallax_FD_89692 | JGI IMG/M metagenome (GOLD analysis project Ga0116226, IMG submission 89692) | Host-associated microbial communities from peat moss isolated from Minnesota, USA - S1T2_Fa - Sphagnum fallax MG | ecosystem: Host-associated > Plants > Peat moss > Unclassified | place: USA... | reverse complement strand
TTTGTGTTTATTTTGTAGATGGGCATTCACAATTTGGAGCCTCCACCACAGCTCACGAAAATCATGATGAGTTGCTAGAAACTAACTGTTGTTACTTCTGCAAATATCCCACATTGTCAAGTTGCATGCGTAACCGAACTACCCTAGTATAGAACTGGAGAATCCACATAGTTTTTCTGCTACCACTGCATAATTGTCTTGCGCCTGAAATCACGTTTATGGTCAGGTTCTGAGCCGGACATACCTGTGCAGCGGTACACGAGAAACCACCAAGTTCCATTCGTTCTCTGAATTTTAATTTAATGTTTTTATTCATTTGATTTATGTCAAACTTGAATGATGTTGAGCGCCTCAGTACTGAACTGGAGGACCCAAGTTTTTTTCCCTCAACGATATAATTGTGATGCACTGAAAGTCATGTCTGTCGGAGAAGAGAGAGAGAAGATTAGCTCAAGATGTCATCGACAGAAGTTTCACTCTTTGTGTGCAGGGCACGCCTCAGGAGTGATGCAAGAGAAGCGACTTGCATTGATCTTCTGAGCCGTGTTTTTTTTCAGGAGTTTTGTTGGTCGCCAAACTGGCTACCATTGATAGGAAGATGTAGAAAAAGTGACCATCATCCCTCAGAAGATTTAGCCAAATGTGGCTTTAAGCCAGAAATAAAGTATTAATCTTTAATGATCCTTTGACATTTTTGGCTACATAATGAAAACTAAATGTTCGAATTTGGAGATTACTATTATTATTTTCCACACATCTGCAGACTGAAAACCTTCAAAATTGCTTGTTCTTAGCTTTAAATTTCGCGAGTCAGAAAAACGCTGCTTCTGAGGTGCTGCTGGTGGAACTTAATACCAAGTCGGAGAAAGGATACGCGCGCCCTGGTAAAGAGATTTTACAACCCACTATTCTTCCCTACAACCAAACACTTGTAGTGCAGCAGTAATCATGCTTGTCAGATCACAAACGAAGTGGGCAATTTCACGGTAATCTCCTGCACACAGCTGAGCTCTAATGCTCTGTGCGAGCTCCTGTTGTGTGTCCGTTTAATCATCCTTCTGTAGTTTTGGGTTCACAATGAAACTAAATATACAAATTTGGGGATTATTATTATTATTATTATTTTCCTCATTTCTGCCCACTGAAAACCTTCAAAATCACATATTCTTAATTCTGTATTTCGTCAGTAAAAGAAAAGCTACTTTTAAGGTGCGGCTGGCGGAACTTACTGGAACTTAATACCAAGTCTAAGAAAGGGTACACGCACCCTGGGACAGAAATTGTACAACCCGCTATTTTTCCTTACGACCACAGAATTGTAGTGCAGTAATAATCATGCTTGTTATATCATAAAGGATCTGGTTCAATTTAGCGGTAAACTTCTGTACACAGCTCAGCTCTCGTGTTGTGTGCAAACTCTTGTTGTGTGCCCGAAACGCTCAGGGCTGCTTTAGTGCACGGGAACCCACTTGCATACATTCTGCAGGAGCCTGCTGCCAGCAATTATGGGAAGCTGATAAGTACTACTAGCTAGGCAACATTCAAAGGTTCATTCATTCCTACCGATTTGTTGTGAATGCAAGATAGTGGATCCTGAATGTGAATTCAAGTTAAAGGGCTGTAATTCTGTTTTCAATAATTTTTGTGAATGTGTTAAATCATATTGTGAGAATGGAAATGAATGTGAGGGGTTCAACTTCTACCAATTTTTTCCTTTAGTAACTTGCAATTTTCTACATTTTCAAACAAGTTTCCAGTGTACGTCGTAATTTTATTTGTATTTTCCTAATTAGAAAAATACATTCTTTCACTTGAAACACAATTACAGATACAGAACACATATTGGAATTTGGGATGGGGACATAATTCTCCTCTTAGGGTAGTAAAGGTGGTTTAAAGGGACTAACATTCCAAATTTTGAAGTAGGAATGGAAAATAGCAGCCCCTGGGAAAATAAATTTCTGTCAACAAGGGTGTTCTGTTCAGGGTGAAAGAAAACCTTTATTCAACAGGCCATGAAGAAATGGAAATCTGGGAGCTTTCTTACCATGAAAGACTGGGAAAGAAGAAGCGGCTTTTGGGCCAGTTGTTTGATTTTTTCAAATGTTTTGTGAACTGTGCTTATATATCAAACTGGCTCTTTGTCTTTTGAAAACTATGCTTCTAAGTAGTAAGAACTGCCCTGATAACCGCCACGGGTCTGTTCTTGTTACTAATAACCACATTATGCTGTTATATACTATGTAGATGTAGGCTTCCACATTTGAAATCGGAGCAGGCAAGGCATGTTGCATAATTCTAAATGGTTTTAATAGTTGGAGTAAGCATGCTCTCTTTTGGCTTCACACATACCTCTCCATATCAGGCACATTGCAGATGACTTCTTTTGTATTCAAACTTTTGTATTCAAAAGATACTAGTACAATAGTTCAAAATGAAGATTTGTTGCCGCATACACTTTACACATTCGAGATTTTGGTTGTAATAATCCATACATATAGGTTCATTGTTGTCACATTAAACTAGACAATTTATGAATCTTTGTGATTCTTATGAACCACTAATCCTCCAAGATTGAAGAATATGTTTAGTTTGGGTTGGAAATAGCTTCATCCACCCAAATACATGTGCAGGTGGTGCAAAATGGAGAAGTTCATGATTAGTGTGCAATTTCTACCATGAACTGACATCATTTATGACCAGTGATTTTTTGCAACAAAATTTTTATCTTTTTTACAGGTCACCCTAGTATATATCAAAAGGTAAAATCTTTGGACAGAGCATCTGGGACAAAATTGATTTTTAACATGTGATAAAAATGCACATGTTAAGAGTGGTAGGTGTGTGGCAAGGATGAAGTGGAAGACCCCCTTACTTTGGAATGCTATAATTTTCACATTACTTAACAAAATTACAAAATTAGATGATTCAAAAGCCTATTGGAGCCTAGATGAGCAACAAATTATTTTCCGACTTCATTTTGCTGATCATGATGTCATTATCTTTAGATACACTAAGTGTTCATTCGTAGGTATGTTTATCTTACTCAAGGATGAATCAAACATTTTGATTTTTCCATTTTGACATTGGAATTCACCTTTGAAAGTTGTTTTAAAATTTCCAAAATGTGAATATTTTCTTTCATTTTAAAATAAGTAAATACATACTTTTTTGGTTTAAGAAAGGATATATGTTAAGCGGATACCCAAACCGACCCATCTACCAAAAGAAGTAATTTTTGTATACATAGACCATAATATCTCTGGAATTTTTTTTATGTTAATATATTCCCATAAAATGTTCTTGGGGTATATGTTGAGGTCAAATTCAAAGCTTCCTTGTTGCGGCTAGCAATTAACAAATTTAGCATGGTTCATGGAATAGAACAGCTAGTGTTTTTTTTCAAAATGCTAAAGTGTATTGGCAAGCTCCATCCAAACCCATGCAGAGGTATGATGGCAAGTTGAAAATGTGAACAAGTTGGTCATGGCTACCATTTATTTCAGTGAGGCAAATTGTAGTTCAATTTAAAGAAACAAAGTTGAAAAAACAACAAAATGGAACAAGTTACAAGAAGCTTATGATGGACTTGGGGAAGGGGGTGAGGCGGGTCCAAATCAATCTTGTGCATGTAAGTGTCAATAACTGTATATACGGCATGTAAATCCCATGTAAATGTAAATCATTTTCACTTACACATGCGAACTTTTTACACTTAGACTTATATTGTTGCCATCTATATATATATATATATTTTACAATTACATAAGGTCAATGTAAATATTTGTCAAATACATTTACATGGCCCTATGTAAATGTTTTGGGGTGCATATGTATAAGTGTATATACTAAAGTTATCTATAAAGCCACATTGTCTTTGGGCCTCCTTTCATTTGTGAATCCCTCTTTCAATGGTATCCATATAGTAAGGAAATTTTATGATCTCTATGAATAAAATGCTAAAATTCAATATTTAATGCACAAGGTTCAAAAGTAGTTACAGTAGTTGTACATGTAATAGTGAAAATATATGTAATGGAGGTCTTCAAGGAAAAAAAAAGACAAGATGAAATTTAATTTACCACAAAAATTGATGGTTTTTGGAGTTTCATCCCCTTTTGAATATTAATGTATTTTTTTAAGGTTTTTTTTTTGAATTTCACCCTATTTATGACCAAACTTAGGGTTCTAGTGTTATGTTTTCCTTACTTTATAGATAAATCTACTACATTAATGACCATACTTTCTTCTTGCAAATTCATTTTAATTAGTTGTGGGTGCATGTTCTGATGGTTTTTTTTGCAATGGGCATTTTGGTTGGTCTATCACCAAAAACCCCAAGTAAAATTCCCCATTTCCCAAGTAAAAATCACATTTTTGTACAGTGTTTCACATAGCCATGTAAAACAATATAAGTGTATTTGTACATGGGACTCACATAAAACCATATAAATATATTTAATTTTACACTGACTTTTACATTGTGTTACATAGCATAAAATAAATGTACATGGTTTTACACTTACACTAACATAGGTAAATGGATATTAAATATTTACATTTACACGAAATGTGAATAAATTTCATGATGGGATTTACATTTACATGGAATGTAAGTCTCAAAACATTTACACACACAACATTAATTTGAACCCTAATCCTTGTGGATCCTACAATACAACCCAACCCAAACTTGCATAAGCTGCACACATCAAAACCATACTTGCATGCTTACATTAGTACTAGTAAGAAATCAGCATTTTCTAAATACCATGATTTTCAATTGCAAATGGACATGCAATTAAAAATTGCCATAGTTGCTTAAAGCAAGTTGCACACAATTTTCAATTGCATGTGACATGTTGTACTTGGCATGCATATATGATATCAATATACACTTTCATTCATTGTATCCATGGAAGGCCAATTGCATGCAATTAAAATGAGCCCATTTTTGTATTATGACACATGTCTATGGTTTTGACTACTTATTTCATGACAGATGGTAATTTTAAGCTTATTTTGATATTTATTGAATTTAATCTACATCATTTAACTTAAGATTAATAAGCGATATGTGGCACTTAAGTAAGTAGTTAGGTAGGTAGGCACATGTATGTAGGTGGGTAGGCATGCATAGGTGATATGTAGGTAAGTTTAATTAGTGTTAAGTAGGTAATTTCGGGTAATATTATTTTATTTTGGGTTTGGTTTTTAGGGCAAAACCTCTTTATTGGTTCATCCCAATTGTCGCTTTTTAAAATACTTTTAGTGCACCTAGTTATATATTTTACAGACTTTGAAAAAGTAAGACAAATAATATGAGATAAAATTTTCAATTTTATCCTAATTGCATTTTAGTTGCAACTACTACCTAATAGTTAAATGTTATACTAACATAGCTTATCTACAAGTTATATTAAATATTATAAGTAATAATATTATAATCAATAATATTAAATATTAATCTGGATACTAATATATGAATACAAAAAATTATTATTATGATTGAAATAAAAATATTTATTAATATTAACCATTAATATTGATACTAATATTTATTATAATTATTGAAGTTATACTTAGTTGTAGGAAACATTAATTAACTACTATAAGAATAGCTTAGTTTAAAGAAATAATATAATAATAATAATAACAATAATGGTTAATAGGGTAAATTCAAGCTAATAGGTGCCAACAAACATGTAACCAAATATATTATGGAAAACATGTGGAATATTTTTAATGAATTCAATAAAAATAGATTATTCAAAGGCACTCCTAAAACATTGTAACCAATGTTTTTCAATGTTTAATTGAAACTTCTAAACAACTCCAAAATTATTTGAAAAGGAAATATTCTTTCAATGATTCTTTAAATACATCTTTACATAATAATATACGCAACATCTTTTTGGGTTATAAGGATTTTTTTAATTATTTTTAAAAATTTACAAATAGAATATTTTAAAGATATTTTGGAAATATTTTGAAAATAAGCGACTATTAAAGGTGCATCGTTGGTTCCTATTAGTGTGAATATACCTAGTAATTATTATTATTAATTAATAGTACCCTAAGTTAGACTAGCTTATAGCAACTAACTAGTCAGCCAAGGTCAAGGTAACCTACTAACACTAGGTGTACTAACTTATATATATTAATGATATTAACTTAAACTAGGTCTATCCATATATAATAACGTAGTGCTATACTAATAGGTTATATACAATATTAGTATATCTTTAGGATTTTGTTGTATTGGGTGAAAGCATGTGAAAATATGCCAAAACAAATAGTCCCACATTTAGTCACAATCACATTTATGGTATAAACATGAAAAATCTATTCCAAACTTCTTTAACTTTCATTATGAAGCAATGGTGCACTCCATTGAGTTTATGGTAAGCTACACAATGTAAAGTGTGAGGAATTTTAATATACAAAAATGGATGAAAAATATGTTCTAAATTGGTTGGGTTTTCAAAAATTACAAGATATTTTACTATGAAAACTTTGATAGATTATGACCATAATATGAAAAATCAAAAACATGTTAATACATATTAATTTTTTTAATTTGTTTGAAAGTATAAAAAATTCAACTACAATTGTGTTTTCATCATACTTTCATATAGTTGAAGGGTAGGAGACATACTTTCTTGTACTTGTATTTTTCTAAAAATGCATTTAAATGCATATGAAAACATGCAATTTTTCAATGTTATGCAATGAAGTCAAAAAAATTCCTTTTATTGATCATTAAAATAAAAATTATTCATGAATTTAATGTATTAAAATTTAATTATCTTTAGGTTTAAACAATTTTTATTAATTCATCCCTTGAATAACACTTATAGTTTGAATACTTCTAGTGCACTAATTTATACACTCCATATCAAAATAATGGAAAACGAAAGATATTGGTTAAACATTTTAGTTGTAAGTGTGACCAACCTAATTGCAACCTATTGCAACTACTTTCTATTATACTTCCCAATATTGGGAAGGTATTGCAACTATTTCCTTATAGACCTTAATATATTCAAAGGTTTCTAATTAATTTTGCTCACATTTGTAACTAATGAAACATATGTGGCACTTCTTGAATGAAATCCAAATTAAAAGTTGGCCTTTTGAAAGGATGAAAAAAAATAATAGTCACAAACTAGTTGCAAAATAGTCGCAAGTATGATCAAACATAACAAATAGTTGCCAAAATGACCAAAGCTAGTTGCAAATGACATTTAACTACATGTAATTGTGAATAGAATGGTTACAAAACCCCATGGTTTTTCTAGTGTGATGTATGCCTTAGATTCAAAAAGTTATACACCTTCACTAATATAGGAATGAGGACCTTGTTGCCATAGTTTATGTACCACAAGCTTGGTTGTTTCAAGCTCAATGTATTCCTTGATGCACTGCATTCCAACATTAGTGTAAGCATGTTGTGAACCATGCCTTCATCAAAAGCAACATAAAAGAACAAAAAAAATTATGAGATAATCATTACTTCCATTACCATCCTTGCATAAAGGATTTCCAATTTTGAATCAAATGTTTTACACATCAAGGAAGGAACAACTACTGTACTATGAGAATACTCCCCATGGAGCTTCAAAAAGATGGCAATGGCAACATTCAAAGCATTAGATAAAAGCCAACAACCCTAAATTGTTGATTTAGAATGCATTATTGAACCACAAGGTTCAAAGTCTTAATGATTAACCAAGTTATAGCCCTTGTAGGTCCATTAGGAAGTCTACCTTGCAAATGTGCAACAATTGTTGATCATAACACAAGATGATGGTAATAACATATATTCCAAAGTCTTTTGGAACAAGATCACTTTTGATGCAAATCAAGTTTTGACCAAAGATTTCAATTTGTGTTTCCACAAACCACTTTCAATACATGCAAGGTCCCATTTCTACCTACCTTTCCTAAACTTCTTAATCCAAGTTTTGCAAAGTTTGTGCCTCTTTTAAAGACACTTCCTTCATGCCAACACAAACTTCTCATTTGTAGTCACATATTAACATGCTTTTGTCACCCAATGTTATGTGGAATGGCACAAAGAACACCATATGACTTAGATAACTCCCACATCAATTTCTTGACTAGGTGTATTGATAATAGAAACCAAATTGCTATTGACTTTTGGAATGGAAACCATAAGCTTTGGTATTTCCTTAAATTCCCAAGTCAAACCCTCCAAAGAGCTTCATATCTTCTATGACATAAACCTCTTTGGCAATTTCATTAGATTGAAACACAAATTTGCTTGCAAGCATTAATTCCCCATCTTCATCCCCATTATCCCCCATGAAATTATATATGTGAAGTACATCGTCTTCCATAGCTTTTGATGCAACAAAAGCAATCCAAATGACCAATATGCAAGTAAGAAATTGAAACACAAGGTTATGGTTTAAGGTTCCTAAAGCATTACGCAAGATTGTAATAGGCCAAGACCAAGGCATTATATGTAATGGCAACCTTTTCATGCAAAAAAATTATCCACAATTTGGTTGTGCAAGGTGAAAATGATGTTGAATTTATCAAAAGGATAAACCATAACCTTAAGCAAGAACTTGCTAACAATCATGCGAGTGTCGAATGATGTGAAATCAACCAAATAAACTAAACTAACTGTATGAAAAAGCTTTTTGTTCACACAAACTGATCATTCACATTATTGGATTTACTTTGTTTTGTACCACTTAACACATATTTAATTAATTTAGGACTTTAAAATGGTTTGAAAATGCAAACACAACATTTACATCGTTAAATTTTTCAGCCTTTCAATTATAAATATGACCTGGTGGCCAGTGGCTTGGTGATGCCCATGGAAGAAAATATCAAAATTTAATAATTTGGAATATCAAATTAACGTAACTTACATCAATGATACAAATCAAGCCTTGTGACCACCAAATTGTTGACAATGTCAAAAGGAGATTGAAGATTAATGAAATGAAATTTACATACTAAATGGAAAAAAAAAATCAAATACATTTACATTTCAAATTTAATCTTTAGCTTTGGTGGCCACCATGTCATTGAACACAAATGATTCATCAATGGTCTATATACAAATTTGAAAATAATAAACATTGGGCCATCACAAAATATGAAAAATATGCGATTTGAAAACATTTTTACTTTCAATCCTTAAATAACATTACTTTCAACCTTAAGGATAAATTCAATTCCTTTTTTGGTATTAAAACTTTTGTGATTGTCCATCATCAAATATGCAATTACATATTCGTCAAGTCAAAATAAGAATTGTACACAACAACACAACTTGGGTTTTGAAACTAAGTTTTACAACTATGTCCTATTTAGGAAGGACATATGCAATTAGTCATTCATGAGTTATTAAACCCATGTCATTTCACCCATTTAATCGCAAAGCCCAATGAATTTGTCAATTGGGATTTATTTTTTTTGGCTTAATATTGAAATTCCATGTCATTGATGACCTTGGTATGATGTGTAAAATGCATGCGATCTCAACTTAGTCATTTTATTCGATTAAATGTTATAAAAGATGCCTTAATGGATGGATGACATGTGTAAAAAATCTATAAACACATTATGAATCATTGTACATGACCAAAAATCAACCTAATCACTACTACAAATCATGGTCTTTTTTACTAGTGAAATTGGTTAAAAAGGACCCAAAAATGACATTGGTCAACTTGACCAAGGTGTCATTTTGGACAAGTCAATTTCAACACTATCCATTTTGACTAGTGGCCTTTTTTACTAACTATACCTTGTCATTTTGACTAGTAGAATGACCGACAAAATGACTAACTATTTGACTAGTAGACAATGAACCATTTGATTAAGTCAATTTTATACCTAAATTCAAATCATTTTTTAAATTATTATTTAAAAATTTAATAGGTAGGTAGGTAGGTTGTAAATAGGTCTAGGTAGGTCGAAAAAAAACATTAAATGGGTAGGTGTTAGCCTAACCTAAATTAACTTAACATAATTTCACTAAACTATGTTAATCCAACTTACCTACCCTAGCCTTCTAAACATGCACATAGGTTGTAAGTATAAGGAATTGTACCCCAAACCTTTACAATGATAAACCAAGTCCTCACCAATGGATTACACCATCAACGATGTTCAATTTTTATTAATTTTTAAATTTTCATATGTTTGTTTCACATCATTAAACGTAATGGCAAAATTTAGGTGACAATTAGTGGTTAAACCTAACGTCTAAACTAATGATTTAGAATAATGGTTAAACTTAATAGTTAAACTTAATGACTTAAAGTAATATCTAAACCTAGTGGCTAAACTTAGTGACTTAAAGTAATGGCTAAACCTAGTGGCTAAACTTAGTGATTTAAAGTAATGGATAAACCTAGTGGCTAAACCTAGTGATTTAAAATAATGGTTAAACCTAATGGCTAAACTTAATGATTTAAAATAATGGTTAAACCTAATGCCTTCAAGTTAATGGTTACACATAATGGCTAAACATAATGACTTAAAATAATGACTAAACATAATGGCTAAACCTATTGATTTAAAATAATGGCTAAACATAATGGCTAAACTTAGTGACTTAAAGTTAATGACTTAACATGATGACTTAAAGTATTAGTTAAACATAATGGTTAAACCTAATGACTAAAAGTAATGGCTATACATAATGGCTAAACATAGTGACTTAAAACAATGGCTAAACTTATTAACTTAAAGTAATGATTAAACTTAATGGCTAAACTTAGTGACTTAAAACAATGGCTAAACTTTTTGACTTAAAATAATGATTAAATTTAATGACTAAACTTAGTGACTTAAAGTAATGACTAAACCTAATGGCTAAATTTAGTGACTTAAAGTAATTAATGGCTAAACCTAGTGGTTAAATTTAATGATTTAAAAAATAACGACTAAATTAATGGTTAAATCTAATGGTTAAATGTAATGACTTAAAATAATGACTAAACATAATGGCTAAACCTAGTTGTTACATTTAGTGACTTAAAATAATGGTTCAACATAATGGCTAAACCTAGTGCTAAATCTAGTGGTTAAGTATAATGGCTAAACCTAATGGCTAATTTTAAATTAAACATAATGGTAAAAATTTGGCAAAATTTTTGGGTAAATTTAATGGTTAAATCTAATGACTAAACATATTGACTAAACCTAATGGTTACACATAATGGTTAAAATTAAGTAGATAAGTGATTAGATAGGTAAGTAAATAATATGTAGGTAGGTGGGTAGGTATGTAGGTAGGTTTGTAAATAGGTGAGTGAGAAGGTATGAATAGATAAGTAGGTATGTAAATAACTAGTTAAATAAATGGGTGGATGCGTAAGTAGGAAATAGATATATAGGGTAGTAGACCATGTCATATTTGACTAAAGATCATTGGTTATTTTGACTATATGTTCAACTTGATTAAAGATCATTGATCATTTTGACTAAAGATCATTGGTGATGTTGATCATTTATTCAACTTGATTAAAAACCATTGGCCATTTTGACTAAGGTTGTACAACTTGATTATGTGTATTTAGTCAAATAAACTATTATAGTCAAGTTGATCACTTAATAAATACATGTGTCATTCAAACCCCTAGCCTTTAGTCTAATGCACATGTCCATTAGTAAAAAATGACAAGGTTATTCAATTTGAACCTCTTTAAAATCCATGATTTGTAATAATGAGTTTAGCCCATGTAACTAGCATAACCAAAAATCAACTTAACTTAACCTAGCAAGGTTAGGCAACCTAGCTTAGCTCATTTAGCCAAAAGTCAATTTAACTTAACCTATCTAGGCTAGTTACGTATGTTAGGTAACCTAGGCTACTTAACTTAAGCTAAGTGACCTAGATTAAAAACAAATGTCAGGCTTTTAGCCCAAGAAACATAGACTAGGCTATCTAACTTAAGCCAAGTGGCCTAGGTATGATAAGTTGAAGGAGTGAGGATTTGAACCCCTCACCTTCACTTTGGGTTTCAAGTTCTTATCCATTGTACTACCACATTTTTTTATACAAATTATATTTAACACAAAGTTATAAACTTCAAAATTTTTAACATTGAATTTACCTTATCCACCCTAAGTTGACATAGGTCAACCTACCTACTACCTACCAACCTACCTTAGACCTAGACCTCCCTAGGTTGACTTAAAATGAACTAGTTTGTCAACCTATATTACTTACTAACCTAGCTTAAGTTAAGCTAAGTAGTTTTAGGTTAGGAAAAAAACCTAGGATAATTATGTCACATCTAGTAGCATCATAGTCGCATTTAGTCACATCATAGTCGCATTTAGTCAAATGTAGTCACATCATAATCGCATTTAGTCACATGTAGTCGCATCATAGTTGCATCTAGTTGGACAAATTTGAAGTGGTTACAAACTAATAAAATATCTTGTAATGAAGCTACCTAGGTTGACTAGCAAAAACCTAAAGTTAGGAACCTAAGCAAGCCTACATAGGTTAACATATTAGTAGGGTAACCTAATATAAATATATTAAAACATACTAGATATAATAAATTCATTGTGTAATCAAATAATTTAAAAGGTAGCTTATATTACGAAATAATTTTTTACTAAGTAGCCTACATACATAGGTTAATTTAATAGGTATGTTAACCTCAGCTAATGTGTTAAGTAGTTAAAAAGTCAAGGAGCTATGTGTCACCTTTTTCAAAACAACTATTAATATTATAATCATAATTATAATTAACAATAGATTGTTTAGTACACATACACATGCAAGTGAATTTATGACTTCAAAACCTCATGACACATAAAAAAAATGGCATGCCATAACAAATATTGGTGCCATAAATTTAAAACACACAAAAACTTATGGTGTCACAAAAATCATGGATTGCCATGAAAATTTGTGACACATTGTTGCCAAATGGCATGCATGTCACCATCACATGGAAGAATGAATAATTATTAATCGTAAAGGACAACAATATTTTCAACTAACTAATAAATGAAATTAATTCATCAATCAATGACATGAATCATGATGTGAAGTTAGTGTCATAAGTCATGAAGTGTTACGACTAATAGTCAACCTTGTTGCCATGTGGCATGCCACGTGACGCGTTCCCAAGCTCTTGTTATACTCAAATATGACTCTAATTTGAGAACAATAGAAGAATAAGGAGTTGGGGCACGTTCCCTATTTCGTAGCACTTTCGGGGTAAAGGGGCGTGTTGGAGCTCCGGGATGAGACTAGGAAGAATTAGCAAGCAAGCAATCAATCACTCACATGCACAAATCAAACAACAAGTTGGTTAGTGCTTAGTTGTAGCATTTTTGGTGCTAAGACGGGCTACGACCAACTTGGACTGACAAGACTCACCACGGCCCGGACTCGAGGGAAGCCACCACCTTCCCCCATATAGTATACTCTGTGCGTAGCCATGGGACCAATACCAAATGGCTTTTTGTCCCAAGACTCCCAAGTGGGAGTCTCGAAATTCCCACAACTAGGATTCCTTCGACTTTGGGAGCCCATAACTTTGCGTGCAGACCTCCGATTGAGATGAGGTCGAAAGCCAATTTGTAGCCCTCGTCGAGAGCTTTCCAATGGTATGTCTCACGTCACCTAAACGCAAGGAAATTGGGTAATTCTTGGCTTTTAATGGTCGGGAGTCAAATTGCCAATTTGACTCTCGACCCTTTTTTTTTACTATAACTTGTGTTAGAAGTGTCCAAATGGGTCATGCAAGCCCATTTTAGACATCTACGTTCCAAGATCTTTCCAATGGCATGAAGATTTCCTCAATCCATTAGGTTTTGACCCTTGCAATAGATCTTTGAAAATTCAGGAGTCCACCGAAACCCCAACTCCCAAGGTGGGAGTTCCTTTGGGAGTGTGAGGGGTCATTCCCTCACACTCTCCTACACTCTTGGAAGCACTAGATGTGACTCCCAGGATTCCTCTTGGCCCGCACCCTTGCAAGCCCTCGCCTTGGTCGCGAGCTTAAGGCTAAGGTTGCGACACCATGTTAGCATCACCAAAAGTTACCAGAGTGAATGGAATTTTGTTATTACCTAATTTTGGATGATTAAAAATACATTTTTGAAATTTTGATATTTCAAGTCGTGATAAAACAATCAAGTCGTGATATCGACTACAGTCGCAAAATGATAATGCCATGTGGCACCACAATGTCTTTTACAACTACATAGTCATTAACATGAACTTGTAGTTAAAATTGTAGTGAAAAAAGATAATAGTCATTTTATTAACCGATTATAAAACCCAAGATGTGTTATTGTGTGTAGTGGCCAATATCGTTTTTTTCCTTTCAAAGTTACAAACAACGTCACATAGTTTGGGAAGGAGAATCTAATCAAATTGCTAATGAAAATCACTACTACTAAATGAAAACATAATAAAGCTACAACAAAAAAAATGGACATTGAAAACAAATGAAACATTTCAGGGTACACACTCAAAAGGGGTTGTGTATTGTGAACATCCCCATTGTTGTTGTTCATATACTATAGGAAGCAAGAATAATGTTGCAAAATAAAACTTAAACAAGGTTTTAAATATCTTTCCATGTAATGTCATGATGAATTCAAATTATCCTCGCCATTGGCAATCCAATCAAGGTAGGCCTCAAACAAAATGACAAATCCAAACATGACACTTTACTTTTTGACAACAATTTTCCTTTTAAGGATTGGAGGAAATTACCATTCCATTTTGGATTTCAAAGCGCCTTGCTAGGTTCATCATCAATGAATAACATTTGATCTTCTTTCCCATAAGGTAAATCACGATAAGCATACACACATGTTTTAAATCCTTTAAATAATAAAAGGACCCAAGTGTAATTAGGCTAGAAGTCTTGGAGCATTGTTCATGGCCCCAACTAAACACAAACTAATCCAAAAGCTTTTTTTGGCATCAACATTGGAAAAACTTTTAGCACATCCTCAAGTTTCATACAAGACCAAATTTTGATGTAAAAGTTTTCAAATGCCGTGGAGAGGAAATGTTCCACTCTAATTCTAATTTCCACTTTTGTTGAATCAATATTTATGCCAAACGTTCTTATGCAAGACTCTTATCCAAAAACCCTTGAAGGATTAAAAATTATACATGTTTCGTGTTTGATTTGATCTAAATATTTATTGATGTTGTGACGTTGAGTTCTAAACCATATATATACTATGAACTAAACAAAACATGTTTTTAGGAAATCTTTTAATCTAGGCTTCAATATAACTGAACAAGATGGAATCATTCATGTATGAGACAACTGGAACCATTTTGCCACCAAAACCCCATTCAAGTCAAAGGTTATATGCAATTCATTCACCTTTGCTGGAGGTGAACATACATAATACATTGGACTCCAAATGAACAACAAAGGTGGAAGGGATGTCATCTTGTTCTATTTTCAAACAAATGAAAGTTGAAAACTTGACGCCACCATCTCTAGATCTTGGAGGACTAGGGATTCAACCTATGGAAAGAATGAAACCAAAAGTGAATGAATCAAAAAATATTATGAGTGAACAACTAAAAACTTGCATAGAAGGAGAATGTTGAGAATTGATTACAAATTATTCACTTGAAGGTCCCTTTTTTAAGGGTAATGAGCAGACATAGAAAGTCCATAAAAACCCAATCTTAGATATTCCTTCCCCACATGAAGCGCGAAAACCAAAAAAGATGAATCACAAAAAAAGTTCATTATTTAAAAAATTCACCACATTCATCACAATTTAACAAACCAAAATTGTTTTTTTACATCCAAGTTGGAGCATGAAGCGATAACAATCCTAATATTTATTTTTCCAATAAAGTAATGTACATTATTTAATTAACTACTATTATATTTTTAATCATGACAATTTTTTATCATTTGAAATGTAAAGGGCTCAAAGTTTCGGCATGTGCAATATTTTGTAGAACACCAAGCTCTTGTTCCTCCTTGCGTTCATCTACAACCTTATCATGAACATCAATTTATGAGGCTATCAATGTGTGTAGAGTGAAGTGTTGAAGGAAGGCAAGGGGTCACCATTAGCTTGCCCAACAACTTGACAAGTTCTATCCATTTTTTTCTCCTAATCTACAAATTATTTATGTTGAGTTCTCTTGCTTTTGGAGGTACAATCTTTATTGTTGGATGGCTTGGTAGAGTTTTTAGCTCTTTTCACATACGCTTTCATGTTTTTATTGATGGGAAGCAGTAGACGGGGAGGCTCACCTCCTTCCATATTGCTTTCCTTTGTAATTTCCTCATTTTCATTCCCTTCCAAATCAATGTTTCCACTCATTTGAACCCTAATAATGATATGTAAAACCTCATGACTTGCTTCAGTTGCCATATCTTTTGTCAAAACCCCGGAAAGCATGTGTAAATAGACAAACACAATGATTTCGTAGATATTCCCGTTGAGATCATGACTTTACATTTGTGCTATTATGTCCTATGGCGATCGAAAATGACAAATTCAGAAGCGAAGTGAATGACGATCGAAAATGACAAATTCGGAAGCGAAGTGAAAAGCTGATGACAAGCATTGTAAACAAATAGGTTAAATTATTCAATTTGGACTTACCAGGCCCAAGTATAGGTTACAACTCCCCCATTGAAGATGCTCAAACATACCAAACCACTTTTTAATATTAGCTTTAAATTTTTTGATAGTGCCTTTGGGTATATCCCATTTTGGTATACGTGGTAATCTTGGGGAAAAGAACAAACTACATTGTCAATAAATGAGGGCATGTTTTTGTTCCCCAAAAAATTAAGCTCCGCAAACTTCCCCATCCTCCCCATGAACATATACATATAAAAGAGTATAAGTTCTTTCATGACGTTTGCCATTGAACCTAAAGATTCTACTCCTACCACCATGTATTGCCCAAACTCAAATCATAGCTTCATAACGAAAATTGACTTCATGATGGTTGAGAAAAACTTGATTGATTCATAATTACAAAGGCAAATCACCGCCTTGAAAATCACCTGCTTGGCATTGAATAATGCATTAAGAACTGACTCATGTTTGAACCTTTCTTCACAATAGGAATTTCATTAGTTGTGTGTGTGGTTGAGATGACAACAATAGTACTTGTGGTGTCATCCTACAAAGATGAGACCATCTCCCTTTTGTTAACAACATCCAAAAGCTCCACCATGTCATTGAGTTTATCCTATTTCTATTGCAAGTCCAAAAGAAATAACTTTGCAGGAATTGCTTCCAGAGTTGCACTACTTATCCATTTCCTCAAGGTGGTTGTAAATTCGGCAAGTGGAGCATCATCAGAGAGGTTGAGTTTCATTTTTTGTTGTAGAACTTGTCATTGAGTTCTGAGTCCAAAATTGAAAAGAGCATCTTTTCGAACTTGTGATTCACCTTCTTTTCATGCCAATCTTCATTAGAGTATGGCTTTTGGTTATTCACCATTGACTTGAGAGATCTGAAAAAATCATTATTTCCTTATAGATCACGGCCTTCCGCTTCAAAAGTCTGGTGAACTTCAAAAGACTTGAAGTCGGGTCTCCCCCCCTTTGTAGGTGAATCGCGTAATTTGTGATTTTATTGGAAATCAATCCTTTGGCTAGCTTGTCCAATTGCTTCTCCTTGAGGTTTGAGAGGCAGCCAACTACTCATTTTCTAATCACTTAAATTAGAGGTTGAGCCGGTACCTCCTCACTACCATCCAAAATGTTGCATCTCTTTCCCTCCTGAAAAGCTGTCTGCCAAAGGGTGAAGACAGGGTCCAAGAGAAAAAGAATGCTCGTACATTCCTTCGTGGGGAGGTAGGCGTGAAGCCAAAAAAGAGCATGCTTGAGTCTTTGGAAGTTAACTCCAAATATTAAAACCATTTAAAATTATACAACATGCCTTGCCTGCTCCAATTTCAAAAGTGGAAGCCTACATCTACATAGTATATAACAGTATTTGGCGGTTATTAGAAATAAAAACTGACCCTTGGCGGTTATCAGGGCAGTTCTTACCAATGTTGCACGGTTCTTCTGTTTAGAGACAACCTCAGGTCTGGTTTTGACATTTTAAATTTTATGTGGAGGTTCTTCAGGTAAGGGTTTGAACCAGGTTCTTCCAAATTTTGAACCCTTTGATTCTGGTTCTATCACATTTTTTTCAAATTCAAGAACTTTCAGACCGGTTTTTTAAACTGGGTCCGGTTCCATGTACAAATCGCACATTCTTTTATGCTAAAGATTATGTGGGTACAAAATTTTATAACAAATTAAAACAGGGGTCTATGGAAGTATAGAGTTGAACAATTAACTAAAATTAATATTTAATTAAAAGTTTAGTATACTTTTTTTTTTTTTTCAAAGTTCACTTTTTTATAAACATATGCTGACCCTGTTTTCAAAAATATTTTTTTCATGGTTATGGTTCTGGTTCCGAATCTAGCAAAACATTTTCTCCACAGTCTGGTTCTTGTGCCAGTTTGAACAAAATGATGTGAACTCGAGTCTGGGTCACAAGAACCTGACCCTGAACCCCCGGTTATTACCCTTCAAACCGGATACTCGCCCAACTCTGGTTCTTACTACTTATAAGCACAGTTTTCAAAAGAACAAACAACCAGTTTGATATATAAGCACAGTTCACAAAATACTTGAAAAAATCAAATAACCGGCCCAAAGCCCGCTGGTTCTTTCCCAGTCTTTCATGGTCATAAAGCTCCCAGGTTTGCAGATCGTCATGGCGAGTTCCCCTAACAGAGCACCCTTGTTGAGAGAATTTTCTTTCCCAGGGCCGCTATTTTCTATTCATACTTGAAAACTTGGAAGGTTGGTCCCTTTAAACGAACTTTATTATCCGAAGGGGACAATGATGTCACCATCCCAAATTCTAATATGTGTTCTAATTTTGCAGTTGTGTTTAAAGTGAAAAGAATGCATTTTTGAATTTAGGAAAATACAAAAAAATTGAAAATAAATTATGAAGTACGCTGGAAACTTATTTGAAGATGCTGAAAATTGCAAGTTATGAAAGAAAAACATTGCCAGAAGTTGAACCCCTCACATTCCAAAAGCCATTCTCACAATGACTTAATACATTCACAAAAATTACTGAAAACGGAATTACAGCCATTGTACTAGAATTCACATTCAAGTTCCACTTTCTTGCAATCACAAAAAATCGGTAGGAATGAATGAACCTTTGAATGTTGCCTAACTAGTACTTATAAGCTTTCCATAAATGCTGCCTGCAGGCTCCTCCAGAAGGGATGCAAGTGGTTGCCCTGGAGCACTGGATCTGCAACTATGCATTTCTGGCACACAACAGGAGCTTGCACAGAACACGAGAGCTAAGCTGGAGTTTACCGCTAAATTAAGCCTTGTCGTTTATGATCTGACAAAAATGATTATTACTGCACTACAATTGTATCGTTGAAGGAAAAAATAGTGGGTTGTACAATTTCTGTACCAGGCTTCGCGTACTCTTTCTCAGACTTGCTATTAAGTTCCGCCAGCAGCACCTTAAAAGTGGCGTTTTTCTCACTGGCGAAATTTACATCTAAGAATAAGCGATTTTGAAGCTTTTCAGTCGCCAGAAAAGAGGAAAATAACAATAATAGTAATCTCCAAATTCGTACTTATAGTTTTCATTGTGTAGCTAAAATTATAATAGGACGATTAAAGATTTTTATGGTATTTCTGGCTTAAAGCCACACTTGGCTAAATCTTCCGAGTGATGATGGCCACTTTTTCTACATCTTCCTACCAATGGTAGCCAGTTTGGCGACCAACAAAACTCCTGAAAAAAAACACTGCTCAGAAGATGAATGCAAGTCGCTTCTCTTGCATCACTCCTGAGGCGTGTCCTGCAAACAAAGAGTGAAACTTTTGTTATTGAAATCTTGAGCTAATCTTCTCTCTCTTCTCCGACAGACATGACTTTCAGTGCAGTACAATTATATAGTTGAGGAGAAAAAACTTGGGTCCTCCAGTCCAGTACTACGGCGCTCAACATCATTCAAGTTTGTCATAAATCAAATGAATTAAAAAATTAAATTAAAATTCAGATGATGATGAAATGGTTGCTGATGAAATCTAAAAATAATTTGTAACTCATCTTTGGATGCTCCAATGGTTTGAAACATCTAAATTTGTTACGCAATGCAAAAGTTATGACCTACAAAATTAGGGGAAGTCTTCTACTTGAGAGATATATTCTTACCCGCACTTATCACGACTAAGTTTTAACATTTGCACTTTTACCACATGTTAACAATCCTCCATTTTGTCTCTTATGGGTTGTCCACGGGTTGCCCAAAGTTCTGACCTTTTCAGCTATATAGCTTGGCTAAAGGGTTTTTAATTTTCACATGCCAACTTATATTTTGAGGAGCTTCCAAAGTTCAGCTTTAAAAAATAAAAATAAAAATTGTTTTTCTTGTGATGGGCAATCCTAATTGAAAAAAAAAACTAATAGAACTACCAATTTTAAGTCATATTTACCTTAATGTTTTTATGCAGATGCCCAGACATATCCAGCTTTGAGTATGAATATTTCTTACTTATATTCAAGATTATTAATAAGGTGTGTCATTAGAATATGTTGATTTGGAAAAAATAAATTGGGATAAATTTGGAAAAAAGTGTGTGCACTCCCTGAACTGCTGTAACAGTTACATACAGACTGGGATGTCAAGATGGGAGGCAGAGTGAACAATCAGGTTTTCCAGCCCACAACTCCATACAGCGGCAATGACAGAACTACAGTATGATAGCTAATCTCATCCATGAGCAATGGTGGGAATAGGGTCGAGGAACAGAATTTATTGCAGAGGTGGAAGTAGCAGGATGTAGCTGTCATTTCCTTCATGATAGGATCAAGAGTCTGATTATTTCATCCTATTGCATGATCTTGCAGTGCAATCTTGCGGGCTTATCGACAGCTAAAGGGCCAAGGTGAGTGCTTATATGCCCATTCTTCAGTGCAACACTTAGCTAATACAGGAGCATAAATAGATCCATTTGTTACCCTAAACAGTTTGTTTTAGTATCACATCTGTCTATCAC
>Ga0116226_10001371_pt1 | contig 21085 bp, 18 predicted proteins | sample S1TSphfallax_FD_89692 | JGI IMG/M metagenome (GOLD analysis project Ga0116226, IMG submission 89692) | Host-associated microbial communities from peat moss isolated from Minnesota, USA - S1T2_Fa - Sphagnum fallax MG | ecosystem: Host-associated > Plants > Peat moss > Unclassified | place: USA... | reverse complement strand
ACCCCCAACATTTCTTGAACACTCAGTCACACGCGTTAAGAAGTTTCCACTCATTTTACTCGTCAAATGGTGACTCTCAAGACAATCAAGACTAAGTTCATTCTTTCATCAAAGGATGGGCACGTCTTTAGTCTTGTTCCTCTGCAAAAAACATGGCAACATTTCAGAAAATGGAAAGTTCAATTTATTTATTTATTTATTTATTTTGCAACTTTCTTTCTTACCCATTAGTTACCTTGGACAGAAAAAGAGGAAAAAGAAAAGAAAAAGGGAAGAGGTTGTTGCATCTGTGAACACACCCGGAGAAGGGCAGTCCTAAAATAAGGGCCCCTGAGCTCACATCTTGGGTATGGCCTCTCGCCGGTTACCCTAGTCCATATAATTACACCATAGATTGTGGCATTATGACAAGCTCTTCACACCAAAGGATATAATTTTTTTTGCTAGTGTGAATTGTCAGATGATTATGATTAGTTATAAATTTAAATTAATTATGCTTAATGTAACTTAGTTAGACTAATCTAATTTAGTGTGTAATTTAACTGTGAACCAATTCTAATGTAAATGGGTTCAATGAAGTTACAATCATGCCCTTGATCATATAGTCCTGGGTGACAAATGGGATGGACAGGGTACTGACCATTAGGGTCACTGTTTAGGTTAGGAAACCCTAAACCCTAAACCCTAGGCAAAGGATTGTGCTGGTTCTAGCGGATCATAATCTTTAGAGTCCCAAGATTGAGTTGGCAGCAACAACTCTGTGCAATGAGTCCATGGCCATAATGGACCAATAACAACCACCAGTGCACCCTCCCCTGGAAGGCTGCTATGACTCAGCTGTGGATAAACCCTAACTCAGGTTGATGTTGGGTTTTTCACCTGGATTTACAGCACAGGTTCCTAGGTTTCCAGGTAGGCAAAATACATGGCTACTATAATAAGCAGATGCAAACAGATGATCTACATGGTTAGTACATAGGTATGGGGCTAAGGGGTATTGTAGTAAGTAGGGTAGTAAAAACAGGGCTTGAGCTAACAACTATGGTTAGCTAAGGAAACCGAGAATCCAGTGGAAAATTGTTTCCTGTCCACCCATCATCCATCTGTCAAGGTGAGCACATCATTGATACCAGAGTTTATTATATACTAGATCTGCTGGTATCATAAGGTATATGTTGATACCATTGCATACCCATTTCATATCCTTCAAATTATACATATATGATGCCATATATATCACATTTAAGAATGCTATGATACCATTATGCATGTGGTATCAAAATTTTGGAGAACCCTACTAGTAGATACCAGTCTCGGTCTGGTATCACAAAGTGGTGATACCAGACCACCAATACTGATATTTATCTTAGTTGTCCTCCATTGTCAGCTGGTGGTGTGGCTGTTGTTGGTTCACTCTGGCCCAATGACACTTCTTCCCTCCTTGCAACAGAAAGCAAAGAGAAGGTGCCTTTCTAGATGAGCAATCCCAAAAAAACAAGTCGGGGCACTCTCTTTATAGTTAATTGTTTGGCCCACTTGACAGTCATCCACAGGTTGTAAGCTAGCATCAAGATGGTTTCAAAAGTGGACTCCCATGTGCCCATCTAGTTCAAAGTATGAAAAACATCAATGAGAAGTGAGAGCAGGATCATGGGGAATATAATAGATCCATAATAGAGTTATCCGTAAAGTCACACCCTCTGTTTCACCCTGCTATCTCCTCTGCTTTCACCCCCTATGGGGATCTTTCAGTGGTATCCGCAAAGTAAGGAAAATTTATCAAATCTGAGCATGAAATGCTGGAACTCAGAATTTTATGCACAAGGTTCGAGAGTAATTATAGTAGTTGTACAGGTAGGAGCAGTGAAAATATACGTAGCAGCAGTGTAGGCGCTCAGGAAAAAGGAAACACAGGGTAAAAACGCAGTTTAGCACCAAAATTGGTGGAAGAACTAGTTTGGGGCCCAGTTATTTCCTTTTCGTAAAATTTTCATTCCCAGTTCCGCGTTTGATGCTCGATTATGCCGAAACTGGCCGATCTCGGCCACTAATCGCCTGACTTTACGAATAACTCTAATCTTTATCCAGGAATCCAGCATCTGCAGGAGGCGAAAGTAGAGTCTTCATTTGCTCATGGGCTGTGTTTTCTTATCATCAGGATTCATGACCCCATCCATGAAGTGTGTCCCTCAAGTACTCCCTCCCTCCCTCCCTCCCTCCTCTGTATGGAGAAAAAAAGGTTGTGTCCAGATTAAGTAAAATTCTTGCCATGGTCACTGGATTGTTGCAAAAGGAAGGCACTATTTACACAGAGAGCCTGCTGCACACATGCACAAGAAAATGTCCACTCAGCTACCCAAAAATGAAAAGCAGCCACTCTGACAGCCGGGCTTTGGCTCTGCTCAGAGGCCGAAGTGCAGCTCATGCGTACCTTGCTCAGATCAAGAACAAGTCTGTTTGTTTTGGTTCCATCAAGAACAAAATATAGTGGCTGGAAGAGCAATGAAAAGCCATTGGAGGATGAAAATAGCTGGCTGAGTGGTGAAAGCTGAACAAGGGCAACCTTGTGTGTCAGTCAGCCTGGTCTCTCTCAGCCTCCCCATCAGTCACAGACCACTGGAAAAAAACCCCTGTCAATAAAAAGGCAGGGCTGGTAGGGTAGATAGTCCAGTGAGCGAACATTTAAGAACTCGATTGAAGTCAAATCCTCACACATTGCTCCTCTGATTCCGAAGCTCAAAGAACGTTTTTAGTCCTTCACCTAATGCTTTCAATGCTAAAATCATCTCTCAATTCGATAAAGGGATGGGTAAGATAATGGGTGTTTGGTGTAAGGGGGCTTCAGTGTTCGATGATGGGTGACTTAAAACAGATTAGGATTTCGTGCTTAACATTTTTGTATCTTTGCCTCTGGAATACAAAGAAGTTTTGTAAAGCTGTAGTTGGTACACCCATCAGGTTTTTAATCGCTCACAATAGATAAAAAAATAAAGAAGATATGGGGCTGGAACTAAAGAAAGGTCTAGAGATATTTTTTCAAAAAAATTGAAACAAACTGTCATCATCTTCTTGTTGTGTTTTTTGCATTGCTCCTTTATTTCTAATGCTCAAAGAACATTTTTAGCCTTCCAATTTGCACATCCAATTACTCAAAATTGCTCAATTTGGTTAGGAATTATAAAATATTGGAAAGTGTTCGATAATACAAACATGTTTGTTTAATGATGAGTGATTTTACCTTAACCCGTCCACAAGAAGTATAGTCTGACAATCTCATACTCTTCTCATCTTCTTCCACCATCGCTGCCACCACTGATCTCAAGGGTTTAAGGGCAGGTGTAGTGGATTAGGGTTACCATTTGTTTACAACTCCTCTTGTTGCTTATTATTCGAAGTTTTAAGATCTTGTTTGAGATCTGGAATAAGGACAATTAAGGTGGCCTCATGAGGTTCTACTATTTCTGGCCAGTGCTCAAGGCCGCCTCCTCAAATAAAAGCATAAGAATACATGTCACAAAAGAATATAACAATCAAAACACCACTAATAAATGGAAGGCTGTAAACTACAAAAACATCATCTGTGACAAATCAGCTAACAACAACATAGGTGCATTGGTTACGATATGTGGGAGAGATGAGGAATGCTTCACAAGTGTGACAACATGTTGAAAAGTTGCAATTGCTTACATAGGTTGGAAGGCTATGGACACATTGTTGATAATAAGAAATAAACATCATGGGATTTAAAGGAGATCATAGATGGTGGGTGATAGTGGCCTAAGCACAATAGTTCAAAAAGGAATTAAAATGAGAATGAAGACAATCATAAGTCTTTATGACAAGGGGAATGAAATTGTCTCTTGATGCATGCTCCATATGATTGTGTTTTCTCCTAAACAACAACTATTATTGCATGCTATACCATATCTTGGCGAGTTGAATCAATTATAACAATGTTTGTTTAAGTTCAAAAGCTATCTCTAGTGATAAAAATATGGACTCATCTTTGAGTGTGACCAATGAGTTGTGACTAAACTTGGTTAACTTGTCTAGATGTGCACAATATTAAAATGAACCATCACCCACCCACACCATCAATTAGATGTCAATTGTGATTTGATTACATGTGCACAACCTTAAACTGAGCTAGCACCCACCAACGCACCATCAATTGGATGTTGATTGCAACTCAGTTACATGTGCATAGCCTTAGAGTGAACCAACACCCCACCAATTTACCATCAATTGGATGTTGATTGCAACTCAATTACATGTGCGTAGCCTTAGAATGAACCAACACCCACAAACACACCATCAACTAGATGTCGATTGTGACGTAGTTGTGGATGAACTTCAAGTATGTTGATGTTGGGAGCATTTACAATCATAAGGTTTCTAGTTTCTACTAGCTACTCCAAGTTCACTTTCATTTGCTGAGAGATACAAAAAGCAAGGAATTATTTTCCAATGTTGCACAATTCTTTGAATTTTGGAAGAACCATCAATTTTGATTCTTTAACTATTTCAAAATCAAAGAATCATCGGTTTTTGGTTCTTTGAAAAAAATTCACAATCAAAGAACCATAAATTCTGATTACTTCAAAAACCTTAAAGAATGGATGATTTGTGACATTTTCATTTTAAAAAACCTTGGTTGTATACAAAAAACCAGTTCTTTGACATGTTGAGAACCAACAGGTAAGTGAATATATACCCGGTTTGATAAACTGGTGGGTATCTGTCCCTAATTCAAAGAACAGTCCAACACTGGTATGTTCACAAACAATTGGTCTACTGCAATCCTAAGAAACACCCAAATGATCACCTAGGATAGTCAAAGGTCTTGAGCTTTCCAGAGAAATAATAAAGTGTGGCCAAAATAGAGTGGCAGAGGGGTTTCTAAACTAGAAAGAAGGTCACATGAACATATGCAGACTCAAAATGAAAAGTTGACATATCACCATTGATTCCCACAAAACAGAGCAACATATGAACAATCTTCACACATTCATTCATCAACATAACCTCACTTCTCCACTCTGTGATTCAATCTGCACATAAACAAATACTAGACCACATGCATTTAAAACCTTCTTGCAGGACTTAATGCATGCATCTGATCAAGGGCAACAATTTGATCTTGACCAACTCAATGGGAATACAATAGCCTTCCCCAACATCCACTTTCAGCATGACTCCATCAATCCCATCACAATGAACCAGAATCAATAGCACCCAATCAAATCCCCTAAGCATTATTAATCCCCTCTGCTCCCAAATATTTCATCATTCATTTGAGAGATTCTGCCAACCAAAAGTTCATGCATACATCACATTGAGAGTAGTAGTTGATACAAGCAGCAGAATTTGTTCAAAACTCAACCACTGTACATGTCTTTTTGCACATCTCTTCTTCTTCACCCACCAGCTTTCTCTTCATTGCACCTTCACTTCCCACCTTAAAATTTCTCGCAGAGCCTTTGAGAAGCCATCAGAAGAACTTATGGAAAAAGAGGCAAGTACCAAATCTTCACTTATAATAAGCTAAATTACTCATCAACAGACTCCAAAGATTTGCCAGCTGGCACCTCCTTCATGATCTTTGATGCACTTAGTTGTAGTAATCACAGAGGCTTTCATGCACTTGTTCACTCACAAAAAACCTCATTTCTTGCATCAGCCAAGAATGGGTTGTTTAGTCATTGGTACTTCAAAGCACATCATTCTGATTTGCACATTGCAAAAAGTACTTCCCAGTTGTGTTGTTCTTGAATGTTGAATGATTTTTTCACTGAAAACTAAATCGAATCATAGCTGAAAATTTCGGAGGAATTGGATTGTGCCTTTGATGTTCTTGGAAAGATCTTGATGAGCAAGAATTTATTTGGCAAGATTTGGATTCAGATAAATTTCAAAAAACCAGGTTTTGGAAGGAAAAATCAGTTGAGGACATTGTAACTCTTGGGCCAACGGCACAGGCCACACTAGTAACCATTAAGAAACTATTAAGCTGTGATTTTACTTCTTATGTACACCTTAATAATGTCTCAAAAGTCCCGAATTTCTTTTTCTCATCATTATTTAGTGCCAAACCTCATTGCCAGTGTTTTTTATCGCGAAGAATTTGTCTTTGTAGCTAAAGTGGTGATCATCCATAGGAATTACGAAGATGTAAATTAAAATGGCTATCATTCCAAGAAAGACTTAGCCAAATCTGGCTATAAACCAAATATGAAGTACAAATCTTTCATCATCCTTTTCTCTTTTTTTTTGGTTGCACACTGAAAACCATTCATCAAAAAATGTTTTTCGACGATCTTTACTACTTCTTTTCTCATTTCTAGGGATTGAAACCCCCTAAAACACTTAATTTCTGAAATTTTAAATTGTGGAAATTTTGCCAATCAAAAAAAGGTTACTCATCTCAATGCGTATCTTTTTTTGGCCAATTTTGTGATGTAGCCAAACTTCAAAGTGGTCATAACTTATCATCAAAAAAATAAAGTAATTAATTAATTAAAGTAAAATCCAAATTTGGCTATTAACCAGAATACGAACTTGTTTTTGGTTTTTTTTTTCCTTATAAAAAAAGCATCCTTGTACATTCTTGGCTATGTTGTACTAGAACTTATCATAAAAAACTGATGATTTGGAAATAAATTTCTCCGAATCTGTGAATTTGGGCCATTGTTTCCATGAAAGATCTTGTGAGCTTTGATTTTGTTGTGAAGTGGGGGTAGATGGGGCCAGGGATAGAAAGGCAACATGCTCCCTGCGCAATGCTCAGGGAGCTTTTCTCAGTCCCAGGGTAAAGCCTCAAGGTGGGACCATTCCCAAAATAGGCAGCCTTCGATAGTCCCACATTTTGGGAGCGTCTCACGGCACCCATAGGCTTTACTCATAGTAACGTGAAGTGCACAAGGTTACCATTATCATGAAGCAAATCCATATGAAGTGATGAATATGTGAACAAGGGGTAAGTATGTTGGGCCTGAATAATGCTGGGCCCTCATGCCCATAAGGTAAGAACTTACAAAATTCTCTCACCATACTAGCGGGAGGGCCTGCCTAGTGGTGCCAGCCATTTCGCACATACAGAATGACCTCTGTGGTGAGGTCATTACGATCATGAGAAAGGACACTTGAACTAAGTCCAGCCGTCTTCATTCCTGCACGCACCTGACCAACTATGCTTCCATTGTGCACTACTCCAATTTCAAGAGTCCAGAATAAAAAAAATCCTAGTGCAGATGTTGGATACAGAAAGCAAGGAATCCACTACTTGCACGGAAATAAGTTATGGGTTAACCAGGAATTTAACTTAGTTGTCATTCTTTCTCGATCTGCCACCAGGTATTGTGATAGCCAAAGCAGGGAGAATGTCTGCAAGCATGGTGGTGAGCATGCTAGTGGACTCCATGCTAAGTTTACTCTCCATGTTCTGCTTAGTATAACATAAAATGTGTGTATTGCATGTACTGGCACTTCTCTCTAGATTTGAACCCACTACTTAATTACCAAGAGCTGGGCCAGCTAACTATACTCACCGACTCCACTGAGGAAAGGCAAAAGCTCAACGTAATTGACCTACGTAATGCACTGCCATTAGGTCAAACCATGTGGGTGCCATGCAGGGTGCCACACTGACACCCACAAAGTTCATAGGGGCTGTTCAGTGTCTGCCCATAACAGGAACAGTGCTCGATTTGGACCGATACGATCAAACTTAAATGTATGTCTGATAGGACATTTTGGTTTGTTGCTGGCTCCCCTAAGGAATTCTCTCTCTCTCTCTCTCTCTCTCTCTCTCTCTAAATTCTAATCTCTGGAGTTCAAATTGAATAACTATTGGTTTGCGAAACCATCTGGTTGCTGTACAGAATGCAAGGTTGGAGGCTAGGAGGACCTCCTTATCCAAATGACAACACGGCTTACTGCAGCACTGATGAATGACATTAGCAGCTGTACAGAACAAGAGATGTCTGTCACAGAAGAAGAAGAAAAGGCTGCAATCTTTCAGTAGAGGCCCGCTCAAGTACAGTACTTGGCTGAAGGATTCAAGATTCAACTGTGTAGGGTAAGCCTGTGGCCAAGGGCTTTTACTGAAATAAGGGCTTGCACAAGGTAGAGAGCTGAGTGCGGGCCCAATTCCAGTGAAGTCTGTGTGGCCAAGAGCTTCTATATTGAGCATAAAAACCTGCACTGATTTTTTCAATTAATTAATTTTTTCCCATGATACGTTATCATGGGAAATTTTTTTAAATTAAAAAATAAAAATGCACGGAGTTTTGAGAAATGGAACAGCTACAATAGCAGGCTTTCTGTTTTCTGAATTGCCCCCAGAAGCAGAGGAAGATAAAATACATGCTCTGTAAGGAGCTCTCATATTACACTAGAAGAACCAGTCTTTACAACTTAAGTTTTGCTTAAATGGGTGGGGAGACTTTGGAAGACAACTTTCTTTTTTGCCGTAACTCATATGCTGGGTGCTTGTCTCTAAGGCTCTAGCTAGCATTTTGGGGCCAGAGTAAACCAGCAGCCACCCAGAGCACCAAGAAGCATGGATGATAAGTGATCAGGAAACAGTTTTCTGTTTGGTTCTGGTTCCATAGCTAACCATGGTGGGTGCTAGTTCACTCTTCATAGGCTCAAAGCCACCAAGCCTTGTGCAATGCCTGAGTTGTTGTAGGTTTGGCCAAATGTTGGTAGAGATTTTTGTTAAATTTTTCAAAAAATAAAAAATTGTTGCCATATAGTGAGTAGAAGTCGGCGACTAGTAAATAATTTCCATTGTCTCAAAATGGCACCTTGTGCAAATTCAACTCCTTGCTTGCTGAACATAAAATTTGGTTTTTTTGGGGTTCTGTAGCAGAACATTCAAACTCTTGTGCAAAACAACTGCACGAGTATGTAAAATCATGCATGTGGTTGTTGCCACATTGTGGCCATGAAGTTTGATGGGGGGTTGTATAATGTCCTGGAAATCCAACAACTCAATGACTCACAAATCGCCAGAAAACTTGAACTGATCCAACAATGCCACAAATGAGAGATGGCTTTCATCGATGCCATAACTGGCTAAAGGTTTTTTGTCTTGGCACATTTTCACCAGGTCAGGATTTGTTTTTCAAAATGGTGCAAAATAAGTGTTTTTGAAGGTATCTGATGCAATGTTTTTTTTAATTTTCTGACTTTTTTTTTCAAAATTTCAACCTGAAAATATATGACTTTGACACATTGAAAGGACCATATTTACACTTGTTTCATGGGAAAAAAGATGAAAGTCATGACTCATAAACTTTATCATTTTTCATTTTCAGCAAATATGTTTCCACTTGGCAAACCAAAATGAAAAGCCAGTGTGGCTTCTTCAAAGGATTCTTTTTGGAATAAATGGCCCAAACTTGCCAGATTTAGAGGAAACAAAATCTGAAATTGCTAGATTTAGATAATAGGTTTCAGCATGCCAGCACAATATACCAGGATTCCTAAATTTTTATACTTTCCTCTCTGACCTGTAGCCAAATTTGGCAAAGTCCGCATGTGGATTGATCAACAGACCATCTACCTCACAAAATTGAAAAGAAAAAGATTATGAACACCAATTTTTTGTTGTCTAATTTTTTTTAACAATGATGTCCACAAAAGTGTCAAGCTTCCTGAAGATCATCTATAATTCACACTTGTTTCGGTATCATACAAACAAAGTTAAACATGGAACACAACACAATGTTTAATACACCAGATGAACAACTCACTCTATTGTTCAAAATATGTCCTTGAAAGGTGGTGTAATTTAGTCCATATGCCGTCTTCTAAAACATCTATCACATACCAACATGTTGGCTACATATTAATGCTACCCACATAGCATGCACCATGAGCTTCCTTGCATTACTACCAATGAAGGATATTATACTCAGCCATCCACATGCAAAAGGTGACAAGATACACAATTTCACACATGATTTCAACCTTCTAGAAACACAATTCCAAAAGGTTTCCAAAAGGGTTTAGGGTTTAGGGTCGTTTCTAGATTTCATCAGGAAATTCAGAATTTTTGCTGGGACTTCTGGAGCTTCCTCACAGAGCTTTATATTGGGTTAACTCCCTTGGAGTGGGGAGCTCTCAATATAACCACCCTCGGCTCCCACCTCTGGGGTGATTATTTGGGGACCTCCCCACTCCTCAGGTGTTACCCTATGTGAAAATTACCGCTCAGCTACAGGAACTATAACTGTTTTGCTATGCATTCTCCCCATCTCCACATTACCATGAATTCTGCAAGCATCATGCACCACCATCATCCTCCATGCTCCAAGATTTAACATAAATGTCAACAAGGCTATTGCCCATCAAACATATCTGAGTTGCAACTGCTTTGAATGATCTGTTTATGATCAATACTCTGTGCTCTTCCAACTGCCCCTTACACTGGCACATTCATTCGGTGTCCCCCACAGAAATGATAGGGTTTGGCTGCACAACTTCCAGTTGCATTTTTTTGAAATAGTTCTAGTGCATTTTGCTCTTGCCCACATTTCCACCACATGTGCCAATATCATAACATCAAAAGAAACTACACCACACAAGGGTATCTTGTTGAACACTCTCCAAGCATCCTCTATGCTCCCTCATTTTGCATAGATGTCTATCATGCTATTTGACACAAAGATATGTGAGTCATAACCATTTCAAGTAACCTGTACATGAGCATGCCTACCCTCTTCAAGTGCCACTACACTGGCACACTCATTAAGCACCCAAAGGAAACTAGTGACAGGATTTGTTTGCATACCTTTCTGTTGCATTTGCTGAAAATAGTTTCAACAACTTCTGCCCTTGCCCACATTTCACATGTCCCAATATTGTGGCAATCCAACAACATGTTGCATGATGGCATCTTGTTGAACAGTTTCCAAGCATCCTCCATGCTCCCACTTGTGACTTAATATCAGCAAGGCCACTGCCACAAAGAGAGTAGACTACTTTTAATGATCTGCTCATAAGCATGCATGCCCTCTTCAAGAGTATCTAAGCTAGCAAACGCATTAAGCATCAAAACAAATGTGAATGTATGAAGACTCATGCATTGTTGTTGCAAATTTGTTTGAAAAGCTACGTTTCCTTTGTTGACTGCCCAACCTTGACATATTTCTCCACCTTCTTGTATCCCATGCAAAACTTGCTCAATTGTGCCTGTGCCATTGCAGCCATCCCATGCAGTTACCTTTTGGACCACAAACTCCATTTGCACATGCAGAATGTGTGCAAGAGCAAAACATACTAGAACATGCAATGGGATGGCTGCAATGGGTACATTTGTTTGATCATTTCTGGACTACGACTCCAATAAGGAAATTGGAGTAAAACATAAACCATCAGAAGCCCTGACATAAACAAGATCTAAAGACCAGAGCAAGAACAGTAAACTTGACAATTGAGTGGCTTGTCAAGGTTGCAACATCATTCCAAGATGAGCTTCATAACCAAGCACCTCAATGCACCTCAAAGCAGAACGTGCAGCTTGAGTGATTCTACAGATTAAAGTCCAAAAATGGCATACTTGCAGAATGCCTCCATCCTACCATATGAAGAGATTGCAATGGCAATCACTGGACTCTGATGTGCCTCCCACATGAGTATCATGGCAATCCAAGTCAAAGTTTTGCATACATGTCAATACAACCCACAAAGACATCAGACCAACACCCACTTTGAGTTATCTGTTCATGAACATGCCTTGCGGTCTTCAAGTACTCCTAAGGCATCACATGCATGAATCACCTGAAAATAAACTGAATTTGTGAGGGCTCATACCTTCCCATTGCATTTGTTGGAAAAGCTCCATTGATATTCTGAGGTTTCCCCATCCTTCACATATTTTGTAAGCTTCTTTTTCCATGCAAAAAAAAGGTTCAGTTGCACTGTGCCTGGTGCCATTGCAGCCATCTCTGCTGCCACCCGTGGAAGGTTTTATTGGTCCTCAAGTCAGAGTGCTTCCTGTGTCTTCTTATCTGTAAAGTCTGGGTACCTTTCATTTGCCTACAACCAGAAGTCCAGATTTGAGCATCTGCAGCAGTGACCATTATGTGACCCTACAACAATATTTCTCACATCCAAGTTTAGTTATTTACTTTTTTCCAAACCCTCCCATAAAACTAAAATTGGGACTGCAAATAGGTGGGAGACTACTAATAGCAGAGTGCTTGGACCAATCATTATGATCAGCCAATCAGAAACAGGGAGCAGCAGTCAGATCATATTTATTACACACTTCTCTGGCAAGTGTTAGGTTTTGCTGTGCCTTTTACCAGATTCAGCAAACCATGCAAAAAATGCTGGGCCAAAACCAATTTGTTGAGCCAGACCAGCATGATTTGACTTTTCTTCATCCAATTTTAATTTTCAGGGTCATATATTGAGCACTGGTGGAGTTGCTCAAGCTGATCCCCAATATGTAGTCTCCACATGCAAGGCATAAATGTTACCGTAAGAACAAAGATATCAATGCACTTCATCAAATCCCCATACCCAAAAAATATGTCTAGAGTATGAGCTCCTCAAGGTAAGCACAAAACCTGCACTAAAGGAACCTAATTTATCAATCTGTCACCAAAACATGGCTCTAGAGACTAAATCCATCAAGAATTGAAGCAATTTGGGTTGCTGCACAAAATGAAGCGGTTGCAAGCTTTTCTCTCCTTCACATTGATCCAGACTTTGCACACCGAACCTGGGATGTGGTGAAGCTCAAATCCACATCTCCTTCATGTCAGATGAAGGAAGATGGGAGGCAGAGCTGGGATAAGCATCGACTTCTTTGCTTGTGTGAATTCATTTCAGGCCATCCTCAAGGTCTGCTGCATAGAGCCATGGATGCAGGACTTGCATCTTCAAAGGAGCCATACAACATTTTTCTTTTGGAAGAGAGACAATAATCAGTTTTGAAGGAAAAGATCAAAAGCTACTGGAGCTCCAGCAGCAAGCCATGCAGATCCCCAACAAAATGGCTGCAGATTCATCACAAATCCCTCCTGCAGGTGAAGTGTTTACAGAACTATACAGAGGTTCCAAGAACTGCAATTCAAGTCATTTTAATACCCTGCCTGACAAGGTCAGAGACAGAAAGAGATCATCTCCATCTTCATCAAATGTGCTTCTCTGAGCTGCAACACCAACTCACATGGTAGTATCATGCTATTCTTCAGGTCTTGCCGATCTTTTGGAGTTCCAGTGGAGCAATTTGTTGTTGCATCTCTTGTCTGTTGCATCATCTCTCAATTTTCCTGTTTTCTCATACACTTGATTCTCACTCATGGAAAGCTTTGATGAGAAACTCATGTTTCAATTGAGATGCTCTGCTTCTTCATGGTTTGTATATGTTACAGAAGGAACTGGGTTTTCGAGCTGTCCCTAAACCCTAAACCCTAAACATTTCCTTGTTTTTTGGTGTTTGAATCTTGCATTTAGATCGTGAGTCTTGAATAGTGTTGCTGCCTTTTTGGGGTTTAGAGCTTTCTATGATTGAGTTTTTGATCAATTCTTGCAATCAAGTCCTGGAGGAGCTTTTCAAGGTCAGCCATGCATACAAGCTCTGATTGCACTTTGCTCCACTGTCCCTGGGTACTGGTTTCCTGTTGTTTGCCTTCATCAATATCATGGGGCATTGGATCATCCAGAGCTCATGGGCTTCTTCTTCATGACATTCTTCATGCTGGTATTGAGCTTTGAAGAAAACCACTTGTGTTTTGTCTTGCCCCAACAACCCATCAAAGTACTGTGGTGGAAACCACATTACTTGCATTGTCTTGTGTGCATTCACTCTTTTTTGCCAACTTTGGCCCAAATTGCCGTGACATTCATTCTCTCCATCCTGAAAATTTCCCAGCTAGGTTGAGATCAACTTGCCACATGGTCTTGCAGCAGCTGCTGGCAAGGCAGGAAGCAATTGAGGGAGTTTTTGGATTCTTGTATGTCTGTCAGCTATAATGGTGGTACATAAATCATTGATAAGTATGAGAAATTGGCAACCAAATATCTTCTCGAGCATTCTAGTGATTATGAATATATCTAACCCCATTGCAAAAACATATACACCATACGTCTATACTTTTCAAGTCCCTCTTTCACTATCAAACTTTTGTTTGCATGAAGGGCATTTATTTTCTTCAAGGGTTTTCCTTCATGTATGTATTGCATTACCACATTTTCTTTTCTCTCTTGCTCAAATAGTATGCCTAGTTTAACATGCTAAAAATTTCCAAATTTCTTTTTCTTTTGTGGGGGTGCCAAATGTATGTGTCAACATAGTTGCACTTGAAGAGGGCATATGTGTGTGCCCATGAACAAGTTGTTGAAAGTGCTTTCTAGGGAGGAGCTTGGTTGACATGTATGCAAAATGTGGGAATTGTTGGGATGTTTGGAGTTTGTTCAACAAGATGCCATCTCAAGATGGGTCATTTAGGACATGTGAAATGTGAGTACTGGTAGAAGGCAATGGAATTGTTTCTTACTACTTGTTTGTTAACTTAGAGCTCTTGAGAATAACTTTCTTTAAGTGTCATATAAGTTCCTTAAGAATTTTGTCTTCTAACATTTATCTTGTACAAGGATGTTTCATATTGATATTGAAATTAGGACATTTTGCTTTCATGGATGTAGTAGTAATACCAACTAGGAGCTCAATCAACTACCACATTCTTGCCTTGTGGACAAGTGTGTTCCAAAATATTTTTGTAGCACTAGAGTCACAATACAACCTTGCTCAAGTTTATGACTACACCCCAATTTCTTGCCTACTTAAATTATGTTATATATCTTTTTTTTTGTTCATTTTGAGATGCTTTCTACATGATCTAGGATCTTTGATGAAGATGTTGGGTTTCTTGCTTTCAAATATTGAGCTAATGTAGACAACAAGCTCTAGCTCAACATCAATGCTCAAAACTACCTCCACTATAAGGTAAGATTCTCTCTTCATCTCCACATGAAGTTTGCCAAATATTTGCTTTACTTTGTCTAGCTTTTTTTTTTCATTATACCAGATGTTTTCCTATTTTCACTCGTGAACATGAAGCCATCAAAGTGTATTAGGAGGTCATGAATTGTAACAATTGTTCAAGTTTGTGACTGAAAAAATCCAACATAAAACTTAAAATGGACAATTCCAAGGGGTATTTGTGACCCAAGTTTCACCATAAATAGTTTGCATTTTGATGTCAAACAATAAAACCCCAAACCTAGATGTCATAATTTTTATTTCTTAGAAACATGGAAGTTAGTGTGTCCTTCGTGATCTATTAAGACCCTTTATTTGTTCAACTTAATGTTGGAGGTGTAGGTGTTTACTAGTCCACATTACACTTGAAACAAAAGATTCATTTGCAAATTTAAAACCATGATAAATTTGTATTGTGATGCAACAAGAAACTAATCAGCATTAAGCAAATCATGTACTTATGAAGTGACTTTAACACACATCTAACTATTACATATAAAATTAATTAACTTCATTTGTCAAAACATAGATTTGAAAGTTCTTCTTGTTGTAGCCTAATTAAAAAATCAAGTTATCAAAATCTTGATAGGGTTTTTTTGGATCCTTAGCTTGCTCTTTTTGACAATTGGTTCTCCCCCCCCCCTTCCCCCTTTTTTTAAAGTTATGTTTTATATTCTCATTACTTTTTCAAACCATATTTTCTATATTTTGATTTAGAAAGTCTCTAAATGCTTTGCTTTTAGATCCATCTTAATCTGAATTGCTCAACCACTCCCTCACTTTCTAACACACAACATTGTTTAAATATTTTGTGCATTAATTTTTTTCGAAAGTTTACAAAACTCGACATTGGAAGCCCATGTTTGGGCAATATACAAAAGCCAAGATTTGAAACATGGCTTGAAAAATTAACATTGTTGTTCAACGGTGCACAAAATTCAAATTTGCAACCAAAGTTGAGTTCAATTGAATTTGCTACCATGTTGTGTGCCCATTGCAAAAACAATTTTGAATTCTAACATTGAGCTTTACATTTTTGTTTTGTGTGAGCTTAAAGCATGTGAAATTTGCAATTTGGTTTTCAAGTTGGCTCAATGATTTCCCTTTTGTTTTCATGTGACTAAAAGGGAAAAGTTGTATGAAACATTTGTGTTTCAATTTTTGAAATACTTCAATGCATTTGCTTTCATCAAGGAGCTCTATGTTTATATTTTCATGTGAATTCAAGGGGAAGAGAAAAGGAGAGAAATAAAAATCAATGAAAAAGAACACTTGAAATAAGAAAACAAACACAAGTTTGGAACAAATGTGCTTGAAGCACAAGCAAAAAAATGAAGGTTGACCCTTGGGAAGTGTGAATTGAATCCAACATCCAAAACTTTTAAAAGTGAAAGCTCTCTTAATTAGGATTAGTGTCATGATGGTCTTAGTCCTCTTGAGAGCTTGTCCAGCTCAAAAATGAGGGTGATGGTCCCCTTGAGGGTGTATCAAGTTCAAAAAAATGTGGTGGTGGTGATGGTTCTCTTGAAAATATATTTAGCTTAAAATGAAGGTGGTGGTGGTGTTCTTGAAGGTCTATCCAATTCAAAAAATGAAGGTGGTGGTAGTGTTCTTGAAGGTCTATCCAATTCAAAAAATGAAGGTGGTGGTATTTTTGAGGGTTTGTCCAATTCAAGAAATTTCAAGAAATGAAGGTGGTGATGGTGGTGGTGGTCTTTTTGAAGGTCTATTCAATTAAAAAAAGGACGGTGATCATGGTGTGTCCTCTTGAGGGCTTAAAACCCATTATGGTTTGTCAAAGTGATTTGTAGAAATTTATAGGAGAGGTTCAAGTCCATGATGATCTTCTTTTGGGTTTATTCATTTCTATGAAACTTTGAAAATGAAGGTGATAATGGTATTTTGAGTTTTTCAAGGTCTAGAGGTCTACTAGACTCCATCCTTTTGTGTAGATGGTTTTCAAAATGATTTAACTATCAATGGTGGCTAGAAGAATCCAAAAGCACCAAAGGTGGCACATTCGTTTACCACATTGGTTCTTTTTAACATAAGTAAATAGTGTGAGACGAGTTTACCTTTTGCAATTTAAATGTCCACATGCTTCCATGTTCATGCATGGCACCATACATTTCAAAGTAGACATGCTACAAATAAATTTGAAATTTAATATGAAAAAGGTCTTTCCTTTGATTTAATGATGGTGGTGTAACTTTCATTTTTTTTTACATTGTCAAAAATGTTATCACATCTTAGATATTTGATTTTGTTATTGGTTTAAAAACTTGGGATATTCGCAACATGTGACATTACTTGTCCAACTACAACTACAAATGGCACAAAACATAAAAAATATTAATTAAAAGTTGCAGGTGGTCCAATGTTCAAAAAATGGTTTGTTCCAACCCTAGCAAGTTGTTAATTGCAAGTCTAGAAAAGATGAACTAACAATTGATTTGTCATTTCATATTCATATGCATTCATGAACTAGTTCATTTACCAATATTAATTGAAATTATTAACAATCAATATGTATGTTACATTAAAAAAAAAATTAATGCCATGGATTAATGCATGTTTTATATTAATTATATTTTGATTTTAAAAATAAATACAATAATATTGTAAAAAATTAAATTATAATTTTTACCCAACAACCATATATTAATTCAAAGAAACCCCCCCTCCCCCCCCCCTAACTTTCACAAATTAGTATTTTTCAAAGCTCCTACCAACTAATCTTGTGGAAGCTTCCACCGATTAATCATTTAAAAAAAATTAAACATATATATATTGAATTTCTTAAACATTATGCTAAAAGCCAACATTCATGACTTGAACATTTTTGTGCTTATAACAAAGTTTTAATCATGTAACATGATTTGATTTCAAAACCATGTTTGACTAAATAACAAAACATATTGCACACATTAAAAAAACTCACTACAATAAAAGTTGTCCATGTATTCGAAATGAATTCATTGGATTATGAGTGAATTCATTGATTATAATGAATAAGACCTAGTGGGGAAGCACTGAATTCAAAAGTCTAATGAACATGGACTAGTGAAGTGCACCCACATTTTGTGGTAGTGATTGAAAAAATTTCATATGAAAATAATTTTTCAGTTGTGTTCATGCACTATGTCCATAATTACCATTAAGGAAAAGGTTATATATATAATATTTAAAGATTTTCAAGGTAGCCCCCAAAAATGGTAATTAATTATGCGAAATAACTTATGATGCATGCTTTTAGTTATATGTTAAAAAGTGGAGTCAGACCAATGTTTGTTTGGAATGAACTTGAACTTCTTTTTAACAATTTCACTAAAAATAACCACCATTTCAGCCATAATATTTCAACCCCTATAACCCCCAACTATTCATTCTTAGCATGCTAATTATTAATAGATATGAAATATTGGCCCACACCAAATCTAGGGCATGCAATCTTGCAGTTTTGCCTACTTACATGTTAATTTTGCAATGAACAAACTTAGGTTGTAGTAGTTTTTCCCTACCATCAACCTCCTTTCAAATTTTGTAGTGAACCATATTTAACTTCCCATCACACCCAACGACCTCAACCCAAGGCAATTTTGTAACCCACACATCTTGAAAAACTTGATTCAAAATGAATAAATGACAAGGTTGATTGTGAGTTCATGAAAACATGAAAAGGTGACCAACTTGAAAGAAAGGAAAAGAAAGAAACAAGGTACCTTTCTATAATGTAAATACTAGGAGGGTCTTGATATGAATTCTATGCAAAGGATACACATTGATGAGGGGAAGGAACATTTAAATGTTGAAATCTCTTTTACATGTTCCTCTCCAAACGCTTAAAACACTTAAAGTCTAACACCATGAAAAAACAAATCTTCATACCATTCTTTGCCACCAATTTGCAAAACCTTTGAATAATGTGTGCAATATTCGTCACCTTCCAAGTTCCAACAATAAATAAATGTACAATATATTTCTTATTGCTAAGAAAAGTGATGATTCTTTGTAGTAGGATACAAAGGGAAAGGGGATGGTGATGGAGGTGGATGTGAGGTGGCCTATTGTCAACATCAACAAGATTAACAATAGATGGAATTGACAACAAAACAAGATTGACCCTTCAACAATTTCCAAAACTTGGAAAATCAAAATCATGACTAGCACTAGATCCAACAATAAGGAAAATTTATCATTGGAAATTCATTTGATTTAAGAAAGAGATGTAGAGTGGGCCATTGGGATATTAATTTTGTAAAAAGGAAAAAATTATATGGGCATTAATTGTGAGGATGTAATAAAGTTATACATAAACTCACCTTGCTTTTGGGCCCTTTTTTCACCGCAACTACAAGTGTTTTTTTCAATTTTATCACATATTGTCACATAGGTGGACTAGTGATCGTCCACAACATGAATGAGCCAAATTTGGCTAGAGGTCGAGCAAGAAAGTAGATTTTTTTTCAAAATTTCATTTTCTTGTGGCAACCTCCATGAACTCAATGTCTAAATATGGCCACTTTTGACTATTTTCCCTCGAAATATGGCTAATTTTGCCAAAAAATTTCAAAAAACCTTTGTACATTTTGCATGGGATTTCATTTTTGTCTTCAGGATGTAAAAAGTCGCCCAAAGAAAAAACACTGCCCGCAACCCCTCTTGGAGACCCAAATGTTGATATTTGCAAAAAGAAATGAAAAAATCGAAATCGAGTGAAAAATATAGTACTCACAAAAAGAAAAGAAATAATTAAAATTGAGTGAAAAATATCAAAAATCCTTGCAAAAAGAAAAGAAAAAATCAAATTTGAGTGACAAATATTAAGAGTCCTCATTCATTGCACATGATTTCTTAAAACTTTATCTTTACATATAGCAACAGTAGTGAAATCACACAAAAAAAGTAATTTTGCCACCAGCAATAAAAAGTGTCTAAAGAATATTTTGCAATTTCATTCTGCATTGTATCCAAAAACTCGATACGTTACATTGCCATTACATTTTTTTCCTCCTTCTTTTCCAGAAAACTATAATGTCTCATGTCTTTGAAATTTTTTCAACTCAAAGAGTCTTTTTGGGTTTCTGCAGCATTGTCCAATGTACATGACTCCAAAATCAGTACCAGAAACTGTTATAGCCATTTTTCTAGCCAATTGTGTCAGTTGCTTCAGAAGGGAATGGTGCTAAAAGATGGCACATTGTAGTAGTGCCATTAAATCAGAGGAGTTGCCATGATATCCTCTTATCACAGAATCATATGTACATTACATACACATACTTTGTCTCTCTTGCTAACCCGCTTCGTGTTTCACACAATCATCACCTGCTTGTGATTGTTATGGGAAATTGTTTTTACATCACAGACACTTGAGGAACTTGAATAGCCATGACATCCAGATTAAGCCATAATGTGCAAATTGGCCAAAAAAGTACTTGTTTGAATGGCTTGAGTTTCATCACCCATTGTGGTAGGAACACCAGAAATTGTGCCTAATGCAGTTGAACTCAAATCAATCTTTCTCTTGTGGTGAGGAGACAAAAGCGAATGTCCAATTTACAGCTATGTCCTTTGCCGTCACTCCAAAAGGAAAAAAACAGCAACTCTGAGCACTTTTACCCACACTTTCTGGCAGTCCCATTTGCATCATCAAAATCCAGGGGTGGTGATGGCTCACTGGTATAAGCCCATTCTGGGACCCGGGGAGCTTAAAAAAGGTCCTGGGTTCAAACCTTGATGGAGTGCAGGTGAAACTCTTTGCCAGGCCTCTGCCATGAGCTTGACTTGGGGTATGCAATGGGGTTGTTATGTTGGGTCTGCTGTTGTTGTGTGCTTCAAAATTGTAAAAAAAGATCAATCTGATGGAAAATTGGTGTTGAGTTATTCCTTCAATGGACCCCCCCTTCATTTGGTGCTAGGTGCAACATCCCACATTCAAAAACAAAAGGACCGGGGCAGTTGTTGCAGCAGAGTATAAATGTCGAACAACAACATTGGTGTGCATTCAGACAACATAGGGACAGCCCCAACATTATATGTGCACATACTTGTTATTGGAGGTAGTACAAAAGTACTGCTTTGCTT
>Ga0116226_10001370_pt1 | contig 21099 bp, 19 predicted proteins | sample S1TSphfallax_FD_89692 | JGI IMG/M metagenome (GOLD analysis project Ga0116226, IMG submission 89692) | Host-associated microbial communities from peat moss isolated from Minnesota, USA - S1T2_Fa - Sphagnum fallax MG | ecosystem: Host-associated > Plants > Peat moss > Unclassified | place: USA... | reverse complement strand
TCGTGAGGGACGGGTTTTATCCCTAAATCCGGCCTGGATGCAAGCCCCTAATGTCAGGAATCAGTACCAATGCCTGTCGTGCGGCAGAGGGATGACAGGCAGCCGCATTTGCACTAAACCGGATGGATGGATGAGGCCCCGACCATGACCCAGCTTTTCGAGCGCGCGTTGCAGATCGACGCGCCGCAGCCTCAGACCGTGCCCCTGGTGCTGGCGTCACCCCATAGTGGGCGGGATTATCCGGCCGCCTTCCTTGCTCAGTCGGCGCTCGACCCCCGCGCGCTGCGCCGGTCCGAGGATAGTTTCGTCGATGAGCTGTTCGACACCGCGCCCGCCAAGGGGGCGCCGCTTTTGCGCGCCTTGTTTCCGCGCGCCTATCTCGACGTCAATCGCGAGGCCTACGAACTCGATCCCCTGATGTTCGATGGGCCCCTGCCCGATTTCGTCATGACCGACACGCCGCGGGTCGCCGCCGGACTCGGCACCATCGCCCGCCAGGTCGCCAGCGGCGCCGAGATCTATCGCCGGAAGCTCAATTTCGCCGATGCGCAGCAGCGTGTGCGTGGTCTTTACTTGCCTTATCACACGGCGCTGGGTGATCTGATCAGCGAGACGCTGGCGCGTTTTTCCCGCTGCATTCTGCTTGATTGCCATTCCATGCCGTCGATCGGCGGTCCGACCGACAGCGATAGCGGCAGTGAACGGGTTGATTTCGTGCTGGGCGATTGCTATGGCCGGGCCTGCGCGCCGCAAGTCACCCAGCGGGTCGAGCGCTATCTGCAGTCGCTGGGCTATTGCGTCGTGCGCAACAGCCCCTATGCCGGCGGCTATACCACACGCCATTACGGCAATCCCGCCGCCGGCGTCCACGTCGTGCAAATCGAAATCAACCGTCGCCTCTATATGATCGAGTCGGCCCATGAGAAGAATGCCGACTTCGACCGGTTACAAACCGAAATGGGCGGCTTGATCGATGATCTGGCCAGATTGGCCGGCGATGATCTCTTGAAATGAAGCCTACCAGGCAGCTCGCTGTCACGCTTCGCGACGCCGTCCTTGCCGATATGGCGATGATCCAGGCCATCTATGCCTATTATGTGACGCGCACCTGTTCCTCCTTCGAGGAGCATCCGCCCGATATCGCCGAGATGGCGGGACGCCTGAGCAAGACCCGCGAGCGCGGCCTGCCCTATCTGGTCGCCGAAGCCGATGGCGAGGTGGTCGGTTTCACCTATGCCGGCCCCTTCCGTTTCCGCTCGGCCTATCGCTATACCATCGAGGATTCCATCTATGTCGCGCCGTCGGTAACCAGGCGTGGCGTCGGAGTGACCCTGCTGGGCGGACTGGTCGAGCGCTGCACGGCGCTGGGCTATCGCCAGATGATCGGCGTGATCGGCGATTCCGCCAATCAGGGGTCCATCAGCCTGCATCGCCGCCTGGGTTTCCGCCAAGAAGGTGTGCTGCGCGGGGTCGGGCTGAAATTTGGCCGGTGGGTCGATGTGGTGATCATGCATCGGTCGCTGGGGGAAGCTGACTCCGGGCTGCCCGATGATTCCCAGCCGGGATTGCCGCTCCCCTGACTCAGCCTATGGTCATCAGGCTTGCATTACCGCCGGCGGCGGCGGTGTTGACACTGATCGACCGCTCGCTTAGCAGCCAATCCAGGCAGTAATCCGCCCGGCCGCTCGCCAAATCATCGCTTGAAAAAGACTGCAGCCCGATGATCGGACCGACACGGAAGGCAAGCTGACGATTGACCGAGCGGGTGCGGTCGGCGTCACCCTCAAGCAGCACGGCATCCGCCAGGACAGCTTCCCAAGTCTCGACCAACAGGACACGCTCCTGGAGTGCCGTCGGCAAGGCCGCGACCAGCGGGCGCAGCGTGGCGGGCGCACAGAGCAGCACATGATTGCCGGTCGCCAGCGCGGCGCCGACCTGCAGCGCCAGTCCGAAGCGGGTTTCCGGCAAACAGAGGACGGTACCCCGCGGATCCAGCCGATAGAGATTGCTCTCACCGACCGGACCGGGCAATTCCGTCTCGAAATTGAGCTTGCTGGACGCCAGATAATCGGCGCAGCGCGCCGCCTCGTCGGTCCAGCCGGATTGCACCAGCCAGTCGCACCAGGCTTTGCCGGGAGTCGCTCGACCGGCCGCTTGCCTGATCCAGGAGAAGCCCCGCATCCTGTCCGCCGGCGCTTGCACCAGCAGACGGCGCAAGATCAGAGGGCCGCCCGCCTTCGGACCGGTCCCCGACAGGCCCTGACCGCCGAAAGGCTGCACCCCCACCACCGCGCCGATCATGTTGCGGTTCACATAGATATTGCCGGCCGGCGCGCGGGCGGTGACATAGGCGACCGTTTCCTCGATCCGGCTATGCACCCCGAAGGTCAGGCCATAGCCGGTCGCCCTGATATCGGCCAGCAGATCGCCAAGATCATTCCGGCGAAAGCGCAGCACATGCAGGATCGGCCCGAACACCTCGCGCCGCAACACCGCCAGACTGTCGATCTCGATCAGGGTGGGCGCAACGAAATGACCGTCGGACAGTGATGCCGGCACGGGCAGCCGGAAGGTCTTGTGACCCGCCTTGCGCAGACTGGCGACATGACGTTCGATCAGGTCGCGGGCGGTCGCGCTGATCACCGGTCCGATGTCGGTGGCGAGATCATCGGGCCGGCCGATCACCAATTCATTCATGGCGCCGCGCAGACGCTGCAGCAAAAGATCAGCGATCTCTTCCTGCACGCAGAGCAGGCGCAAAGCCGAGCAGCGCTGCCCGGCCGAGTCGAAGGCCGACGCCAGCACATCGGCGACCACCTGTTCGACATGGGCGGAGCTATCGATCACCATGGCATTCTGGCCGCCGGTTTCGGCAATCAGGGTGACCGGCTGGCCATCCGGCCGCACCCTCTCGGACAGGCTTTGCTGGATGGCCTTGGCTACTTCGGTCGAGCCGGTGAACATGACACCCTGCACTTCGGGCGCCGCCACCAGCGCCGCGCCGGTTTCTCCGGCGCCGGTCAGCAATTGCAGCGCCGCCGGCGGAATCCCCGCCTGATGCAGGAGGCAGATCGCCTGTGCCGCAATCAGCGGCGTCTCTTCGGCCGGCTTGGCCAGCACCACATTGCCAGCCGCCAGAGCGGCGGCGATCTGCCCGGTGAAGATCGCGAGCGGAAAATTCCACGGCGAAATACAGAGAACAACCCCGAGCGCGGCATGCGATGCGGTATCGACTTCGATCTCGGCAGCATAATAGCGGAGGAAATCGACCGCTTCCCGCAGTTCGCCGACCGCATTGGCAAGGCTCTTGCCGGCTTCCCGCACCAGCAGCGCCAAGAGTACCGCATGATTCTGCTCAAACAGATCGGAGGCGGCGCGCAACAGTCGGGCACGCTCGGCCGGCGGGACGGCCTGCCAGTCGGGCGCTGCGGCGCAAGCGTGGGTCAACGCCATTGCGATATCGGCCGGAGCGGCATCGACACAGTCGCCGAGACACTCTCGGCGATCCGACGGGTTCAGCAAGACCCGCGCGGGTCCGCCCCGCACGGGCATGGCCAGGATCGGGCCGGCCTGAAATTTTTCGGCGCTCGCCGAGACCAACCCCCCTGACAGATGCCGCAGTACCGCTTCATCGGCCAGATCGAAGCCGCGCGAATTGGCCCGATGGTCACCCGGCACATCATCGGGCAGCGCAATCTTGGGGTGGGGCAGACCGATCGATAGACCATCCTGCGCTGCCGCGACCGGATCGGCGATCAGAGCGGCGACCGGGACAGAGTGATCGGCGATACGATTCACAAAGGAGGTATTCGCGCCATTTTCGAGCAGGCGCCGCACCAGATAGGGCAGCAGAGTCTCGTGAGTGCCCACCGGCGCATAGATACGCACTGGCCGGCCCAGCTTGGCCGGCCCGACGACCTCCTCATAGAGGGGCTCTCCCATGCCGTGCAGACATTGGAATTCATAGCGGCCGGGCGCGAAATCGGGACCGGCCAGATGATAGAGGGTCGCGAGGGTCTGGGCGTTATGGGTAGCGAATTGCGGAAAGATCCGATCGCGCGCCGCGAGCATCTTGGCGGCGCAGGCGAGATAGGAGATATCCGTGTAAATCTTGCGGGTGTAAACCGGGAAGCCGGCCAGCCCGTCCAGTTGGGCACGCTTGATCTCGGCGTCCCAGTAGGCGCCTTTGACCAGGCGCACCATCAGCCGATGATGGGATCGGCCGGCCAGATCGATCAGAAAATCGAGCACGAAGGGCGCCCGCTTCTGGTAGGCCTGCAAGACAAAGCCGATCCCGTTCCAGCCGGCCAGCACCGGATCAAAGCACAGCATTTCCAGCAGATCGAGCGACAGATCGAGCCGTTCGGATTCCTCGGCGTCGATATTGAGACCGATATCGTAGCGATGCGCCAATTGCGCCAGGGACAACAGCCGCGGCCCCAACTCAGCCATCACACGCTTTCGTTGCGCCCGGCCATAGCGCGGATGCAGCGCCGACAATTTGATCGAAATGCCCGGCCCTTCGATCACCCCTTTGCGATCGGCAGCCTTGCCGATCGCATGGATGGCGCTTTGATAATCGGCGAAATAACGCTCGACATCGGCCGCCGTCAGAGCGGCCTCGCCCAGCATGTCGTAAGAATAGCGAAAGCCCTTGGCCTCCCATTTGCGGCCATTGGCGAGCGCATCACGGATGGTCTGGCCCGCGACGAATTGTTCACCCATCATCCGCATCGCCATGTCGACGCCCTTGCGGATCACCGGCTCGCCACCCTTGGCGATCAACCGGGTCAGGGCGGCGGACAGGCCGGTCTCGGAGGCCGGGCAGACCAGATGGCCGGTGACCAGCAGACCCCAGGTGGCGGCATTGACGAACAGGGATGGGCTATTGCCGAGGTGGGAACGCCAATTGCCGCGCGCCAGCTTGTCGCGGATCAGTGCGTCGCGCGTCGCGCTGTCGGGAATACGCAGCAACGCCTCGGCAAGGCACAACAGCGCGACACCCTCCTGGGAGGACAGGGAGAATTCCTGGATCAGACTCTCGACGCCGCTGCCACTGCCCTTGGCGCGCATCGCGAGAACCAGATCGCGGGCCAGATCTTCGGCGGCGGCAGTGATGTCCGCTGGAAAGCTGGCGGCTTCCACCAGAGGCGGCACGCAGTCGGGCTCGGGACGGCGGGTGGCCTGGATGATGGCGTCGCGCAACGGGCCGTCGATCCGCACCGAGCGTTGCAGTGCTGTGAAGGGCGCGGGAAGAGCGTTGTCGGACACTGCGTCGGTTGCCACCGGCCGGCTCCTGCGGTCAGATTGGAAAGAAGCCACTCATACCCAATCGGGCGACCGTGGTCCATAGACGGCGATTGCGCGGCTTGAATTCGCGGTCGATCCGGGATATCGGTGGCCGCGGTTGGCGACCTTTCGCCGTCAACCGGAACTCGATAAGGGCCCCCCCGCATGTCCACTGTTTCCGCTCATCCTCGCGCCCGTATCCTGATGTGCGCGCCGGACCATTTCGAGGTCAGCTACAGCATCAATCCCTGGATGCGCCCGGACAGCTGGCAGCAGCAAAGCGACGTGCTGGGGGCGCGCTCCTCGAGTGGCTGGCGGCGCCTGACGGAGACCTTGCGCGGTCTGGGCGCCGAGCTGGAAATGGTGCCGCCCGTCGCCGGCTTGCCCGATCTGGTCTTCACTGCCAATGCCGCGGTGGTGCTGGATGGCAAGGCGCTGGTCGCCAGCTTCCGCCATCCGCAGCGCCAGGGCGAAAGCAAAATTTATCGCCAGGCCTTCGACCTGCTGAAAGAGCGCGGGCTGCTGCGCGAGGTGCACGACATGCCGGCCGGCATGGTGCTGGAAGGCGCCGGCGACTGCGTCTGGGATCCTGTCCGCGATCGATTCTGGCTTGGCTATGGCCAGCGTTCCGACAAGGAGGCCGCCGCTTTGGTCCACGAGATGTTCGGTTTCGCGGTCGAGCCGCTGCGGCTCGTTGATCCCCGCTTCTATCACATGGACACCTGCCTTTGTCCGCTGACCGGCGGCGAGGTCCTCTACTACCCCAACGCCTTCGATGCAGAAGGGCAGGAGATCATCCGTGACCGGTTCGGCGCAGAAAATCTGATCGCCGCCCCGGAAGAAGATGCCTGCGGTTTCGCCGTCAATGCCGTCAATATCGGCCGCGATATCGTCCTCGCCACGGTGACGCCGGAGCTGCGCGGTCTTTTGGAAGAGCGGGGCTATCGTCTGCACGAGACGCCGATCAGCGACTTCAATCTGTCGGGCGGTTCGGCCTTCTGCCTGACCCTGAAGCTTGATCGCGCTTCCGGCGGGCGGGACATCCCGGCTGAGCTGGATCTGGCGGCGTCGGCCTGACTTCGGCCTGTTGGTAAAGGGCGCGCCTTGTCGACCATTCCCCCGCCTTCCTTGCCGGTTTCTCTCGCCGATATCGAACGGGCGGCGGACCTGTTGCGCGGGCATATCAACCAGACGCCCTGCAGCCCGTCGCGGACCCTCTCGAAGATCTGCGGCTGCGAGATCTGGGTGAAATTCGAGAATCTGCAATTCACCGCCAGTTTCAAGGAGCGCGGCGCGCTGAACCGGCTATCCGCCCTCTCGCCCGAGGAGCGCGATCGCGGCGTGATCGCCATGTCGGCCGGCAATCATGCGCAGGGCGTCGCCTATCATGCCGGCCGGCTGGGGATCCCCGCCACCATCGTGATGCCGGCAGGCACGCCCTTCATCAAGGTCGAACATACGGAAAATTTCGGCGCCAAGGTGATCCTGCATGGCGATAGTCTGGCGGAGTCCCAAGCAGAGGCGCAGCGCCTGGCTACCGAATTGGGGTCGGTCTTTGTGCCGCCCTATGACGATCCGTTCATCATCGCAGGTCAGGGCACCATCGGGCTTGAAATGCTGGCCGCCGTTCCTGATCTGGAGGTGCTGGTGGTGCCGGTCGGCGGGGGTGGATTGATCTCGGGCATCGCGGTGGCGGCCAAGGCGATAAAGCCCTCCATCGAGGTGATCGGCGTTCAGGTCGCGTCCTATCCGACCATGTGGCAGGCGCTGCGCGGCGAAGCGCCGGTCGCCGGCGGCGAGACCATCGCCGAAGGAATCGCCGTCAAGAATGTCGGCGTGATGACGCTTGAGATCATCAAAGCGCTGGTGTCGGATATTCTGCTGGTCGAGGATGCGCAGGTGGAGCAGGCGGTGGCGCTGTTCCTCTCGGTGGAAAAGACGGTTGCCGAGGGGGCAGGCGCGGCCGGGCTGGCGGCGGTGCTGGCTTTTCCCGAGCGTTTCGCCGGCCGCAAGGTCGGGCTGGTTCTGTGTGGCGGCAATATCGATTCCCGGCTTTTGGCTCAGGTCATCATGCGGCAATTGGTGCATGAGGGGCGCATTGTTTCCCTCCGGATCAGCATTTCCGACCGTCCCGGCGCCTTGGGCCGGATCGCCACCCTGGTCGGCGAGGCGGGCGGCAATATCATCGAAGCCCTGCACCAGCGGCTATTCACCACAGCCAATATCAAGGCGGCCGAATTGGAACTCACCGTCGAGTGCCGCTCGCCGCGCCACGCAAAGCGCGTGGTCCAGTCTCTGGAAGAGAACGGGTTCCCGGTCAAGCAGTTGGGGAGTTCGTCAGACGAGACCGGCTCTCGTTGACGGCCGCCGCCTCATGCTGGTGATCGAAATGGCGGGTCAGGAACAGATAGGCCAGGGCCGTCGCCAGCAGGCCGACCAACCAGCCGATATCGATGCCGCCTAAAACCTTGGCCACTGGCCCCATCACCATCTCGGGAATCACCATGAAAGGCAGGCTGCATGCGAAGCCGACACCATAGGCGAGGAGCCCCTCGCGGCGCCACTCGCCATAGATGCCGTCTGGTTTGAATAGGTGTGTAACGGCATAGGCGCCGCGCCGGACAAAATAATAATCGGTCAGATTGATCGCCGTCCAGGGCGCCAGCAGATACAGCATCACCACGAATGTGGCGTTGAGGGCGCCGATGGCGTTGCCGCCCAAACCATCGGCCAGGACCACCCACAGCAGCGTCAACCCCAGGATGACAAGGATGCGCAGCAGCCGGGTAGGCTGCAGCTTGCGGACCGAATCGATGGCCGTCACCACGGTCAGCATGCCGCTATAGGCGTTCATCCCCATGGTCGCCACCAGAGCGGCGATGGAAGAAAACGCCAACAGACCGCCCAGACCCGGCAGGATCGCATTGCCGGCTCCCGTCAAGGCGACCAGAGCGTCGCTGCCGCCGATCCGGGTGGCGAGCCAGGCGCCAACCGCAATCAGCCAGACCGCCGACAGGGCGGCGCCACAGAAGACTGAAATTATCACCTGGTGACGCGGCGTGTTGGGCGGCAGATAGCGCGAATAGTCGGAAACATAGGTCGCATAGGTGATGTTGTAGCTGGCGCCAGCCGCCAGCTCAGTGCAGAAGGCGACCCAGTTAAAGCCAAGCTCCGGCGGCGGCTTGTGCCCGATCCCGCCCAGCAGGATGGCGCCGGTCAGGATCAGAAACAGCGGCAGATTGAGCCAGAAGAGCAGACGGAAGACAAGATGCAGCCAGTCATGCCCCCAGATCGCCAGCACTGCGCCGACCAGCGACACAAACACCGACAAAGCCAGGGCGTCCCAGCCGAGCATGGCCGAAACGCCATCGGTGATCAGGACCGTATCGACGACATTGAACCCCATATAGGTGATCAGCGTGGCAAACAGGGGCAGCATCACGCCGCGATAACCGAACTGGGCGCGCGACTGGATCATCTGCGGCAAACCCAGTTCGGCCCCCTGATTGGCATGAAAGGCCTGAAACAGCGTCCCGATGAAGATACCGATGGCACCACCCAGCGCGGTCCAGCCGAGCGCAAGGCCCATGCTCGGACCAATGAAGCCGATGGCGATGGTGAAGAAATGGAAATTGCCGAGAAACCAGAATTTACCCTGATCGGCGACCCGCCCATGACGATCGCCCTCGGGGACCCAATCGATCGACCGCGCCTCGATCCCTGTCATACCGCACCCCGCGCGCGATCAAAGTCGATGACCGCGTGAAGCAGCACATTGGCGCCGTTGGCGGCCTGCAGCGGCGTGATATTCTCGCGCGGATTATGGCTGATGCCGTCCTCGCAGGGCACGAAGATCATCGCCGTGGGCGCGACCCGGGCGACATAGACAGCATCATGACCGGCGCCCGAGACGATATCGCTTTGCGACAGGCCAAGCCGGTCGGCGGCGGAGCGGATACCATCCAGCATCACGGGGTCGAAGGCGACGGCAGGCGATTTCCAGCGGCTGCTGATCTGGCAGCTCACCCGATGCTGGGCGGCGATCCGGTCACCGGCCGCCAGCAGATCACGTTCCATCGCCGCCAGGGCGCCATCCTGTTGATGGCGTAAATCGATGCTGAGGCTGATGCTTTGCGGCACGGTATTCCGCGATCCGGGCGAGGCCTCGATGATCCCGACCGTCGACAGGGATAAGCCAGGCGCCGAATTGCCGATCGCCTGTACCACCTGCAGAAGCGAGGCCAGAGCCGGCACGGGGTCTTTGCGGAGCGCCATCGGGGTGGTGCCCGCATGGCAGCAATCGCCGACGATCTCGGCATCGAACCATTGGATCGCCTGGACTCCCGTGACGACGCCGATCTCGAGGCCGGCCGCCTCCAGAACCGGCCCCTGCTCGATATGCAATTCGAAATAGCCGGCCATCTCATGCGGCTCGGCGCTGCCGCGCAAACCGAGCCGGTCGAGCTCCTCATCAAATCGGCAGCCCTGCCGGTCGGTGCGGCTGTGGACATAGTCCGCGGGGAACACGCCGGCAAATCCGCCCGAACCGAGCATGGCCGGGGCGAAGCGGCTGCCCTCCTCATTGGTCCAATTGATGATCTCAATCGGGTGTTCAGGGCGCATGCCCCGATCGGCCAGGGTCTCGACCAGTTCCAGTCCCGCCAGCACGCCGAGAATTCCATCAAAGCGGCCCCCGGTCGGCTGGGTATCAAGATGACTGCCGATGCCGATCGGCGGCAGATCATCCCGACGGCCAGGCCACCGCGCGAAGATATTGCCGAACGAGTCGAGGCGGACGATACAGCCCAGTCGTTCGGCCTCCTTGATGAAAATCTGGCGCATCGCCAAATCCTCATTCGAGAGGGCGAGGCGCCCCAGACCGGTTTCACCGACCTTGCCGATGGCGGCCGACTGCATCAGCCTGCCCCACAGGCGGTCCTGATCGATCCCCTTCATGACGCCACCCTCTCTCTGGCCAGCGGCATGGTCAGGCAGTGCACTGAGCCGCCGCCGCGGGCAAAATGATCGAGTTCGGGATCGAGAACCTGGATCCCCTCGGCGCGCAGCGCCTGATTGATGCGCGTGCTGTGCAAGGGCGAGACGACCCGGTCATCGCCGAGCGCCAGCAGATTGCAGCTCATCGCCATGACCTCAGCATAACTTGCCTCGACCGACCTTATTCCATGACCGGCCAGCCAGGCGACGAACCCATCGCCCAGCACCTCGCGGCACAGCACCGCCAGCCGATCGGTCGCCATGCAGAACAGCACATCGAGATGCAGGAAATGCTCGGCGAAGGGTTCGATCCGCACTTCCCAGCCCTCGGCGCGCAACCAGCCGGCCAATTGAGCTGCACCGCTCTCGGTGGTACGCACCCCCGACCAGCCGATCACCGCCAAGCCAGGGCGGATCAGATGAATGTCGCCCCCCTCGATCGACCCCGCGCTGGCATAGTTCCAGAAACCGCCGTGAGATGCGTGAAAACGCAGAACTCCAGCCACCTCGCCGCGCCGCTCGGGCAGGCTGAGCTGGGTCAGCAGCACCCCCCAGAGCAGGGTCTGACTGCTGTCTCTGGTATAGACCTGGTAGGATAAATGCGCTTCCGGAGTCACATAATGGCAGGTCACCCCCGACTGCTCGAGCGCCGCCACCAGCTCGCCATATTGCGCCACCGCCTTGCGATGATCGAAGGGAATGGCTGATCCCAAGGTATGGCAGGCGATGGCGTTGGTCGGAATCCAGTGATAATGGTCGGGACAGCAAAGCAGGACATCCCTCAGGCGTCCGGTTTCGGAGTCGATTGACCAGCGCATCTTGTCAGGGCTTCACGAATTTGAGGGCGAACTGATCGGTGGCAGCATCCATCTTGAAATAGGGCTGATCGCGCGGATCGTTCGGGTTGCGCAGAAAATCACCCTTGGCCGCCAGCTTGAAGCCGGCGGCCTCGACCTCGGCAATCACCGCAGCCTCCTCGACGCGATGGAGCGTCTTGCCGACGCTGGTCCCCTCGCCCGACTGCGCTGCATGATCAACGACGACAAAGACGCCGCCTTTCTTCAGGCCATTGAAGATCGACAAATTCATCTTGGCGCGATCGACCGGCAAATAGGTGATATCGTGATAGTTCAGGATCAGGGTGATCAAATCGAGGTTGTGCACGCCCGCCGGCACGAGCGATTCGATCGGCGTTTCCACCAGCGAAACATTGGCCATCACCGGCCGGGCGAGACGGGCGATCAGGGTCTGATGCGCTTTTTCCGGCCCATTGGGCACGCTATGGACGAAGACCCGGCCGCTACCGCCGACGGCGCGGGCCAGCAATTCCGAGGTATAACCACCGCCGGCCATCGCGTCGAGCACGGTCATACCCGGTTTGACGCCGGTAAAGTCGAGCAATTTTGCCGGTTGGCGATGGGCGTCGAGCTTGAGATCCTCGGCGCTGCGGTCAGGAGCCGCGACGATCGCTTCGCCGAAATCGCTGGATTCGTCAGCCCGCACCGGAATAGCCGACATGCAGAGAAAACTGGCCAGAGTCAGAAAGAGGGTGAAAAAACGGCGCGCCATGGTGCTTTCTCCTTGTTCTTTCCTCATTCTAGCGGAACATCGGGACGCTGCCCATAGAGAGAGAACGCATGACCGATCTCGCCATTTCCTTCGCCGACATCATCGCGGCGCGAAGACGCCTGCAGGGTGTGGCGCATGTCACACCGGTGCTGACCTCGCAGACCGCCGATCAGCGCGGTGACGCCCATTTTTTCTTCAAGGCGGAGAATTTTCAGCGCAGCGGCGCCTTCAAATTCCGCGGCGCCTATAATTCCCTGGCGCAATTCAGCGCCGCACAGCGGGTCAATGGGGTCATCACATTTTCGTCGGGAAATCACGCCCAAGCGATCGCTCTGTCGGCCCGTTTGCTCGACATGCCGGCCGTGATCGTCATGCCGGAGGATGCGCCTGCCAGCAAGATCGCCGCAACGCGCGGCTATGGCGCCGAGGTCGTGCTCTATGACCGGTACAGCCAGGATCGCGAGGCGCTTGGCCGACATCTGGCGGAAGAACGCGGACTGACCCTGATCCCGCCCTACGACCATCCCTGGGTGATGGCCGGACAGGGCACCGCCGCGGCGGAATTGGTCGAGCAGGCCGGATCGCTCGACTTTCTGTTCGTCTGTTTGGGGGGAGGCGGATTGCTGTCCGGCTGCGCCGTCGCCACCCGCGCTCTGTCGCCCGGCTGCCGCATCATCGGCGTCGAGCCGGAGGCCGGCAATGATGGCCAGCAGAGCTTCCGGGCGGGCGAGATCATAACCATCGCCACTCCCAAAACCATCGCCGACGGCGCCCAGACCCAGCATCTGGGCGGCCACACCTTTCCGGTAATCCAGGCGCTGGTTGATGACATCGTCACGGTCAGCGATCGGCAGCTGGTCGAGGTCATGGGATTTTTCGCCAGCCGGATGAAGCTGGTGGTCGAGCCGACCGGCTGCCTGGCGGCGGCGGCGGCCTTCGCCAGCGATCTGCGCGGCAAGAAGGTTGGGATCATCCTGTCGGGCGGCAATGTCGACTTGACCAGATTTGCCATGCTGCTGGCTTGAACACCCGATCAGGACGCGCTCCGCACCTCCTCGAGAAGCCAGGATCTGAAGGCCCGCACGCGATGCGGAGTCGGTATGCCGCTCCGCACGAGGAGATGATGCAGCACCCGGCGGACCGGCCGGAACTGACCCTCGCCCAGAATGACCAATTGACCGGACGCGAGTTCGGCGGCGGCGAAGCGCTCGGTTTCAAGGGCGACGCCCATGCCCTGGACGGCCGCCGAGACGACCAGCGCGCCTCGGTCAAATCCGGTGGTCGGTGTTTGCGGATGGCGCCCCAAGCCATTCGCGGCGAACCAGTCGGACCAGCGGATCGGGCTGACCGATGACAAGATCAGCGGGAGGGTCATCATGGTGCGCCGGCTATAATCGGGCAGGCCGGCCGCCAGGGACGGCGCGCAAAGCGCCATGGAGTCCTCCTCCCCCAGAGGATCGATCGAAATGCCCGCCAGTTCCGGCGGGTCGCCATAGATGATCGCGAGGTCGGTCGCCTCATTGCGGATCAGGTCGAATTGTCCCGCCCCCGACGAGAGGCGGATCGAAATCCCAGGATATCTCTGCATAAAGCGGGAAAGCCTCGGCCCCAGCCATTTGGCGGCGAAACTCGGCCCGCAATGGACTGTCAGGGTCGATGCCGAGGCGCGCGGCGTGACCTCGGCACAGGCGGTTTCGATCGCGTCAAAGGCAGGAACCAGGCCGGCCTGCAATCTTGCGCCATCCTCGGTCAGGCGTTTGGCCCGCGATCCCGCCTCGAACAGATGCCGGCCGAAATAGGTCTCCAGCGCCCGCACCTGATGGCTGATCGCCGACGCGGTGAGATGCAGCTCCTCGGCGGCTCTGGCGAAACTGCCCAGTCGAGCCGCCGCCTCAAATGCCCGAAGAGCATGGAATCTCGGAAGTCTTCGCATGATCAACCTGAATCTAATTCATCTAAAGATGAGAAAATCTAACTTGCCACAAATTTCATTCGCGTTCCAGAGTGGGGGTGAAAGGCCCATCCACAAGGGCCGCAGATTGGGAGCGTAACCATGCCAAATGAGACACTCGTTCTCCGCGCAGCGATCGGTGATGAAGAAGGGCTGCTTTATCGCAAGGTGACCTTGCGTCTGATACCGATCCTCTTTGCCTGCTATGTCGCCGCCTATCTGGATCGGGTCAATGTCGGCTTCGCGAAATTGCAGATGCTGGGGGACTTAGGGTTCAGCGAAACCGTCTATGGTCTGGGGGCCGGTATCTTCTTCATCGGCTATTTTCTTTTCGAGGTGCCAAGCAACATCATCTTGCACAAGATCGGCGCGCGCGTCTGGATCGCCCGGGTGATGATCAGCTGGGCAATTATCTCGGCGTCGATGGTCTTTGTCCGCTCGCCGACGGTCTTCTATATCCTGCGCTTCCTGCTCGGCGCGGCGGAAGCCGGCCTGTTTCCCGGGGTGATCCTCTATTTGACCTATTGGTATCCGTCGCGCCGCCGGGGCGGGATCATCGCTCTTTTCATGACCGGCATCCCGATCGCCGGCGTCCTTGGCGGTCCGCTGTCCGGCTGGATTCTCTCGTCTCTCTCGGGCGCGCGAGGTCTGGCCGGCTGGCAGTGGATGTTCCTGATCGAAGCGGTCCCGTCCTTCATCCTGAGCGTCGTGATTCTCGCCATGCTCGATAACGGCATCATCGGCGCCACCTGGCTCTCTGATCGCGAGAAATCGGTTCTCAAGCGCAATATCGAAGACGACCGGCAAGGAACAATGGCCCATTCCCTGCGGGACGGCTTCGCCAACCCTCGGGTCTGGCAGCTCTGCGGCATCTATTTCTTCTTCATCATGGGCCTCTATGGCGTCGGGTTCTGGTTGCCGACCCTGATCAAAGGATCCGGGGTCGCCGATCCTCTGATGATCGGACTTCTCACCGTGATCCCCTACGGGACGGCGGCTGTCTGCATGGTGATCTGCGGCCGGATGTCGGACGCGGCGCGGGAAAGGCGCTGGCATATCCTGGTGCCGGGAGCCTTGGGCACAGTTGGCTGGCTGCTCAGCATCTCGTTTGCGAAGGATGTTCTGATCGCCGAGATCATGCTTACCCTGGCGACGACCGGCGTGCTGGTGACCCTGGCGCAGTTCTGGTGTCTGCCGACATCGGTGCTCAGCGGCGCGGCCGCCGCCAGCGGGATCGCGGTGATCAACTCCGTGGGCAATCTTGCCGGCTTCGTCAGTCCCTACGCGATCGGCTGGATCATTGACTCCACCCACTCCACCACCGCGGGTGTCTTCACCCTGGCCGGATGCCTTCTCACCGGCAGTCTGCTTGCCCTGACCATGCCGCCCCGGCTGGTCAATCGCTGAAAACTCCAATTGCCTGAATTGTCGCCAGAAAGGAAATAGATCATGCCCGATACAACGATGGACAGCCTGCGTGAGCAGAACAAGCCGCGCCTCTCGATCTATCAACCCGAGCAGGAAGGGCTGATCTTTCCCGAGACGCCGGAGTTTGCCAGCTTCCAGGAGGAGCGCGATTACCGGAAGCAGCACCTCGTGGCGGCCTGTCGCGCTTTCGCCCTGCACGGGTTCGACTATGGCTTCGCCGGACATCTGACCGTGCGCGACCCCGAGCGGCCGGAACTTTACTGGACCAATCCGATGTGCGTGCATTTCTCGCAGGTGCGTATGTCGAACCTCATTCTCGCCGACCATCAAGGAACGGTCGTCGAGGGACGACATGCGATCAACCGCGCCGGCTTTGTCCTGCACGGTGCGGTGCACGCGGAATATCCCGAGGTGGTGGCGATGTGCCACGCGCACACGGTCTATGGCACCGCCTGGTGTGCGACCGGTCGGCCGCTCGACATGATCAGCCAGGATGCGGCTGCCTTCTATAACAGCCATGCGGTGATCGGCGCGTCGGCCGGAGCGGTGGCGGTCGAGCGCGACAGCGGCTGGTCGGTGGCCCGGGAAATCGGCCGGAATCGCGGTATTTTGCATCAAAATCATGGCTTGATGACCACCAGCCGCCACAGCATCGATGACGCGGCCTTCTGGTTCATAGCGCTGGAGCGCGTCTGCCGTCAGCAATTGCTCATCGAGGCGAGCGGCGTCAAGCCTCAGATCCTGTCGGAACAGACCGCCGCCTATAGCCGAGAGCATGTCGGCAGCGACTATATCGGCTGGCTGCATTTCCAGACCCTGTACAGCCAGATCGCCACCTCTCAGCCCGATATGTTTGAGTAGAGCGGGTCTTACTCCTCGCCGACCGGCCGACGTCCCTGCTTGATGGTTTTACTGACCCGCTTGTCCAACAGGCGGCGTTCCTTGGAACCCTTGGTCGGACGGGTCGGACGACGATAGACAGGCAGGATGGCGGCTTGGCGGATCAGCGCGAACAGCCGCTCGAGCGCATCCTCGCGATTGCGTTCCTGTGAGCGGAAGCGTTGCGCTTTGATGACCAGGATGCCGTCTTGATTAAGACGACTGCCGGCGAGGGTGCGAAATCGCTCGCTCAGTCCCTGCGGCAGATCGGCGCCTTTGAAGTCAAAGCGCAGCTCCACGGCGGTCGAGACCTTATTGACGTTCTGGCCACCCGGACCGGAACTGCGCACAAAATCGAAACTGATCAGTCGCTCATCGAGACCGATGGCGGGGGTAACCTGGTAAATCATCCCGAGATCAGGGCGACGATGATCAGAGAGCCCCGGCGATACAAGACTGGCATCTCGGCAACCCCCTTTATGATGAACGGACCCTCAGTCGAGGCGATCATACCGGGACGCCCGCTCAGGAGCATCTTGAATCACGTGCCGCAGCGATCGACGATCCCTGGATTGCCGGGCTCAGTCCCGCTCCTCAGCGATCGCTTTCTGCACCTCCTCGATCACCGCCAATACCGCCCTGGCATCGGTCGGCCGCGCCATGGCGGCCGCGGTGTCATCGACCCGGTCTTCCATCAGCGGATTATCCCGGCGCAATTCCTCCAGCAGAGCGATGATCTTGGCCATCTTATGTTCGCCCAAAATGGCCAGTTCCAGGACCAACTGATCGCGATGGCGCGCCAGCCGATCCTCGCGATGCTGGGTAGTCAGGATCAGCGCCGTGAAATAGACCGCAAGCACCGTCATGACCACTTGCAATTTCTCGAAGGGCGGCGCGTCGATCGGGGCGAGGCCACGCCATTGCATCGTCAGATTGAGCAGAACCCAGAGACCGACGGTGAGGGTCAGAAGCAGGAGAAACAGCGGATGCCCCAATTTTGCGACCACGCCATCGAGCAGCCGCTGGATCGGAGTCGCGGCGCGGTAATGCCGCGCCGGCAAGTCGGAAATGGTTTGCACGGGCTCAGCGGGCGCCGCCCGCTCGGAGGGTTCCTCGGTCATCGCAGCAGTGTCGTTGTACCCTGGTAAAGCTACGAGGTCCGGAATCTACCTAGAGCCTGATGCTCATAGATTGACGCGGATTCGCGTCAATCTAATATCATCGCGCTCCAGAGACCGGCCCGTTCTTCTGCACCATCGGCGTCGGCAGAATTCGCCCCGGCTGCTGTCCGAAGCCCGGGCCGCCATTGGGTGGCTTCGGCTGGGCGATGGTTGGATGGGAGGCTCGCCAATTGGCAGGTTTCGCATGATTGGTCAGGGCGAGACAGGCGCGAAAAATATCCGAGGAGGGCGCACCCGAGCAATTTGTTGGCGGCTGCGGTAAAGACGGCGCCTGGGCCGCCAGCCGGGATGACCAGGCCAACGCAACAAAAATAGCGACGACGATGCGGCTCATCACTCTTGGCTCCTACTCCGGCCTCATCATCGCCTGAAGGGATTAAGAAAATCTCAAAGTTCGAGACCGAGCCGGGTCATGACCCGCTTGCGGGCCGCGCCTCTGTCGCGGTCCGGCACCAGCAGCAAACCGGCCACCTGACGGATCAGGGAGTCCTCATCGGCGGTGAGCACACCATCGGCATAGGCGACTTCCCACAACATTTCGATCACCTTGACACGCTGCTCGGCGTCAAGATTTTTGCTGAGACCGTCGGTAAAGCGGAACAGCTGCACCGAATCATGATTCAGGCGGTCGGCCGCCGCCAGCAGCCGGTCGAGATCAGCGCCTTCGAGGCGGTAACGCTCGGCGAGGATGCGACGGATCGCTGCTCGCTCCGGCTCGGGAAAACGGTCATTCCGGTTTGCCGCCTCGACCAGCAGCACCGCGACCATCACCTGCAGGGAATCGGTGGTCTTCGCGACAGGATCCGGGTCGGTAAAAAACTTCAATAAGACGTCCAACATCATGTCACCACTGCTCGGGTCTGATGGCGTGGCCTATCCCACAGCCGTCCGTCCAACACCTCCTTGAGGATCGCCACCGCCGCCTTGATCTCATCTCGGCCGATATAAAGCGGAGTCAAGCCAAAGCGGATGGCGTCCGGTGCGCGGAAATCGCCGATCACGCCGCGCTCGATCAGGGCCTGCATGATCGCGTAGCCCTCTTTGTGACGAAAGGTCACCTGACTACCTCGCAAGGAATGTTCCGAGGGACTGGCCAGTTCCAGAGCCGGGCAATGGAGCGCGACCTCTCTGATCATCAGATCTCCCAGATCAAGCGAAGCCCGGCGAATATCGCCAAGATCCACCGCCGCCCAGACCTCAAGCGCCGCTTCGAGCGCGGTCAGGGCGATGATCGGCGGCGTACCGACCCGCATGCGTTCGATGCCGGCGGCGGGACGATAATCGAGATCGAAAGCGAAGGGTGCGGCGTGGCCCAGCCAGCCGGCCAGCGCAGGCTGGGCGCGGTCTTTGAGACGGGGCGCGACATAGATGAAAGCCGGCGCCCCCGGTCCGCCATTCAGATATTTATAGGTGCAGCCGACGGCGAAATCGACGTCGCAGCCGGCCAGATCGATCGGCAGAGCGCCGGCCGAGTGGGCGAGATCCCATACCGTGACAATCCCCAAGTCATGCGCCTTGCGGGTCAGCGATTCCATGTCATGCAGACGGCCGGTGCGATAATCGACCTGGGTCAACAGTAACACCGCGATCTCCTCATCGAGCGAGGCCGCGATTTCCTCGGGTGGAACGATCTTGAGCCGGTAATCGCCGGCTTTAAGCCCAAGCAGACCCTGCGCCATATAAAGATCCGACGGAAAATTACCGTCATCGGAGAGGATGATGCGGCGCCCGGGATTGAGCGCCAGGCCTGCCGCCAGCGCCTGAAAAACCTTGATGGACAAGGTATCGCCCAGCACGACGGTGCCCGCCCCGGCACCGATCAGCGCGCCAATTTTATCCCCCAGAACCCGCGGCAAGGCCATCCATCCGGCCTTGTTCCAGGCGCGGATCAATTGCTGCCCCCACTCGGCATTCAAGCAGTGCGTCACGCGCTGTTCGGCAGACCTGGGTAAGGGTCCGAGAGAATTCCCATCGAGATAGATCACGCCGGGCGGTAAATGGAATTGGGCGCGGGTTTTCGCGAAATCGGTCATGGCTGTGGGTTTCGGCTCTCGAAAATCGGACGGGCGGCGGGGCGGCGGGGCGAGATGCTGCGATCGGCTTTCATGCGGAACAGGCGATAGCAGATCGCCAAAAAGGCGATGAAGGGGAGTCCGGCGACCAGGGTCAAATGGAAGATCTCGGTGAACCAGGTGGTGATCATGATCGCCAGCATCAGCCCCAGACCCGACAAGGTGGTCGCCGGATAGAACCACAGGCGAAAAGCCGGCGCCGGGGCGCCGCTGCGGCGCTGATGCCGGCGAAAGAACAGATGGGTGAGGAAGATCATCGCCCAGGTGAATAGAGCGCCGAATATGGAGAGCGCCATCATCAGACCGAAGGCGCGCTCGGGGAAAAAAATGAACAGCAGGGTTGCGAGCGCGACCCCGAGACAGGACAGGGACAGGGCCTGGAGAGGCACGCCAGACCGGTTCAATCGCCCGAGAAAGGCCGGCGCATCGCCGGCGCGGGCGAGGCTGAACATCATCCGGCTGGTGATATAGAGCTGGCTGTTCATCGCCGAAAGGGCGGCGACGATGACCACCGCATTGAGAATATCGCCGGCGAAGGGGACCCGGACCACTTCCATCATGGTGACGAAGGGACTGCCGACGGTGGAGAGCTGGTTCCAGGGGACGATCATCAGGATCACCGCAAGCGAGCCGAGATAAAACAGCAGCAATCGGGCAATGGTGGCGCGAAAAGCGCGCTTCACCGCCAATTCGGGGTGTTCCGCCTCGCCGGCGGCGACGGCGACCATCTCGATACTGAGATAGCTGAAGATCGAGATCACCACGGCGATCCACATGCCCCAGAGCCCATGCGGAAAAAAGCCGCCCCCGGCCCTCAGATTTTGCGCACCGAAGTCTGAATTTCCGCTGCCCCAGATGAGCGCCGCCCCGAGCAGGATGAAGCCCAGCAGGGCGAAGATCTTCACGCTGGAAAAGAAATATTCGACCGCACCGAAAGCTCGGACGCTGGCCCCATTGACCAGGATCAGGGCGGTGGAAAACAGCACCATCCAGATCCAGGCCGGCATGTCCTTGAACCAGTATTGCATATATTCAGCGACAGCGGTCACCTCGGTGCCGATCGCCAGGACGACGCAGCTCCAATAGGAGTAACGCACCAGAAAACCGGCCAAAGGGCCGATATAATGCTCGGCGAAGGCGCCAAAAGATCCAGGTGTGTTGTGGGTCACGGCCATTTCCGCCAGACAGCCCATCAGCAGCAGGGCAATGAGCCCACCGATGGCGTAGCTCAAAATCACGCTGGGTCCGGCGAAGGCGATGGCGAATTTACTGCCGAGAAACAATCCCGTGCCGATGGCGCCGCCGATGGCGATCATGCTCAATTGCGGCTCGGTGAGCTGTTGTCGCAAGCCACTTTCGCGGTCCTTGATCTTCTGAAAACTCATTTTCCTCGCCGAAACAAGATCGTGGCCTACCCTAATCGTTCCCTCGCCGTCTCGCGACCATCGCCGACCGCTCGTAATGCTCCTGCCCTGCCAAGCCCGAAGGCCGGCATATTGACATAGATCGACTCGTGGCCGCCCGCCGCGATCTGATAGGTCTCATGCCAGATTCCGACCGCCCCATTGGTGCCGACGCTTTGATTGAATGCCCGCCAGGCCGGCAAATGTTCGGCCTCGCGATCCTTCGCATACGCCAACAACTGCTCCAGCGAGCGCCAATATTGCACCAGGAGGACGGTGCGCGAAAACCACATCTGGTGATGCAGCAAGCCGAGCTCCGGCCGAGCGTAGAG
>Ga0116226_10001369_pt1 | contig 21102 bp, 22 predicted proteins | sample S1TSphfallax_FD_89692 | JGI IMG/M metagenome (GOLD analysis project Ga0116226, IMG submission 89692) | Host-associated microbial communities from peat moss isolated from Minnesota, USA - S1T2_Fa - Sphagnum fallax MG | ecosystem: Host-associated > Plants > Peat moss > Unclassified | place: USA... | reverse complement strand
GGGCAAGGCCGATATGGTCGACGTCGTCACCGCCGTCGCCTCCGCCCAGCAAAGCCTCTCCACCATGCTCGCCGTGCGGGATCAGGTGATCAGCGCCTATCAGCAGATTATGAGCATGCCGGTGTAGGGGATGGGGGCAATCAAAGGGGCGTAGCGGCTCTTTAGAGGCCGAACGGCTTGCCCATTATGGAAGTCTTTGAAGTAAAATTGCGAAGTAGAACCCCCAAATTACGCATAGAGTAGCTGCCAATAAGCTCGCATTTCGAGTGATCAAAGTGACGCCGATCTTGGTTTGATGACCAGATTTTGCTCTACACTCAAGTAAGATGGTCCGGCAATCCGCTAGGGCCGCTGCTACGACGAAACCACAGCCAGTCAAGAAAATCTGGTTGCCGTTAAAAAAATCATTGAGTAGAGCGGGTCTATCAATCCAGATACTGGGGTAGGTCCGAGCACCGCCACTCCCGCCCTGGCACCGCCCGGCCGCGCGTCGCCGGCGATGATCTACAAGGTGATGGGCAAGATGTTCGCCATTGTCGGCCTGGGCAAGGTCGAGCATGTCATCCTGAAGTGCGACCCGCATCTGGTGGAGGTGCTGAAGGAAACCTATGCCGGCGTCGGCCACCGATCCCACTTCGACCCGCGCATTTGGATCAGTGTGGAGCTGGAGGCTGATGTGCCCGCCGACGAGATCGCCCGCCTAGTGGATCAGTCCTACGACCTCGTCTGCGCCACCCTGACCCGCAAGCAACGAGGGGAACTGGCGATGGCGCACACCTGATCAGCGCCCAATAGCCAGACAATCGCGGATGTCATAGTCTTTTAAGCAGGCAGGCCCGAGGTGTTCATGTCCCAGACCGAAAACATCTCCGGCGGTGTGGTCCATGACCTGCCGATCAATTTGAAATCGGCGTTGAGGTCCAGACCAAAGGCGCTTGCGATCTGGGAGGATATCACGCCGTTGGCTCGCAATGAGTGGATATGTTGGGTCGACTCCGCCAAAAAAGCTGAGACGAGACTTAAGCGGATCAACTGGGGCTGTGAAAATCTTGAGGACGGCAAACGCCGCCCGTGCTGTTGGCCCGGATGTCCACACCGCTAGCATGAGGGCGCTTTTGAAACGAAATCAGGGTCGGAACTTTGGCTTTGATAATAATCAGCTAAATATCGTCCTGTGGGGTTCAAGGCCTTATCAGAGCCGACGCGGCGTCAGCGCAGTTTCGGCCTTCGCTGGGGTGAGCGGTCTGGGGAGGATGCAGGCGACCCTGGCCTTTATCGGGTTATCCGGCCTCCAATTCCAACTTTGCCACCCCATACCCCTTGTCCCGCAATCTCGCTTCCGCCGCCATCTTCGCCGCCGGCCAGTCGCGCGCTAGCATCCCCAGACCAATCACGTCGCGGAAAACGCCGGCCTTTTTCACATGGTCGCGATAGAGCGCTTCCCGCATGAAGCCGAACCGTTCGTGCAGCTTCCACACCGCCTCGTTGTCGACAAACACCTCGCACCACAGCTTATTGAGCCTCAGCGTCTCAAACACGTGGCGCAGGACGAGGTATTCGACGCAGGAGCCCAGCCCACGGCCCCGCGCCGTCGGCGTCGCCAGATAATAGGCCCATTCGCAGCGGCTGTTGTCCTGATCGATTTTTGCCAGATTGGCCAGCCCGGCGGCGACGCCCTCCAGCTCGATGATCCAGAAGGCGCGGTCGGGAGCGGTTAGAGCTGTCGTGAGCCAGCGGTCGTGCTTGGCCTGGCTGATGAGGTGGTCGCTGTACATGAAGGCGGCGACTTCGGGCGAATTGCGCCAGGCGAGGACTCGGTCGCTGTCGGACTCGGTGAGTTTTCGGAGGCGGACGATCAAGCCGCCGCCTCATTCATCATCACCCGGTCGGGATGGAGCGCCTGCCAGGCCACGATATCATCGCTGGTGAAGGCCGGGTTGGCGGGGTAGAGCGCCTCATAAACCGACGTGGCGAAGGCGAAGTCTTGCGGCGTATCCACCGTCCAGCGATAGGGACGGGGCGGGTGGCGGCTGACGGTGGCGATCTTGAACCGCTCGGGCCGGCTGTTGATGAAGGGGGTGACGTGCTCCTGGTCGTAGGCGCTAGCGGCCTCGTGCCAGGCGGTTTCAAGGACGGAGGTGCGACACACCTCGACATCCAGCCCCTTGGGAAAGCTGCCGCCCGGTGAATTGTGGGTATAGTCCGCCCCCGTCGCCAGGTGCTTGTCGATGCATTGGTCCACCACCTCGGGGTCGGTCAGGGGGCAGTCGGCGGTAAGGCGCAGGAAGTGTTCGGGGCTCCCCGCCCAAAGGAGGGCCGCGTGGAAGCGATCTAGCACATTGGAAAGATCGCCGCGAAAGGTCTCGATCCCGATCGCCGCGCAATAGGCCTCTATGGCGTCGTCTTCCGCATTGCGGCTGGTGGCGACGAGGATGCGGGTCAGGCGCACCGCTCGCCGCAAGCGTTCGATCTGGCGGCCCATCATCGGTTCGCCCAAGATCGGCTTCAACACCTTGCCCGGCAGGCGGCTGGAGCTCATCCGGGCCTGGAGGATGGCCAGCATGGGCGTCAGACGGCGTTGACGCTGTTGTGCTTGATCGCCGCCGCCCCCCGGCCATCCAGATCGACGCGGGTGGCGGTCAGGCTCAAAGGCCCGCTCAGCGTGGCGTTGACCTGATCAATCCCCGCCGCCTGGCCGGCCCTGCGGGCGAACAGATAGCGCAGCGATATCCGCTCCTCATCCGCATCATCGGGCTGGGTGCCGTGCAGGGTGCACGCGTGCCAGATGGCGGCGAAGCCGGTCTCTCCGGTCAGCATTTTCAGCGGCGTCTCCACCTCGCCTGCCGCCCCATTGCGATAGAGCCACAGGTCCGGCGCGGTCTTGGTCAGGTCGTGGGGGAAGACGGCCGCGCCCAACTTATGGCTGCGCTCCAGCAAGAAGAGCGGCGCGTCCTTGGGGGTGACGGGGTGCAGGTAGACATACAGCGTTAGGAAATCCGCCTCCCGCTCCTTGTAGTCGATCAGGTCCTGATGAAAGTCGATGCCGTAGAAATAGGTCACGTCCCGATACTGCGGCTTCACATAGGGGCCCAGATTATTGACCGGATTGCCGGCGATGCGCGTGCGCAGCCAGGCGGGGACGGACCGGGCCGGCACGCCGCAGACCACCTTGCGATTCATTGTCTCATAATCGGGGCCGAGCAGCGCGGTCAGAGCCTGAACGATCTGGGGCGCCTGTTCCACAAAGCCGAGTTGGTCGGCGTAACGGTCCAGCAGGTTTCGGCCGGGAATAGGGTTCACGCCTTTATACTGAGGATCGGCGTCGAATTCGGCCTCGCTCAGAAACAAGCTCTCATCAAACCGCCGCTCAGCCCTGAGATCGGCCAGCAGCGCCGTCGCCGAGGCAGGATCGACCGGGCGGTGAAACAGATGGCGGCCCTCGGCGATGAAATCCTCAATCACCTCGTCGGCCAAAAGCCGTGACGTATCGCCAAAATCCATCCCGCGCCTCCCGCGTCGAATTAGGGGAGGGGATCATGATTGGCGTTAACGGCTAGATAATCCGGGGGGGGCAGATGGGTGGCTGCATCGCCCATTCCAATTTCCGCTCATTCTGGCGAAGGCCGGAAACCAGATCGGATGGCGTGATGGTCAACTTGCTGGCCCAACTTCCGCGGACGCGCAGCGCGCTACCCCCGTTGCGCGCGGTCGTGTTAGACTTTCAGCGGATGTGCTACGGCGAGCGCGCGAGAAAGATCGGCCAGCCCGAACGGTTTTGGAAGCTTAACCCAGGCCAAGGTTTCATCGGAAGAGAGCTCTCCGTACCCAGTGGCCAGAATAACGGGGACATCGTCGCGCTCGGCCCTGGCGGCCTCCGCGAACTGAATGCCGGTCATTTTCGGCATGGCCTGATCGGTGATGATTATATCGATGCCGGGCTCACGCCTGAATATTTCAAGAGCCCGTTCGCCTGAGTGCGCTTCAAAGACCTTATGGCCAAGATCTTCCAGTAGGGCGACTGTGTTCATCAGAACCAAGTCGTCATCATCGACAGCGAGTACGGTTAATTGTTGAGGTGAGGCTTGCGTGTGGCGCTCCAATATGTCGTGCGCGTCTTCAGTCTGCGGCTGTTGGCCCACCGGCAACCACAGCTCGGCGACCGTGCCTTTTCCTACTTCGCTTTGTAAGACGAGCCGTCCTCCGAACTGCTCGGCGACCCCATGCACCATCGACAGACCAAGACCTGTACCCTTACCCACCCCTTTGGTTGTGAAAAAAGGTTCGGCCGCCCGCGCCAATGTCTCAGCATCCATCCCTGTGCCTTCGTCGGTCACACTCAAAACGACATAGGCGCCTTGATGGAGAAGATTGGCGTTGGGTTCTCCGACGATCTGCTCGCGCGCGCCAATTGTGATGGAGCCGCCGCCTGGCATCGCATCCCGAGCGTTGACGACGAGATTGAGCACCGCCATCTCAAGCTGGTTCACGTCAGCGGTCACGCCTTCGAGCCGAAGCGGAAAGCGTGTCTCGATCTGAATGGATGGCCCAAGTGATCGTTCGATCAAGTCCGTCATCCCGCGCACTAGGGGCGGGATGTCGACCCATGACAGATGAAGGTCTTGACGGCGGGCGAAGGCGAGCAATCTCTGGGTTAGCGTGGCGCCGCGCCGCGCGCCTTCCATCGCGTTATCGAGCAGCCGTATCGAAGGTTTGTCGTCGGGAATGCGCTTGCGGAGTAGCTCAAGGCTGCTCAGGATCGCCATAAGGAGATTATTGAAGTCGTGCGCGACGCCGCCGGTGAGCTGGCCAATCGCGTCCATCTTCTGAGCCTGTAGAAGCGTTTCACGGACCCGCTCCAGTTCTCGCTGAACTTCTTCCCGCTCCGTCAGGTCCCGCGTGACCTTCGCAAATCCAATCAGTTTGCCACTATCGTCCTGGATCGGGTCAATCACGACGCTCGCCCAAAAACGCTGGCCGTTTTTACGAAGCCGCCAACCCTCCCTCTCGTACCGGCCCTCTAGCAGCGCCTCGTCCAGGGCTTTCTCGGGACCGCCAGCCATGCGGTCCTCTTCCGTGTAGAAGCAAGAGAAGTGCTGACCAATAATCTCGTGAGCGGGATAGCCATTGAAACGCTCAGCGCCAGCGTTCCAGTTCACCACGCGCCCATCTGGGTCGATCATATAGATGGCGTAGTCAGTTATGCCGGCGACAAGCAGGCGATATAGGCTGTCGCTGTGGGCAGGCGCTGCCGGATTTTGGTCGGCCTTATGGTCGTCCACTGACGTCAACTTTCTGCGCAATGACGTGCGCCTATGTCTCAACTACCCTCATGCGCACCTGTGCAATTTGCGGGAAGGCGGCGCGACTTATTTGCCCTGCCTAACGAGCTTGTAAAGTCACCGCCATCCCGCGAAGGCGCCGGCGCAAAGAAAAGGCTCCGATGAGTCGCGCTGAAGGCCCGCCTATGGCTGCCGTGCCGACCAACCCGTTCTGATGATGATCGGGCTCCCGGCCAGGCCGAGATAAAACCCGACATCATAGGCTACCCTTGTGCCCTTTGCTTCGTAGAGGCGCACCGTCCACGGAAGAAGATGGGGGGCGAACCGATTTATGATTTCCACCATCAGCGTGACAGGCGCGATCACGCCATGCCAGAGGCCGAGCAAGAGTTGCGACAACAGCCCGCCCGCGGCGGCATGCTGGGATTCCTGGGACCCAGCGACGCAAGCGGTCAGGCCGAGGACGGCTATCAACCCGACAGTGGCGGTGACGGCTCTTTTCATAGTTTTCTCCTTGCCGAGACACGCTCGCGGGCAAGCTTCAGAATGGCGACGATCACCCTTGATAGGGTCCGATCCCTGTAGGCCTGGACCTTCATACTGAACGTACGGTGTTGAGGACGGTGTAACGCGCCACATCTTTTGAACAACGCGATATCGGGCTGACCTGTTGGTGTGGGTCTGGGCGCCGCGTTAGTCCGAAGAGCTTCGGCGACACGGGCAGTCACAACACTCGCCGGCCTGTCAACAATCGATAAATAATGAGAATGACGGCTGCTACGAGAAGCAAATGAATTAAACCGCCGCCCAAATGGATTATAAACCCTAAAAGCCAGAGCACGATTAGAATGACAGCGATTGTATAAAGCATTGAGTTCTCGTTCTCTTTCTTGGGCTTCAATTACCAAACTCCCAAAGCCAAGCTTCGTTCCATGTAAAGACAAATACAGCACCAAATAGGGACGTCATCCCGTTGATCATCGATCTCGCTTTTGGATTGCGCCGGCCCGCTCTCAATTTTGAAAGGGATGAAGCCGGTTGGTGGAACGGAGGGCCTCCGAGCGACTTCAGCTTGATGGGGGACGACGCCTCACGCCACTGCGACCTGAACGTCTTGAAGCTGGGGGAAGACTCACTTTTGTCTCGGGCGCTGCATAACCGTTGTGCTTAGCGAGACGCAACGGAGCCTGCCCAAGCGCGCAGGCTCGCTACCCCCTCACAACTCCAGCAGCCGATCACTCAGCGCATTCACCTTATCCCCCGTCGCCGGGAAGTGCTCCGCCATGGCCGCGCCGCAGATGTCTATGGCTTTGACATAGCCGCTGGCGGGGTCGCCGCGTTTCATGGCGTCTTGCACGGCCTTCACCGCCGCCTTCCAGGCTGTATCGCCTACGGCCTCGTGGATGGCGTCGTCGGCCAGGAGTTCGACGCGTCGGTCGTCCTGGGAGGCGAAAATCACCACGCCCGTCCGCTCCGCCGCCGCGTGCAGTCCTGTGGCCAGGAACTGCTGCACGGCGGCGCGGTGGACGCGGTGGCTTTTCAGGGTCGAGGGCGTGAGAAAGTGTCGGATGGGCGGGATGGCGAAGATCAGCACCAGAGCAGCGAACAGCAGGGCCTGACCGGCGGCGTAGGTTTCCAGCGCCTGGACCAGGCTGGGCGCGAAGGTCGTTCCCGTTCCCGCGCTCCAATCGCCGCCGCCGAACAACAGGTCCGGCCGCCAGCCTGCCCAGACGGCCAGGGGCGGGGCGAGAAGGGCCACGGCGGCGGCCCAGGCCAGTGGCACGTCGGGATAGTGAGAGACCTCCTTGGCAAGGATGCAGACGATCTCGCCCGTGGTCTTGGCTTCGGCCGCCTGGACGGCCAGTTCGATCTTTTTGTGGTCGGCTTCGGACAACATTCGCTTACCAGCCCCCTGAGGCGCCGCCGCCTCCGAACGATCCACCCCCGCCGCTGAAGCCGCCGCCATCGCTACCGCCTCCGCCTCCACCGCCCCAATCGTCATCGCGCTCCCGGCCGGCGCCCATCATGCCGCCCAGCACCATCCAGGGCAGGGCGCCGCCGAGCCCGCCGCCGCCGCTCCCATAGCGCCGTCGCCCGCCGAACACGCGACTGAGCACAAAGATGATCAAGCCCAGCGAGATCAGCGCGCCCAGGCCCCCGCCCCGACGATGATGCATGGGCGCGGGCGTCTCCGTCGCCGTCGCCTGGGCCATGGCGGCTTGGGCTGCGGCCGGGTCGAGACCCAGTTGCTGGACGAGGGCGTCAGTCCCGCCGATGATGCCGCCGCTCATGTCGCCGGCGCGGAATTTGGGAAATACCTCCCGCTCCAGAATGATCCGGCTCATGGCGTCGGTCAGGATGGGTTCCAGTCCATAGCCGACCTCAATCCGTGCCTTGTGCTCAGACGGCGCGATGATGAAGACGGCGCCATTGTCCTTGCCCTTCTGGCCAATGCCCCAGGCGCGTCCAAGCTGGTAGCCGTAATCCTCAATGTCATCGCCCTGGAGGGAGGGTAGGGTGGCGATGACGAGCTGGCGCCCGGTCTTGGTCTCCAGCGCCGCCAGCTTCTCCGTCAACTCCGTCTTCGCTTCGGGCGTCAGGACATTTGCGTCGTCAACCACCCGGCCGGTCAGGGGCGGGAAGGTGAGGGCCTGGGCGGTGCTGAAAGTGAAGACGGCGAAGATGAGGGCGAAGACAGTGGCGGCTAGCCTGCTCCACCGCGTTGCACCTGCTGACATCACAGGAAACAACTTCCGCCCAAAGCGCCCGCCGGGGCGCGTCATCACTGGCCGCCGGAGGTGTTGGAGGGCTTGGCCGGGGCGGAGTCGAAGCTGACCGTCGGCGCGTTCTGGGCCTGCTCCGTGGCCTGGAACAGCTCCATCGGCTTTTCAGCGCTGTAGAGCGTCTTGGCCCACAGCACGCTGGGGAAGGTGTGCAGGCTGAGATTATAGGTCTTCACCGCGTCGTTATAATCGCGCCTGGCGATGGTGATGCGGTTCTCCGTCCCCTCAAGCTGGGACTGAAGCGCCAGGAAGTTCTGGTTCGACTGCAGCTCGGGATAGTGCTCGCTGGCGACCAAGAGGCGGCTCAGCGCGCCGCCGAGGGTGTTCTGGGCGGCGGCGAATTTCTGCATCGTCGCCGGATCATTGACGGCTGAGGGATCGACGTGGATCTGGGTGGCCGAGGCGCGGGCCTGGGTCACCTCCACCAGCACGGACTTCTCCTGGGCTGCATAGCCCTTAACCGTGGCGACCAGGTTAGGGATCAGGTCGGCCCGGCGCTGATATTGCGCCTGAAGATCGCCGAACTTGGTCTTGGCGGTTTCCTCCGCCGTCGGAATAGTGTTGACCCCACACCCCGCAAGCATCAGCGGCAGGGTCATAATGACGGCGGCACGAGTCCAAAAGCGCACGAGCAGTCCCCTAAGACAGTTCAATTGAGCCTGTTTAGCAGACTTGCAACGCCGTCGTCATCTTAACGCTTCGTCATCTCGCCTTGGTTCCGTCCGTATTTCGATCCACTAGGCGTCGTACGCCGATTCCCGCCAGCAGGACCTCCAGGCAGAAGGCGGCCAGGGCGCCCATGGTAAGGCTTATGGCGCCCGCGAACAGGAGGTAGAGCCCGCCTGCCGCCCCCGCGTTGCTGACCGCCCCCATGAACAGCACCAGCGCCGCGCCGCAGGTCATGGCTCCGGCCAGGGCCGCCAGGACGACGGCGACATCCAGGGCGCGGGAGCGAAGGCGCAGGTGATGCAGGCGGGCTTGTCGCTCTGGGCGATCATGCTCCGGGTCCGCCACTAGGGCGTCTACCTGATCGCTGATTCGCCCCAGCCGCGTTGCGAAGACGTTGAGCAGGCTGGCCACGCCGGCCAACAGAAAAACAGGTGTAAGCGCAAGCTGGACGATATGGGCGGCGGCGTCGAGGGGCGAGGTGGGCATGACTTTTAAAGACCTGCCAGTGTCCGGCCTGGGCCGCAAGCCATTGACGGCCCGCCTCTCGGCAACCAACGTCGCACTTTAGGACTTAACCATCCCGCAGGAGGCGATGCTGAGCGAGGCATGACGCAGACGGCTGATTACAGGATCGAGCGGACGGCGGGCGTGGCGACCGTCGTCATGGTCGGCGATTGGACAGCGGCTGGTCTTGGCCGGACCGCAGATCGATTCGAGGGCGCGGCGTCTGAGCTGGCGGGCGCCGATTTTGATCTGAGCGGTTTGGGCGCTTTTGATACGGCCGGCGCCTTGGTGCTGAGCCGGGCTCATGTTCTGCAGGGGGCCAGCGGGCTCAGCGCCCGCCCCGACGTTCAGCGGTTGATCGAATTCGTCGCTCCGTCCGTGTCGGCTGTTGACGCGCCGCGGCGTAAGGCGCGGGGCGTTCTGACGGCGTTTCTCGACCGCGTGGGTCGTGTCGTTTTCCACATGGGGGGGGAGGTCAAGCACACCTTCATCTTCTACGGTCGGCTTTTGGTCACGCTGGGCAATCTTATGGCCCATCCCAATCGTATTCGCGTCGCCCCGACCGTCTCCTTGATGGAGCGGGCGGGACTTGACGCCCTGCCCATCATTTTCGCCACGAACTTCTTTGTCGGGGCGACGTTGGGCTTTCTGGGCGAAGATCTGCTGCAACAGTTCGGGGCGCAGATTTATACCGTCGAGCTGGTGGGCATAGGCATGCTGCGGGTTTTCGCCGTTCTGATCACCGCCGTTATCCTAGCCGGCCGTTCCGCCTCCAGCTTCGCCGCCGAGATCGGGGCCATGAAGATGAACCAGGAGATCGACGCCATGCAGGTGATGGGGGTCGACCCGTTCGAGGCCCTGGTCCTGCCCCGGTTCGTGGCCATGTTCACCATGACGCCGCTGCTGACCTTTGTGGCGATGATGGCGGGGCTTCTGGGCGGAATGCTGGTGATCTGGGGTGTGATCGGCTTATCGCCGGCCTTCTTCATCCAGCGCATGTTGGAAAATGTCAGTATCCAACAATTCTGGATCGGCATCTCTCAAGCGCCGGTGATGGCGCTGGTCATCGCCGCCATCGGCTGTCGTCAGGGGCTGGAGGTCGGCGGCGATGTGGAGCAACTAGGCCGCCGCGTAACCACGGCGGTTGTCCAGGCCCTGTTCGCCATCATCATCATCGACGCGGCCTTCGCCCTCCTGTTCATGGAGCTGGGGCAATGAACGCTGAGGCCCCGCCGGTGATCGATCCCGTGATCGAGGTGCAGGGTCTGGTCTCCCAGTTCGGCGACCATGTCGTGCATGACGGTTTGAACCTGACCGTCCGTAAGGGCGAGGTGCTGGGCATTGTCGGCGGGTCCGGCGCTGGGAAGTCTGTCCTGCTGAACACGCTGATCGGCCTGCGTCGCCCGGATCAAGGCACAGTGAAGGTCTTCGGCATCGATGTGAACAAGGCCACGACGGCGCAGCGCCGTGAGATTGAGGCGCGATGGGGCGTGCTGTTTCAGAGCGGGGCCCTGTTTTCGTCTCTCAGCGTGCGGGAAAATGTGGCCGCGCCGCTGCATGAGCACACCCACCTCTCCTCGGGCCAGATCAACGACTTGTCGGATCTGAAGATCGCTCTCACCGGCCTTGCGCCCTCGGCCGGCGATCTGCGGCCGGCAGAGCTGTCCGGCGGCATGCGCAAGCGGGCGGGTCTGGCCCGGGCCATCGCCATGGACCCGGAACTCCTGTTTCTGGACGAGCCTACGGCGGGGCTAGATCCCATCGGAGCCGAGGCCTTCGACACGCTGGTGCGCAACCTGTCGCAAAGCCTGGGGCTAACCATCTTCATGATCACCCACGATCTGGACAGTCTTTACGCGGTCTGCGACCGGGTGGCTGTCATCGCCGACAAGAAGATCATCGCCATCGCCCCGATCGCCGAGCTGGAGCGCTCGACCCATCCCTGGATTCACGCCTATTTCCTGGGGCCGAGGGGCCGGGCCGCCTCCGGCGCGCATGAGGCGATAAGCGACACCGCAATCCGCCGACCTGAGTCGGCGCTGACGACAATCGGAGGGGCGTGATGGAACGCAACGCCAATTACGTTCTGGTCGGGCTGGTCTCGCTCTTCCTGTTTATCGGCGTGATCGTGTTTGTCGTCTGGCTGGCGAGGCTCCAGTTCAACAACCAGTACGCCACCTATGAAGTCGACTTCAAAGGTCCGGTGCGGGGCCTATCCTCTGGCGGCGAAGTTTATTTCAACGGGATCAAGGTGGGCGACGTCACTAAGCTGTCGCTGGATAAGCTGAACCCCAATCGGGTGATCGCCATGATTCGCACCACCGCCGATGCGCCTGTGCGGGTGGATTCCACGGCCTCGCTCGAACCCCAGGGTATTACCGGCGTCAACTATATCCAGATCACCGCTGGCACGATCAACAAGCCCCTGTTGAAGGACGTCACGCCCGCTGATCAAATCCCCGTCATTCACGCTCAATCCAGCGTGCTGGAGGGTCTGCTGGAGGGCGGGGGCGACGTGCTGACCCGCACCGTTCAGACCTTGGATCGCGTCAACCAGGTTCTATCGGACAAAAATATCGACAATTTCAGCGCCACCTTGGCCAATCTGAAGACGGATACAGCCCTGATCGGCGACCAGCGCATCATGCTGGCGGACCTCGACACGACGATTAAAAGCCTTCAGGACACGTCTGAAAAGATCGGCAAGCTGTCGGACAACACCAACCAGATCTTGAGCGGCGACGGGCGCAAGGTGATCGCCAACCTGAATGGCGCCATCACCGATCTGCGCGCCACAACCCAGGAGATTCGCACCGTGGTGGCGGGTTTGCAGGGACCGACTACGCAGTTCGCCACGACCGGGTTGCCAGAATTATCGCGCACGATCACGACGCTCCAGACTACGGCGGAAGATCTGGATCGGGTGGTGAACCAGGTGGAGCGTAATCCCCGCGCGCTGCTCACCAAGCCGCCCGCCAAGGAATTGCAGGTGCAGCCATGATATGGGCCAAGCGAATGAGAAAACATGTCTATTCTCGCCGGTTCAGCGTGCTCGTCCTAACGCTGGGGCTAGGTTGGGCCGTTTGCGGATGCGTCTCCCTTTTCCCCAAGTCCAAGCCGATCCAACTTTATGAATTCGGGCGCGCGCCGGCTCCGGCCACGTCGCCGGGGCTGAAGGAGAGCGTGGGCGTGGCGCTGGCCACCATTCACATGCCCGTGGCGTCGGCGTCGGATCAGATCCTGGCCCTGACCGGCCAGGAGGGCGCCTATATCGGAGGCGCGCGCTGGGTTGTTCCGGCGGTCACCCAGTTTCAGGCCGATACGGAACGGGCCTTTGAGTTGCATAGCCAACGGGTGCGCCTGTTGCGCTTCGGAGATGTTGGGACGGCGGCGGCCATACTTCGTCTCGATGTGGGCGATTTCGAAGCCCATTATGACGCTCCCGGCGCCACGCCCACCATCGTCGTCAGTGTTCGCGCCAGCCTATCCCGGTTCGGCCGCCCCCTCATCGCCAGCCAGACCTTCACTGTGCGCCAGCCGGCCGAAGCCAACCGCATCTCCGCAATTGTCGCCGCCTATGACACGGCCGTCCTTTCCGTGCTGGGCCAGGTCGTGACCTGGACCGACGCCAACGCCCCCCAGTCGGCAGGATGATGATCTGACGCTTAAGGCTACGCCCCGAAGGCATCCTTCGTCCGCTTCACACGCTTAGACGCCCCGAGTAATTGCATATAGTATTTTGCTAATGCGGCGTGGGGGAGGCGTATGGCACCTAGCGATGTGTTTGAATTACGCCTTGCGCAGGCCGGCGACGCCGCAGCCATACGCACGCTTACGCGCCAAGCCTATGCGAAATGGGTCCCGATCATAGGGCGAGAGCCGCTACCCATGGGCGCGGATTACGAGGCCGCCGTTTGGCAGCATAGGTTCGATCTGCTTTACCTCCATGACGCACTCGCAGGTCTGATCGAGACGATTGACGAGGGCGACGGTCTCTTGATCGAAAACGTGGCCGTCGCGCCCGACTTCCAGCGGCGCGGCCTCGGCGCGCGATTGGTGTCGCATGCGGAGAACATCGCCCGCGCGCTTGGCTACAGCCTGATCCGGCTTTATACCAACGAACGCTTCGCCGAGAATATCGTGTTTTATCAGCGCCTTGGCTTTAAAATTGACAGCCGGACAGATGTCGGCGGCGCAACCGTCCGAGTCGATATGTCTAAGCTGCTGGCGAACGAACCTTAAGTGCGGCCCTTACGCGAGACCGGCGAGCCTAGCGCCGCGCTGAACTGGCCGCCCCTGGCGCGCTTTGTGCTGGCCGAGGCGCGGATTGCAGCCTTCGCCGAACGCAAGGGGCCTGCGACGCTCGCGGTCTACGAGTTCGTCCGCTTTGGTGTGAAGCAGGGCTGGGCCTGCCTGTTCGGCGCCTTAATGCTGGCCATGATCATCGCCACCCATCTCTGGTATCCCGCCGCCGCGCCGCTCGCCCGCTATGATGCGCTCGTCGTCGGCGCCGTGACGATCCAGATCGTGCTTCTGGCCACGCGCCTGGAGCGTTGGGACGAAGCCGCCGCCATCCTGATTTTCCACGTGGTCGGGACGGGGATGGAAGTCTTCAAGACCGCCGTCGGCTCCTGGACCTACCCTGAACCTAGTCTCTTGCGCCTGGGCGGCGTCCCCCTGTTCACCGGCTTCATGTACGCCGCGATCGGCAGCTATCTGGCGCGGGTCTGGCGGCTGTTCGATTTTCGATTCACACGCCATCCGCCCCTGGACTGGGCCGCGATCCTGGCGTTGGCCATCTATGTCAACTTCTTCAGCCATCATTTTTTGCCCGATATCCGGCTTTGGCTGATTGGCGCAGCGGTGGTGATGTTTGGGTGGACGCAGGTCTATTTCCGCATCTGGAAGCGCCACCGGCATATGCCGCTCTTGCTCGGCTTCACCCTTGTGGCCCTGTTTATCTGGTTTGCAGAGAATGTCGGCACGGGCATGAATGTCTGGCGCTATCCTAGCCAGCGCCACCATTGGTCCATGGTGCCTCTCGCCAAGCTGGAGGCCTGGTTCCTGCTGATGATCGTGTCCTATACGTTGGTTGCCTTCGTGGCGCGGCCCAAAGGCCATGGTCGCCGAAAGCCCAGCTTAGTCGATACGCCCCTTGCCCCGGAGCGCGCGCGTCTCTAAACCCGCCGCTTAGCCCATTCCTTGGCCTGTCAGGTGCGCGTGATGCGTCGCGCGTCCGACTGCGGCTGCGCGCGAAAGACGAAGATGCCTAAGCGGACAGACATCCACGCTATCTTGATCATCGGCGCCGGGCCCATAGTGATCGGCCAGGCCTGCGAGTTCGACTATTCCGGCGTCCAGGCCTGCAAGGCGCTGCGGGCGGAAGGCTATCGGATCATCCTGGTCAACTCCAACCCCGCCACGATCATGACCGATCCGGACGTGGCGGATGCGACCTATATCGAGCCGATCACGCCTGAGATTGTCGAAAAAATCATCGCCAAGGAGCGGCCGGATGCGCTCCTGCCCACCATGGGCGGCCAGACGGCGCTGAATACGGCCCTTGCCCTGGAGCGATCTGGCGCTTTGGCGAAGTACAGCGTGGAGATGATCGGGGCCAAGGCCGAGGTGATCGACAAGGCTGAGGATCGCCAGAAATTCCGCGACGCGATGGATAAGCTGGGTCTGGAAAGCCCCAAGAGCCGGGTGGCCCATAGCCTTGCGGAGGCGCAGGAGGGGCTGGAGTTTGTTGGTCTGCCCGCCATTGTCCGCCCCAGCTTCACCCTGGCCGGCACAGGCGGCGGCATCGCCTACAACATCGCCGAGTTCAAGGAGATTGTGGAGCGCGGCCTGGACGCCTCACCCACCACCGAGGTCCTGATCGAGGAGAGCGTGCTGGGCTGGAAGGAGTATGAAATGGAGGTGGTCCGCGACCGGGCGGACAACTGCATCATCATCTGCTCTATCGAAAACATCGATCCCATGGGCGTGCATACGGGCGATAGCATCACCGTCGCCCCGGCCCTGACCCTGACGGACAAGGAATACCAGCGGATGCGGACGGCCTCTATCGCCGTGCTGCGCGAGATCGGGGTGGAGACAGGCGGCTCCAACGTGCAGTTCGCGGTCAATCCGGCCGACGGGCGCATGGTGGTGATCGAGATGAACCCCCGCGTCTCGCGCTCCTCCGCTCTGGCCTCCAAGGCCACCGGCTTTCCCATCGCCAAGGTCGCCGCCCGCTTGGCGGTGGGCTATACGCTGGACGAGCTTTTGAACGACATCACCGGCGCGACGCCCGCCGCCTTCGAGCCCACCATCGATTATGTTGTCACCAAGATCCCGCGCTTCGCATTTGAGAAATATCCTGGGGCGGAGCCCTATCTCACCACCTCCATGAAGTCGGTGGGTGAGGTGATGGCCATCGGCCGCACCTTTAAGGAGAGTATGCAAAAGGCCCTGCGTGGGCTTGAGACCGGTCTGACCGGTTTTGACGAAATCGCCATCCCTGGCGCCGAGGTTGCCGATGAGCACAGCGCCAAGTCCGCCGTCGTCCGCGCGCTGGGCCAGCCTACGCCGGACCGAATCCGCGTCATCGCCCAGGCCTTCCGCCACGGCCTGACGGTGGAGGAGGTGAATGCCGCCTGTTCCTATGAGCCCTGGATCCTACGCCAGATCGCCGAGATCGTGGCGGTGGAGGCGCAGGTGCGGGCGCAGGGCCTGCCGCCTCAGGCCCACGCGCTGCATCGCCTCAAAGCCATGGGCTTTTCCGACGCGCGCCTGGCCAAGCTTACCGGCCAAACGGAAGCCACAGTGCGCGCGCTTCGCCACAGCCTGAATGTCCGCCCGGTCTTCAAGCGGGTCGATACCTGCGCCGCAGAATTCGCAGCCAAGACGCCCTATATGTATTCCACCTATGAGACCGGCTATCTCGGCCAGCCGCCGGAGTGCGAGAGTCGGCCGTCGGATCGCAAAAAGGCCATCATCCTCGGCGGCGGCCCGAACAGGATCGGCCAGGGGATCGAGTTCGACTATTGCTGCTGCCACGCCGCTTTTGCGCTGGCGGAGATCGGCGTGGAGTCGATCATGGTCAATTGTAATCCCGAAACCGTCTCCACCGACTACGACACCTCCGACCGCCTGTATTTCGAGCCGCTGACGGCGGAGGACGTGTTGGAGTTGATCGCGGTTGAGCAGGCGCAAGGGACCCTGCTCGGCGTCATCGTCCAGTTCGGCGGCCAGACGCCGCTGAAGCTCGCCAATGCCCTGGAACAGGCCGGCATCCCCATTCTGGGCACCACGCCGGACGCCATCGACCTAGCGGAGGACCGCGAGCGGTTCCAGCAGATGCTGAATGAGATCGGTCTTAAACAGCCAGAAAACGCTACGGCGCGGACGTTTGATGAGGCCCAGGCCAAGGCGGTCGAACTCGGCTATCCCTTCGTCATGCGCCCCTCCTATGTGCTGGGCGGGCGGGGCATGGAGATCATCCGCGATCAGCCGCAGCTTGATCGCTATCTGGCCAAGACGGGCATATCAGATGAGCATCCCATCTTGCTTGATCGCTATCTCTCCCGCGCCACCGAAGTGGATGTGGACGCCATCTGCGACGGTGAAACGGTCTTCGTCGCCGGTATTATGGAGCATATTGAGGAGGCGGGCGTGCACTCCGGCGACAGCGCCTGCTCGCTCCCTCCCTTTTCACTCCGCGCTGAAACCATCGTCGAGCTGAAGCGCCAGACCGAGCAGATGGCGCGGGCCTTGAGCGTTAAGGGCCTGATGAATGTTCAATTCGCGATTGAGGAGCCGCACAGCGCCGCCCCGCGAATCTATGTGCTGGAGGTCAACCCCCGCGCATCGCGCACCGTGCCGTTTGTGGCCAAGGCTATCGGCGCTCCGATCGCCGCCATCGCCGCAAAGGTTATGGCGGGCGAGACTCTAGCCTCCTTCGGGTTGAAAGAACGTCCAGGCGATCATGTGGCGGTGAAGGAGGCGGTGTTTCCCTTCGCGCGCTTCCCCGGCGTTGACACCATACTTGGCCCCGAAATGCGCTCCACCGGCGAGGTCATGGGCCTGGACTGGCGTCGCGAGGGGGAGGCGGGACCGGATGCCGCCTTCGCCCGCGCCTTCGCCAAGAGCCAGATCGGCGGCGGTACGGCTGTGCCCCTATCCGGCGCCGTTTTCGTCTCCGTCAAGGATAGCGATAAGAGTTTCATTCGCGAGCCTGTGCGCCTCTTGCTTGCGAATGGATTTAGGATTGTCGCGACCCAGGGAACTGCCGACTATCTGCGCAGCGAAGGGCTCGTCGCTGAACCAGTCAAGAAGGTGCTGGAAGGCCGGCCCAACATTGTCGACGCCATGAAGAACGGCGAAATCCAGCTCGTCTTCAACACGACCGAAGGGCGCCAGTCGCTGGAGGACAGCTTTTCGCTCAGGCGCACCGCCCTGATGATGAAAATCCCCTACTACACCACCACGGCCGGCGCCCTGGCCGCCGCCCAGGCCATCGGCGCCCTGGCCAAGGGTGAATTGGAGGTGCGGGCGCTTCAAAGTTATATTTAGCGGCGACCGCGTAACCCACAGGACGGGCCGATTGCCCTTAAGCGGCGGCCTTGATTCTGTCCGTCTTCCCGCCTAGTATCTTCGGCCGACCGCTTCCGCCCGCGGTCGAACATTTCGAAGTCTTGGGCGAGTCAGCGACCTAATCCGCGATGGAAAAAGTTCCAATGACCGCCGAGGGCTATACGGCTCTCGACGAAGAATTAAAGCGTTTGAAAACCAAGGAGCGGCCCGAAGTCATCGCGGCCATTTCCGAGGCGCGAAGCCACGGCGACCTCTCTGAAAACGCCGAATACCACGCCGCCAAGGAGCGTCAGGGCTGGATCGAGGGCCGCATTGCGGAAATCGAGGATAAGATCAGCCGCGCCCAGGTGATCGACGTATCCAAGTTGTCCGGCGCCCAGGTGAAGTTCGGGGCGACGGTGACGGTGGTCGATGAGGATACGGAGGATGAGGCCCGCTACCAGATCGTCGGCGAGCATGAGGCTGACGTAAAACTCGGCCGCTTGTCCCTCACCTCGCCGCTGGCGCGGGGTATGATCGGCAAGACGCCGGGCGACGTGGTGGAAGTCATCACGCCGGGCGGCGTGCGCGCCTATGAAATTCTCAAGGTCGAGTGGGTCTGACCTTCCCTGTCTGATCCGCAGCGGATCTCGTCATGGCGCAAGCTGATCCGCCGCCCGCACCGTTGCAGGTTTGGGTCGTCACAGATGGACGTGCGGGGATCGAGGCTCAGGCGCGCGGTCTCGCCCAGGCCATAGCAGAACTGACGCCGGCCGAGATCACGGTAAAGCGGATCGGCTGGCCGCGCTGGATGGCCCGAGTCCCCTCGCAGCTCATCCTGGCCCCCTTACGCCTCCTCCGGCCGGGGTCGGACCCCATCGCACCGCCCTGGCCGGATATCTGGATCGGCAATGGCCGGGCGTCGATTCCCCTGTCCATCGGCGTGCGGCGCTGGTCGGCGCGTAAGACCTTCGTGGTTCAGCTTCAAGATCCGCTGCGGCCCGCTCGGCTGTTCGACCTTGTCATTCCGCCCAATCATGATGGGCTTAAGGGCGAAGGCGTCTTCCCCATCACGGGCACACCCCACGGCGTCACGCCGGATCGGTTGGCGGCGGATGCAGACCTGTTCAAAGACCGTCTCGCGCCGCTTCCCCACCCTCGGGTCGCCGTTCTGATCGGCGGCAAGTCGCGCGCTTTTGATCTATCGCAGGAGCGGGCCGCTAAGTTGGCCAGCCAGATCGCCGCCGCAGTGACCGAAATGGGGGGTTCTGTCCTGCTCACCTTTTCGCGGCGAACGCCGGAAGCGGCTAAGGCCGTCTTTCATCAAGCGCTCGACCCTCTGCCTGGCCTGATCTGGGACGGGACGGGCGATAACCCCTATTTCGCCTTTCTGGCCGCCGCGGACTTCATTCTGGTCACCGAAGACTCGGCCAACATGCCGACAGAGGCGGCGGCGACGGGCAAGCCCGTCTATCTCCTCAAGATGGATGGCGCCCAGGCCCGTAAGCGGCGGTTTCATGCCGAACTGTCGGCGCTCGGCGTCATCCGCAGGTTCGAGGGGCGGCTGGAGTCCTGGAGCTATACGCCGCTTCAGGAGACGACGCGGGCCGCCGCCGAGGTTTTGCGTTTCATAGCGACGCATAAATCCATTGGCGATTAGGCCATCGCCTTTTCCAGTGCTGCTGAGACCGTTTCCGCCGTCTCGCGAAACAGGGCTGTGGTGCGAAACTGCGGTGGGCGGGGCAGGGAGGCGCCCAGCGTAAGTTCGGCCGCGATCCGGCCGGGGCCGGCGCTCATAACAATGATCCGTCGCGCCATATAGACCGCCTCCTCCACGCTGTGGGTGACAAAGACCATGGCCGGCTGGGTCTGCGCCCACAACGCCAGCACATCATCGGCCAGCTTGCGGCGAGTAATCTCGTCCAGGGCGGCGAACGGCTCATCCAGCAAGAGGAGCTTGGGCGCGGTGACGAGGGCGCGGGCGAGCGAGGCCCGCATGGCCATGCCGCCGGAGAGCATGGCCGGTTTCAAGCCAGTTGCTGCGCCCAGGCCCACGCGCTCAAGCGCCGCCCGCGCCCGCGTCTTGGCTTCGCTCTTCGGCGCCCCCGCAAGCTCCAGAGGTAGGGCTACATTGGCCTCAGCCGTCGCCCACGGCATCAGGGTTGGGGCTTGAAACACCACGGCCGTTTCGCCCCGACCGGGCATACGGTTCACCTCGCCCCGCGTCGGCGTCTCAAGCCCGGCCAGTAGTCGCAGGGCGGTAGACTTGCCGCAGCCCGACGGCCCGACCAGAGCCACGATCTCGCCTGCTGCCAGACGGAGCGAGAAGGGTCCGAGCGCCTGGCGGCCATTATACTCGACCTCGACCGCGTCCAGCGCGGCGATGGGACCAGAAGACGCGTCGTTCAAGACGCCAACTTTTCAATTAGAGCCATCGCGGCGGCCGGAGCGCGCACCTTGGCGCCGTTGATCATCAATACGAACACATCCCTCTGGATGGCTGCTCCCTGGGCGGTTGGCGTCGGCTTTTCCAAATAGCTTAAGCCTTCCGGAGCATCGCCCGCCGCCCAGGCTCTGGCCAGACCTGCCCACCGGGCGAGCTGGGCCGGATCATAGCCAGTCTCAACGTGCTCTTTTGCATCTTGCAGCCGGGCATAGGCGAAATCGCCGGTCAGGTCGGGGATAGCCGGGTAGTTCGCATTATCGGCGAAGACGATGGCGACGGCGTATTTTCTGGCGAGTGTGACGAAGGCGGGCGTCATAAAGCTATCATGGCGCACTTCGATGGCGTGGCGCAGGCGCTGGCCCTCATGCGTCGGCTGCAGGAGCTTGAGGAAACCCTCAAAATCATCCGGATCGAATTTCTTGGTGGGCATGAATTGCCATAGGATCGGGCCAAGCTTGTCGCCAAGTTCGCTTAGCCCGCTCGCCAGAAACTTGGCGACCGAGTCCCCGGCGTCCGATAGGATTTTGCGATTGGTGCAAAAGCGCGAAGCCTTGACGGTGAAAACAAATCCATCCGGCGCCTCCTTGCCCCACTTCGCGAAGCTGGCGGGCGCCGCATTGCGATAATAGGTGCCGTTAATCTCAAGGGTCGTCAGATGGTGCGCAGAGTAGGCCAGTTCTTTGGACTGGGGCAGGCCCTGCGGAAAGAAGACGCCGCGCCAAGGCGCGAACGTCCATCCGCCTATGCCGACGCGGATCGTACCCATCACGCCCTAGCCTCAATCTGACCCACGCCCAGCACCCGCTCCAATGGCCTTTGAAGACTCATGCAAAGGCCAGCTCCCACAACGCCGATACCTACG
>Ga0116226_10001368_pt1 | contig 21108 bp, 21 predicted proteins | sample S1TSphfallax_FD_89692 | JGI IMG/M metagenome (GOLD analysis project Ga0116226, IMG submission 89692) | Host-associated microbial communities from peat moss isolated from Minnesota, USA - S1T2_Fa - Sphagnum fallax MG | ecosystem: Host-associated > Plants > Peat moss > Unclassified | place: USA... | reverse complement strand
GCTCCAGCCAGTTGTTTGCAGAGCATTTGTATCAGCCTCAAACCGCCGGCTCATGAAGGCCGATTCCAGTCAGGCTGAAAATGCTCTAATCCAGCTTGCCCGTCGCGATATACCCGATGCTCGCGCCGCCGCTGCTTGTATCGTAGCGGCCGGCCAGCGAATCCTTGTCGTTTATGCCGTCCATGATCGTGTCGTGCGCCATGGGATCGTCGACCACGTAATGCTTGCCCGTTACACTATCAAAAACGCCACCGTGATAGACGCTATTCGAGTCGATGAGCGTCGCGCACAGCACGCCCTTACTGTTGATATGGTGGGCGGCGACCTGGGTGTAGCCCTTGAACTTGATTTCCGTCTTCTTGCCGCCGGAAAACAGGTAGGAATGCTCCAGGCTGTCCGCCAGAACAGTGGTTACGGTGTAGTCACCGGCATTGTTGATGCCGAATCCTTCCGTGTCCGTGCCGCCCTTGATGTTGATGACGGTATATTTCGACCCGTCATATATAAAGCCGTGGCTGTTGCCTTTCTTGTCGAGATAGTAGCCGATGACGACATTGCTGTCGTTCACACCGTAGGCCACGGTGGATATGCTGCCCGGCGGCGCGATGTCGGTATACGTTGTTTTTGCAATATCATAGATGTAGCCATGATATGCGTCGTTGGCATCGACATAATCGCCGACGATCGAGCCGGTGTTGTTGATGTCCCAGCATTCCGTGCCGTTGACGCCGTTCGGATCGCTCAGCTTGGTTTTTGTCTTGCCCTGCAAGGTGTAGCAATTGCGCACGTCGCCGAGTGCCGCGAAATAGCCGACCGTCGCCACTCCGGCGTTGTTGATGCTCGAGACCGCCGTCTCCTGCTTGCCGTCTTTTACATTCTTGAACTTGTAGTGCGCCTTCGGCGCAGCGTCCTGTGCGCCGGCGTGTTGCAGTGGCATAGCCGCCAGCAGAACGGCGGCCATCAAGCTTGTGCGGATCATCGAGTGTTCCTTCATGGGGCGCGCGCCCGTGCAGCATTGTCTCGCACGCGGCAGCCGAATGGTACACGCCGGGCCTGACCGCCCGGCAGTGTCCGCCGTGCCCCCACGCGAACGGCAAAACGTTATGCGGTCGCTTGGCAGGGCGCAAGCCCAAGGATGAACGAAGCAACAAGGAAGGAAGTATTTCTTTTTTGAAAAAAAGAAACAAGAAACTTTTCACTATTGCGTTGCGGGCCCAATGTTTCTCATTGGAGTCGGCTGATCGAAGTTATATTCAAAAGTTTTTGTTTCTTTTTTTCAAAAAAGAAATACTTCCTTCCTTTCACTAAAGCCGATCGCTAATACGCCGCAGCAAAAACCAAACCGTCAACGGCGCCAAAAACTCCAACGCCGTCAGCGCCTGGAACAAGGCATTCGGCAACCCGACAAGCACCATCGAAATTACCCGCGCCACGCCGCCGGCAAACAGAATCGCCGCGAGAAAACGAATGAAGTTGGCCCGCCGGTCGATCGCCCGCATGCACCACAGCAGGCCCAGCCCATACCCCAGGAAGATCGTCGCGTAGAAACGATCCTCGCTGTCCATCGTGGCGTTCACCGGAATGGATCCCGGAATGGACGCGGGCCCGAGCACGATATGCGTGAGCGCGATGCCGACCACGGCAAGCCCGCCCAAGGTCAGAACCGCAACCAGCACCATACGCATGGACCCCCCTCCGTCGCGTCCTACCGCGGCGTGGCCTGGCGGACATAGGCGCGCTCGCCGGTCGCCGGGTTATACCAAACCGCCACGACGCCTTGCGCATCGGTGCTGCGCTCGCCCGTCGCCTCCCAGCCTGGCCCGGGCGGCCGGTCCAGTTCCGGCTTGTAGCGGTAACGTTCGAAGTACACCCCGCCGGCGAGGAGTGCCCCCCACAGCAGCAGCGGAATGACACTGCCGGCCCGATGCCCGCCCATCCATAGCAAGACGGCGAGGGCGAGCAGCGCCAGGCCCGCGCCGATAACCCAGCGCCGCAACATGGCGCCTAATCCGCCACCGGCGAAATAACCGCGGCAGTGCCATACGCCACGATTTCGCTCATTGTCTGACCGATCTCGGAACTGTCGAAACGCATCATCAACACCGCGTTGGCGCCCATCGCGGACGCGTTGCTCACCATGCGGTCGGTGGCGTGGCGGCGCGCTTCCTCCAGCATCGCGGTGTATTCGGTGATTTCGCCACCGACGATCGAGCGCAAACCCGCCATGATGTTGCCGCCGATGCCGCGGCTGCGGACCACCACGCCGAAAACCTGGCCGAGGACGGTCTGGACGCGATATCCGGCAATGTTTTCAGTGGTTACGACGATCATGTTGCAAACCATACAAAACCACAGTGAAGTAAGCAGTTCTTTTTTGAAAAAAGAACCAAAAAATTCTTATCTCTTACGGGCTGCACCAGATTGGACTAGTTGAACCGAGTGCCAGCCGCAATTAGTAAAAGTTTTTTGCTTCTTTTTTTCAAAAAGAAGTGCTTCCTTCCCTATTCCTCGCACCCCGCCTCCCGCAACACCGCCATCACCGCCCCCCCGGGCACATCCCGGCTGGTAAACGCCTCGCCGATACCGCGCGCGAGCACAAACGCCAGTCGTCCGTCGCGCATTTTCTTGTCGTGCTGCATGTGACCCAGCAATGTTCCAGCCGACAGGCGGCGGTTCAATTCGTGAAGCTCTGCCGGCATGCCGCAGGCGGCAATATGGCGCCGCACACGGTCGGCTGTGCCGCGCGCGCAAAGTTCGAGTTTTTCCGACAGTGCAAAGGCCAGGCCCAGCCCAAGCGCCACCGCCTCGCCGTGCAGCAGGCCACCGTCGTAGCCGTATTCCGCCTCCAGCGCGTGGGCAAAAGTGTGGCCCAGATTGAGCAGGGCGCGGCCGCCGCTGGCGCGCTCCTCACGCTCGTCATCGGCAACCACCGCCGCCTTGTAGGCACAGGCGCGGGCAACCGCCTCGGCCTGCAACGATCGGTCGCCGGCCAGCAGGGCCGGGGCGTTCGTTTCGCACCAGCCGAAAAACGCCGCGTCGCCGATCAGCCCGGCCTTGGCGATTTCGGCATAGCCGGCGCGCAGCTCGCGCGGCGGCAGGGTCGCCAGCGCCGCGGTGTCCGCGAGCACGATGCGCGGCTGATGAAACGCGCCCAGCAAGTTCTTGCCGAAGGCCGTGTTGATGCCGGTCTTGCCGCCAACCGAGCTGTCCACCTGCGCCAGCAACGTCGTCGGCACCTGCACAAACGGCAAGCCGCGCAGCGTGGTTGCGGCCACGAACCCGGCCAGGTCGCCGACCACCCCGCCGCCCAGCGCCACCACCGCGGTGCGCCGCTCGACGCCGATTTCCAGCAAGGCATCGGTTACCTGGCCATAGACCGCCAGGCTCTTGCTCCGCTCGCCTTGTGCCACCACGAGCTGGCGCGCGTCGAACCCCGCCTCCGCCAGGCCCTGCATGAAAGCCGGCAAATGCAGGCTGGCGACCGTCTGATCGGTAATCACCACCACCCGTTTCTGCGGCAGAACCGCGGCGAGCCACGCGCCGGCCCGCGCCATCAGCCCGTCGCCGATCACCACCCGATAGGCGTGCGTGGCGAGGCTGACCTCGACGCACCGCGGCGGCCGGTGCGCGAGCAGCGCCGCGGCGACGCGCGCCGTTGTCACGTCCGGGCTGTCCTCGCCGCAATCGACCACAATGTCCGCCTCCGCATAAACCGGATGCCGCACCGACATCAGGTGCGCCAGCACCTGCGCCGGATCGCCGCGGCGAAGCAAAGGGCGGTGATGCCGGCCCGTGGTACGGCGCACCAGCGTTGCCAGTTCGCATCGCAGCCAGACGCTGCGCGCTTGCGCCAGGATCGCGGCGCGGGTCTGCGGGTCCATGAAAGCACCGCCGCCGGTCGCGAGCACACACGGCGGCCCGGACAGCAACCGGCGGATGACCCGGCGTTCGCCGGCGCGAAATTCCGCCTCGCCGAACTTCTCGAAGAACTCCGCCACGGTGCAGCCCGCGGCCTGCTCTATTTCATGGTCCGCATCGCGGAACGGCAGGCCGAGGCGCAGCGCCAGGCGGCGCCCGATGGCGGTCTTGCCGGCGCCCATCAGCCCGACGAGCACAATCGTGCGCCCCGACCATACCGGCATGGGTGGCACCGGCGCGGCGGACCCATCGTGCGCCAAGCTGGCGCCTGGCGCTCCTGTCGCCATCAAGTGGTTGCGCGTCATGGGTACGAACGCTAGCACACGCCTTGTGCAGCACAGCAAGGGGACTGACAAAGCATGACTCGCCTGGTGGCGATCCTCGCCGGCGCGCTGATTGGCGTGACCTTGCTGGCCCTGCTGCTCCTGGGTGCGTTTCCCCCGAAGCCCCATCGCGCGCCGGTGGAGCATGTGATTCCGAATAGTCAGTTTAAGTGAAGAAGTAGTGAACCACCCGCTGGAAGCAATTAGTAAAATTTTTTTGCTTCTTTTTTTCAAAAAAGAAGACCTTCCTTACTTCTTATGATTCTCGACCGCCACATCGAGTCGTTCACCGAAATGCTGGCCGCCGAGCGCGGCGCGGCGCGCAACACCCTTCTCGCCTACGGCCGCGACCTGTCCGATTTCGCCATTTTTGCCGCATCGCGCGGCGAGCGGCCCGCCGCCGCCAGCGCATCCACTGTACAATCTTACATCGCCAGCCTAGGCGCCGCCGGCCTGTCCGCCCGCAGTGCCGCGCGCCGTCTCAGTTGCCTGCGACAGTTCTTTCGCTTCCTGCTGCGTGACGCAACCCGCCAGGACGACCCGACCGCGACCCTGGAGGCGCCCCGCCAGCCGCATCGCCTGCCGAAATTCCTCAGCGAGGCCGAGGTCGAGGCCCTGCTGCACGCGGCCCCCACCCTGGAGGGCCGCGCAGGCCTGGTCGCCGCGGCCGGCTTTCAGTTGCTATATGCCGCCGGCCTCAGGATATCGGAGCTACTCGCCCTGCCGCGCACCGCCATGTCGTCGCGCGCCGAATTGCTCGCCGTCCACGGCAAGGGCGGCCGCGAAAGGCTGGTGCCGGTCTCCACCCAGGCGCGCGACGCCGCGGAGGCACTGATCGACGCCAGCCCCAAGAGCCGGTTCATCTTTCCGGGGCGCGATCCCAACCGGCCGATGACGCGCCAGGGCTTCGACAAGATTGTCCACGCCACGGCCCTCGCGGCCGGCCTCGATCCCGCCCGCCTGTCCCCGCACGTGCTGCGGCATGCGTTCGCCAGTCACATGCTCGCACGCGGTGCGGACCTGCGCAGCCTGCAATTGCTGCTCGGCCACGCGGATATCGCGACCACGCAAATCTACACCCACGTCCTGCACGAACGTCTTCACGCCCTGGTAACCGCGCACCACCCACTATCAGCCGTCAGCGGTCAGCCATCAGACAAACGGGGCGAAGCCCGTCTGAACACCGATGACTGAGTGCTGCACCGCACCTTGATAATACCCAGGGTGTCCGATATCCGAGGGGTGACGCGGCGGCCGCTGTATGGCGGCGCCTTGGACAGGACCTGACCCGACATGAAAGCTTTGCGCCACCGTGCCGCCGCCTTCGCCGTTGCGGCGCTGGCGGGTGGATTAGCCGGACCGGCCTTCGGCCAGGCGCCGGTTCTGCGCGTGCCGCACCCTTGGCAAATGGGCATGCAACTGCCGGGAAGCCCGGTGGCCGACAAGCTGCAAACCCTCAACTACTGGGTCAGCATTCTGATCGTCGTCATCACGGCCTTCGTGGGCGTGCTGCTGGTTTGGGTGCTTTATCGTTACAGCGCGAAAAATAACCCGACCCCCAGCACGGTCAGCCATAATTCGACGCTCGAGGCGGCATGGACCGCCATTCCGGTGCTGATCCTCGTGGCGATGTTCGTGCCCAGCCTGCGGCTCGTCTACTACGAAGATCGTACTCACGACGCCGACATGACGCTGAAAGTCACCGGCCACCAATGGTATTGGGAATATACCTATCCCGACTCCGGCGGCGTGCATTTCGACAGCTACATGGTGGCGGATGAGGATTTGAAGCCCGGCCAGCTCAGGAAGCTCGCGGTCGATAACCAGGTGGTGCTGCCGGTGGGCAAGAATATCCGCATTCTGACGACCAGCGCGGACGTGATTCACAGTTTCTTCGTGCCGTCGCTCGGGGTGCAGCGCTATGCCATCCCCGGCCGCACGATCGAGACCTGGGTGCGGGTGAACGCGCCGGGCGATTATTACGGCGAATGCAATCAGATCTGCGGCATGAACCACAGCTCCATGCCGATCAGCGTGCACGCGGTGAGCCCGGGCGATTTCAAGGCCTGGCTCGACGCGTTGAAGGCCAAAAACAGCAGCGCGAGCCTGGGTGGCGCGTCCAAAATGATGCCCACCTGGGCCGTCGCATCGGAGCACTGACATGTCGGTAACCACTCATGACGACGTGCATGGCCATGGCCATGACCACAAGATGAGCTTCGCGGATCGCTGGCTGTTCTCCACCAACCACAAGGATATCGGTACGCTCTACCTGATATTCGCCGTGGTGGCGGGCATCGTCGGCGGCATTCTGTCGCTCATCATGCGTGCCCAGCTGATGTACCCGGGTAGTCACCTGGTGGAAAACGGCCAGGCCTGGAACACCATCATTACGGCGCACGGCCTGATCATGATCTTCTTCACCGTCATGCCCGCGCTGATCGGCGGTTTCGGCAACTGGTTCATACCGCTGATGATCGGCGCGCCCGACATGGCGTTCCCGCGCCTGAACAATATCAGCTTCTGGCTCCTGGTGCCGGCGTTCGCGCTGATCATGACCGGCCTGTTCATGAACGAGAGCGGCAGCGGCTGGACGCTTTATCCGCCGCTGTCGAATGCCACCTACGAATCCGGCCCCGGGATGGATTTCACCCTGTTCGCGCTGCATCTCGCCGGCGTGTCGTCGCTGCTGGGCTCGATGAACTTCATCACCACCATCTTCAACATGCGCGCGCCGGGCATGACGCTGCACAAGATGCCGCTGTTCATCTGGGCGATGCTGGTCACCGCGTTCCTGCTGGTGCTGTCGCTGCCGGTGCTGGCGGGCGCCATCACCATGCTGATCTTCGACCGCAATTTCGGCACCGCCTTCTTCGACCCCGCGGCGGGCGGCGACCCGGTGCTTTGGCAGCATCTGTTCTGGTTTTTCGGCCACCCTGAAGTCTACATCATGATCCTGCCCGGCTTCGGCATCATCAGCCACGTCATTTCCACCTTCAGCAAGAAGCCGGTGTTCGGCTATCTCGGCATGGCCTACGCCATGGTGGCAATCGGCGTGGTCGGCTTCGTAGTGTGGGCGCACCACATGTATGTCTCCGGCATCAGTGTCGACACGCGCGCCTATTTCATGACCGCGACGATGGTCATCGCGGTCCCTACCGGCATCAAGATCTTCTCCTGGATCGCCACCATGTGGGGCGGCTCGATCGAACTGAAGACGCCGATGCTGTGGGCCGTGGGCTTCATCTTCCTGTTCACGGTCGGCGGCGTCACCGGCGTGGTGCTCGCCAATGCCAGCATCGACCAGGTGCTGCACAACACCTATTACGTGGTGGCGCATTTCCACTACGTGCTGTCGCTGGGTGCGGTGTTCAGCATCTTCGCCGGCTGGTACTACTGGATCGGCAAAATGAGCGGCCACCAGTATCCCGAATTCTGGGGCAAGCTGCATTTCTGGACGACGTTCATCGGTGTGAACCTGACGTTCTTCCCGATGCATTTCCTCGGTGCCGCCGGCATGCCGCGGCGCTACCCGGACTATCCGGCCGCGTTCGCCGGCTGGAACTATGTCAGCTCGATCGGTGCCTTTGTCGGCGGCGCGTCCGTCATCATCTTCCTGATCGGCGCCTACAAGACCTTCACCAGCAAGGCACCGGCGCTGGCCGACAATTACTGGGGCGAGGGTGCGACCACGCTGGAATGGAGCGTTTCATCGCCGCCGCCGTTCCATACGTTTGAAGAGTTGCCGGTGATCCGCTGATGCCCAGCCCTGCCATCGCGCTCGGCCCCGATATGATAAGTGGGGGCGCTGCAGGCGTTTCGGATGCCGATTGGCGTGACTGGATAAAGCTGCTCAAGCCACGAGTGGTCAGTCTGGTGGTGTTCACCGGCGCCATCGGTCTGGCCATTGCGCCGGGGCACCTGCATCCGGTGCTGGCTTTCACGGCCATACTTTGCATCGCGGTGGCGGCGGGCGCGGCCGGGTGCCTGAACATGTGGTGGGAGCGCGACATCGATGCGCTGATGCGGCGCACCATGCGGCGCCCCATTCCCGCAGGGCGCATCGAGCCGGCGGACGCGCTGGGTTTTGGCGTGACTTTGGCGCTGGCGTCCGTGCTTGTGATGGCCCTGGCGGTGAACGTGCCCGCGGCGATCATCCTGGCCATTTCGATATTCTTCTACGTCTTCGTCTACACGATCTGGCTGAAGCGGCGGACGCCGCAAAACATCGTCATCGGTGGCGCCGCGGGCGCCTTTCCCCCGCTCATCGGCTGGGCCGCGGTCACCGGCGGCATCGGCATCATGCCCGTTCTGCTGTTCCTTCTCGTGTTCCTCTGGACGCCACCGCATTTCTGGTCGCTGTCGTTGTACGCGTGCAAGGATTACGACCGGGCAGGCGTGCCCATGCTGCCGGTGGTCGCCGGCGCCCGCACGACGCGCTGGCACATCCTCGCCTATACCGTTCTGATGTCGGCGGTGGCGGTGCTGCCCTGGGCGCTCGGTTATGCCGGGCGCGTTTATGGCGCGACCGCGGCCGCCGCGTCGCTGGTTTTTTGCGTGCTGGCATGCCTCGTTCTGGTCGATCGCCAGGATTCAACCGGGCGCAGCCTGACAGGCGACGCGCCCGCACGGCGCACGTTCCGGTATTCGCTGCTCTACATGGCCCTGCTGTTCACCGCCCTGGGCGTGGACCGGCTGGTCGGCTGAGAGTGGACGAGTTCCCACCAAGGCCGAGTTCCGCTGAAGCCGCCTTGCTGGTAAGGCGACAGCGTGGGCGGAACGTGGCGATGCTGGTCGCGCTGATTTTGCTGGCGGTGCTGTTTTTCGCTATTACCCTGGTAAAGTTGTCTCGGTAAAAAGGAAGAAAGCACTTCTTTTTTGAAAAAAAGAAGCAAAAAACTTTTACTAATTCGTCCACCCTTCGGTTCAAAACGGCCAATCAGGTGCTGCCTTAAAAGTAAAAGTTTTTTGGTTCTTTTTTTCAAAAAAGAACTGCTTTCTTTGGTTTCTGGAGTTTCTTCCCATGGACACACTTCCGCACCACGGCGCCGTGGTTGCCAAATCGGGGTTGAAACAACCCTATCATTTGGTAAACCCAAGCCCCTGGCCCATCGTGGGCGCGGCGGGTGCAGGCCTGCTGCTGACCGGCGTGGTGTTCGCCGCCCACTGGCATAATTACGTCGTGCTCGCCGTCGGGCTAGCCCTCGTGCTGCTCACCATGTTCAAATGGTGGACCGACGTGCTGCACGAAAGCACCACGCCTGGCACGCACAGCCCTGTCGTGCGGCTGGGCCTGCGCTATGGCATGACCCTGTTCATTACCAGCGAGGTGATGTTTTTCGTCGGCTTCTTCTGGGCATTCTTCCATTTCGCGATCTTCCCCGAACACATGGGCGGCATTGCCAACCCAACCTGGCCGCCGCCCGGCATCCACACCTTCGATGCGTTCAAAATCCCGTTCCTGAACACCATGATCCTGCTGCTGTCGGGTGTCACGGTCACCTGGGCGCACCATGCCCTGCTGGAAAATGACCGGAAGAATCTGATACTCGCCCTCGGCCTCACGGTCGTGCTCGGGCTTACCTTCACCAGCCTGCAGGCGCTGGAATATTCCGAGGCGCCGTTCCGCTTTGCCGGCGGCGGCATCTATCCGTCGGTGTTCTTTCTGGCCACCGGCTTCCACGGCTTTCACGTCATCGTGGGAACCACCTTCCTGATCGTGTGTTGGCTCAGGGCGCGCGACGGCGCCTTCACGCCGCAGCGCCATTTCGGTTTCGAGGCGGCCGCATGGTACTGGCATTTCGTCGACGTGGTCTGGCTGTTCCTGTTCTGCTTCATCTACGTGTGGGGCGCGGGGCCGCCCGCCGTCGAGTAAACGGCCGAGGCGGCAAGCATGCCGGATGACGAAATCAGTGTCGTCACCGCGGCGCTCACCTGCCGCTGTCCGCGCTGCGGCCGCGGAAAACTATTCTCCGGGCTGCTGCAACTCCGCCCGGCATGCACGGCGTGCGGCCTCGACTTTACCAGAATGGATGTCGGCGACGGCTTCGTGGTGCCGATCCTGATGGTGCTGGGCTTTGGCGTCGTGGGTGCTGCCATCTGGTTCGACTTTACCTTCACGCCGCCACTATGGGTGCACGCCATCATCTGGCCGCCGGTGACACTGGTGCTCGCGGTGGCCATGACACGCTACCTCAAGAGTTTCCTGGCCGTGCAGCAATACCATGTGCGGCGGGCGGAAATGGGGCTGTGATGATGTCAGGAAGGAAGTATTTCTTTTTTGAAAAAAAGAAGCAAAAAACTTTGCTCATTGCGTCCGGCCGGTAGTTCAAATGGGCCAATAAGTTTTGGTCTTATTGAGTAAAAGTTTTTTGGTTCTTTTTTTCAAAAAAGAACGGCTTTCCGGGTGCTTGCCTTGCCGAAGAACGATATGACCCGAAGCATAACCTCGGCGGCGATTGCAACCGCAATTTCGCTCTGCATCCTGGTCTCGCTTGGGGTATGGCAGATCAAACGGCTGCATTGGAAAGAGGCGATCCTCGCGGACATCGACCGCGCCGAGCAGTCGCCGCCGGTGCCTCTCGTGGGCACGCCGCCGCGCTTTGCGAAAGTGTCGGCCCGCGGGGTGCTCCGGCCAGCATCGGCCCTCTACGGCGCATTTGTTCATCCCACGCCGGATGGTGGGCAGCATATGGGTGCCGATCGCTTGCAGGTGCTGGACCGGCCGCAAGGTCCGCTGCTGGTCGATCTCGGCTGGGTGCCGACCGAGGGCGGGGCGCCTCCGGTTTCCGTAGGCCCCGCCACCGTCGAGGGCTATGTGCGTTTGCCCGAGCACCCGAACTGGTTCTCCCCCGACGACGATACTGCCGCGCATCGATTTTTCACGCTCGATCCCGCGGTGATCGGCGCCGCCCTCGGTGCGAAGGCGGTGGCGCCGTTTACGCTGGTTGCAGTTGGCACGCCCACCGACACGCCGCCGATTCCGGCAACCGCGCTGCCGCGGCCGCCGAATAATCACCTGCAATATGCGTTCACCTGGTTTGGGCTGGCGGCGGCGCTCGTCGCTGTGTTTGTGGCGTGGGTAAGGAAGGAGGTATTTCTTTTTTGAAAAAAAGAACTGCTTCCTTCCTTACGCTCCGCCACCCTGCTCGCGCCACATCCGATACGTATTGGCGCAAATGCTGACCCAGCCGGCCACGTTGATGCGCTGTGCATCCCACATCGGCACCAGCCGATCGATGTAGCCATGAAACAGATCGGCCTTTTCCTGCACCACGGTGCCGGGTGGCACGGTGCGGTCCTCGGTCACATACAGCAGCACGTTCGGCCCATGGCTGCGCAGCAGGTTCAGGATCGGCAGCACATGTGCCACGCCACGGGCGGCCGGATGATGCATGACGAAAATCCGGCTGCCGTTTTCCAGCACCTCCTGGAACTGCCGGCGCAAAAAACGCAAATGTAACGAAAGCTTCTCAATCAGTTCCGCCGGCGTGATCTGCCCCTCGAAAAAATTGGTGTGAAACTGCACTGAATAACGGTCGTCGCGCACCAGGTATTCCTCGCCGGGCAGCTCCTTTTCGGTGAACACGCGCAGGCGGGACGGCTCCTCGATGCCTTCGAAAGCCATGTCCAGGCCGCGCAGCAGCACATGCGGTGTCAGCCCGGCGAAGCGCAGCAGGCCGAGCGGCTCGGCCCCCACATTACGCTGCATCAAGCCGAATTCGCAATTATGGCCGAGGCCCTCGAAATACGCCATCAGATCGATTGTCGACAAGGCGGTATAAAACCGCACCGCGGCCTCCTGCCCGCCGGCCGCTTCCACCGCCAGCGGCGCCCGTTCGCGCGGCGCTATCGGGGTTTCTTGCGGCACCCACAGAAGCAACATGTCGCGCACCGAGAACCCCAGCCGCCGCGGGTCCGGATTCAATCCGACGTCGGCCGGAACGATCGCCTCGGGGTGGCTCAGTGTCACGATCAGGCTGCCTGAATTGTCCAGTGCCTGGTGCGGCACGGCAAAGCCCAGGGTGGTTTCGCCGGCGACCTGTTCGTCGCCGACCACATTTCCGTTCACCGCCACGATCAGCCGCTGGGTGCGGATGATGACGCCGACGATCATCGGCGTCACCGTCAATTCCAGCACCATGGTTCCGCGGCCGGGCTGATACGGAATGCGGGTGCGGCTGAACCGGTCGATCGACCAGGTGTGGCCCACTTCCGGCATCGACCAGCCTTCGATCTGCAGCGGCGCCGCATTGCCGTTCAGCCCGAATATTACATGGGCGGCCGCACAAATGGCCGGCGCTTCCTGGTCAACCTCCATGGCCGGTTTCTCGCCAAAGACGATAGGCAACCGCGCATATGCTGATCCAGGCTGGCAGGTTGAATAGCCGCGCGTCGCCGATCGGGGCCAGCTTATCGATATTTCCACGGAACAGATGTGGCCCGATCTGGTCCACGCTGCCGCACGGTTTTTCCGTGTCGCCGGTGACGAACAGCAGCGCGTTCGGCCCGTATGACCGCAGCAATGTCAGGATCGGCAAGGCATGCGCCTCGGTCATGTGCCCGGGCCGCTGGAAGACGAACAGGTTCTGGCCGGTTTCCAGCACTTCCAGCAGGCGCCGGCGTTGCAGGCGCAGCCGCTTGATTTGCTGCACCAGGAACGTTTCCTGATCCACGCTGGAGGCAGGGACGTGGGAGTGGGCGTGCATGTCGTAACGGTCATGCCGGAGAAGCCATTCCGGTTCAGGGTCGTTGCTGGCATAGGCGCGCACCAGTTTCGTGTCGTCCACGTCGGCGAAGCCGAAATCGAGCCCCTGCAGCAGGCGGTGCGTTGGTATCGATACGAATCGCAGAAGGCCCATGGGTTCCGCCCCGCAGGCACGTTGAACCAGGCCGAACTCGCAATTAAAACCGAGGCTCTCAAAATTCAGCATCAGGTCCGACAGCGCCAGGCCGGTGCAGAAACGCACCAGTTCGGCCACGCGCTCGGGCGGATCGGCGTCGGTGATGGGCAACGGGCCTAGCCTGCACGGCGGCGTCGGCGCCTCGGGCGGGATCCACACCAGAAGCGCTTCGCGCACCTGGCAGCCGAGCAGGCGGGTGTCGCTGTTGATGTGCGCGTCGGCCGGCCGGATCGCATCCGGCAGCGACAATGTCAGTTCCAGTTCCGAGCGCCCGCCGATCAGGCTCGCCGGAATCCGAAAGCCGAGCACGGTGTCGTCCTGCGCCGACTCGGTGCCGATTTCGACGCCATTGACGGCCAGGCCGACCCGCTGGCGCACCAGATAGGGCGGGATCATGAATGGCCGCAAGTTCAGCTCGAGCATGAGGTCGCCTTGGCCCGGCCGCAGGGCCACACGCAGCACCGCGCGCGGGCCGAGCGCCCAGGCGTGTCCATCCTCGGGCCACGAAAATCCTTCCACCTGGCTCGCGGCAGCGTTGCCGGCCTGCCCGAACACGAGGTGTGCCGCGGCTTCGATGCCCGCTTCCGCCACCTCATCGTCCACGCTTAATCTCCCTATTGTGGGTTCAGAAGGAAAGCCGTGCTTTCTCGAAAAAAAGAACCAAAAAACCTTTACTAATTATATCCAACAATCCGTGCAAAAAGGGCCAATTCGGTGCTGCCCGCAATAGGTAAAAGTTTTTTGGTTCTTTTTTTCAAAAAAGAACTGCTTCCTTTCCCTTTTTCCTTTCCCGCGCCATGCGCCCCCTCTACATAGGCAGCGAAATCTACCGGCGGTCCACGTATGGCGGCAAGCATCCGCTGTCCGTGCCCCGCGTATCGACCACCACGGACCTGTGCCGCGCCATGGGCTGGCTGCCGGAGGACGCTTTCGTCGAGGCGCCGATAGCGACCGAGGCGCAGGTGACGCGCTTTCATCACCCGGATTACATCGCCGCCCTGCGGCGCGCGGAAGCCAGCCAATCCGTTTCGGACGAAGACCGTGCCCGTTTCCGCATCGGCGCCGACGGCAACCCGGTGTTCCCCGAAATATTCCGCCGGCCGATGACGAGCGCCGGCGGCATTCTGCGTGCGGCCGCACTGACCGCCGCCGGCGGCAGCGTGTTCTGCCCCGGCGGCGGCACCCATCATGGCCGCCCCGACCGGGCCAGCGGATTCTGCTATCTGAACGACCCGGTGCTTGGCATTCTTGCCTGGCTGGACCAGGGTATTTCCCGGGTAGTGTATCTGGATATCGATGCCCACCATGGCGACGGCGTGCAGGACGCGTTTCACGACGATCTCCGCATTCTGACGCTGAGCATTCACGAAGCCGGGCGCTGGCCACGGACCGGCAACGCGGGCGACCGCGCCGGCGGCATGGCGCGGAACTTTCCGGTTCCAGAAGGTTTCAATGACACGGAAATGCGCCATCTGATGCAACATGCCGTGCTGCCGATCATCGACGCGTTCGCGCCGCAGGCGATATTCCTGCAGTGTGGCGCAGATGCGCTGGAGGAAGATCCACTCTCCCGCCTCGCGCTGTCGAACAACGCTCATATCGAGGTCGTGAAGGCGGTGATGCAGCGGGCCGCACGACTCATTGTGACAGGCGGCGGCGGCTACAACCCCTACACGGTGGCGCGCTGCTGGGCCTGCGTGTGGGCCACGCTGAATGCCATCACGGTGCCGCCGCACACCAATGCGGCGGCCGCCGCGGTGCTTCGCGCGCTGACCTACAACCGGGCCGCCGGCCGCAACCCGCCGTCCCACTGGTTCGACAGCTTGCGCGATCCGCCGCGCGAGGGAATGGTGCGCCCGGACATCGCCGCCCTGGCGGCATCCGCGTTGGAGGAAATATAGCCCATGCGTCTGGCCGCTTTTGTGTGCCTTGCCCTGATCGCGCCGGTGGCGGCGTGGGCACAGGCCGGCCCGGAACCCACCGGCCCTCAACCGACCCTGCCGACGACCAAGCTGGTGATTTCCGGGCATGGCGGCCCGCCGCACACGTTCACCGTGGAGCTGGCGCAAACGCCGCGGCAGCAGCAAATCGGCGAAATGTTTCGCACCTCGATTCCCGAGGGCACCGGCATGTTCTTCGACTGGGGCTACCCACGCGAAATGCCGATGTGGATGAAAAATTGCCCGGTGCCGGAGGACATGATTTTCATCGGCGCCGACGGCACCATAACACATATCGCGGAAGATACGGTGCCTGAGAGTGAAGCCGAGATATCCAGCGGCGGCGCGGTGCGCGCGACGCTGGAGGTGCAGGGGGGGCTTACGGCCAGGCTGGATATTCGGGTGGGGGACAAGGTTGTGGGGGCTATATTCAAGTGAGGAAGGAAGCAGTTCTTTTTTGAAAAAGAACCAAAAAACTCTTATCAATGAATCGCCTGGCCGCCGGACATGTGCGCGTCGATGTCGGATAGGGAATAGGGCTTTGCAATGAATGACACGTCTTCAGGGATGCTGCCCAGATCGCGCAGCACGTCGCGCGGGTAGCCGGAGGCGAGCAGCGTCGGCAAGCCGGGCCGCGCGGCCCTCGCGGCGGTCATCAGTTGCAGGCCGTTCATGTCGTTCGGCATGATGATATCGGTGAACAGAAAATCGATTGTGCGGTCTTTCTTCAAGTGATTCAGGGCATCGGCGCCATCCTCCGCCTCCACCACATGATGGCCCAGGATGCGCAGCATTTCGCTGACCAGCGAGCGGATCGCGGAATCGTCATCGACCAGCAGAACAGTTCGGTATCGTTTAGCAACGACACCGTCCGCCGCCGTATTGATCGCCGGGAGCAGGATGCGCACAGTGGTGCCGCGGCCCTTCTCGCTTTCAATCTTCATTGTGCCGCCGGACTGGCGGGCAAATCCAAAACATTGACTGAGGCCCAGGCCGGTGCCGCGGCCGACTTCCTTGGTGGTGAAGAACGGCTCGATCGCACGGCGGCGGACATCCTCGGACATGCCGGCCCCGGTGTCGGTTACGCCCAGCACCACGTAGGCGCCCGCCGGCACGTCATACGGCGGCGTGAAACTGCTCGCGGTCAGCGTAACTTTCTCCGTGAACACCGTCAACCACCCGCCGTCCGGCATGGCATCGCGTGCATTGACGACCAGATTCAGCAGCACCGATTGGAAATGCGCCTGGTCGATCATGACGGGGGGCAGTTCCGGCTGCAAATTCCAGCGCAGCCTGATCTGTTCACCCAGTGCACGGCTGATCAGCACGTCGAGCGAGGAAATTACATCCCATATGCTGGAGCGTTTCGGATTCATCATCTGGCGGCGGGAGAAGGCCAGCAATTGCGAAATAAGCTTGCGGCTACGGTCCACCGCGGTTCTGTTGACTTCCATTACGCGGGCAATACGCTCGTCCCGGCTATAATTCAGCACCAGGTCGTGGCCTGCTTCAAGTGACGTCAGCAGATTGTTGAAATCATGGGCAACGCCGCCGGTGAGCAGCCCGACCATTTCCAGTTTTTGCGATTGAGCGAGTTCCTCGCGCAGTTTGTCAATCTGCAGCCGCTGGCTGATGTCGCGCGTGACCTTGACGAAACCGCGTACCGTTCCGTCCATTTCTGTCAAGGGATGAATCAGCACGTTGGCCCAGAACCGCTCCCCGTTCTTGCGCACACGCCATCCCTCGCACTCGTGCCGGCCGGTCTCGGCGGCCAGTCGAAGGGAACGCATCGGCAACCCGACCGCCTGATCCTCCTTGGTATAGAAAAGTGAGAAATGGCGGCCGATTATTTCATCCTTCTCATAACCCTTTGTCTTCGCGGCACCTCTGTTCCAACTCGTTATGTTGCCGGCCTCATCCAGCGTCAGAATCGCATGGTCGGTCACGCAGTTCAGCACCACGTCCAGGTGCTCGCTGACATTCCACAGATGCTCCGCTTGCGGCCTCGTCTCGCGATGCGGCGCCGGCGGGGTGATCAAGGTGAGCGCCCTGGATGTCGAACGGGTTCGGTTGTTTCCTGCCATGACGATCCCCTGCTGCACGAATCGCGTGCTTGAATTTCGCGGGCCGAAGCCGATCGTCATTTTCGTCGCGCGCCGGCAAGGTTCAGGTGCCGGCATGAGGCAGCGGACCGCCGATATTCGGCGCGCTGTGTGGCCCGGCTAACTTATGGCCCGGCATTGATTAGCAATCCGATAAAGCGGCATCACAAAAGTGCGCGCGGCATTGAGTAACCGTTTTTTGAATCTTCCTTTCAAAAAGAACTACGTCACCTCCTGATACTCCTTAATGCGGGCACGGAGAGTCCGCCACACATATTCCAGCGTAAAACCCGGCCATAACGTCGTGTTCCTCCCATTCGCATCCTGGTACCAACTCCTGCATCCGCCGGTTTGCCACACCGTGCGCGACAGCCGTTTTTGCAGTTTCGTATTGAACGCCGCCTCGACATCGGCGCGCACGCAGGCGGCGCGCCAGCCGCGGGCGCGCATCTGGCGCAGCACACTCATGCTGTAACGCACCTGCGCCTCGATCATCACGACCATGGAATTATGGCCGAGCCCGGTGTTCGGGCCCATCATCAGGAACAGGTTGGGAAAGCCCGGCACCGTGATGCCCCAGTGCGCGTGCATGCCGTTGGCGAAGGCGTCGCGCAACGCGAGGCCGTTTCGGCCGGTGATATCGAGCGATGACAGGCTGTCGGTGGTGTGAAAGCCGGTGCCGTAGATGATGACGTCCACGTCGCGTACGCGGCCGTCCTGCGTCACGATTGCGTTCGGCCGGATTTCCGCGATGCCCTGGGTGATCAGCTCGACATTCGGGCGGCCGAACGTTGCGTAGTAATCGTTGCTGATCAGCACACGCTTGCAGCCCATGACGTAGTCGGGCATCAGCGCCTGGCGCAAGCGCGGCGACTTCACCTGGCGCGCCAGATGGTGCTTCGCCATTTTCTGTCCGGCGGCGGCGAGGCTCTTGTTGCCAAGGAACGCGGGGGCGCGAATTTCCTGCAGCGCATAGATCCAGGCCCGGAACAGGCGCCGGTAGAGCGGATTTTTCAGGCGTGCCAGCTGCCTGTCACTGAAGGCGTAATCGGGGCGCGGTATGATCCAGGGTGGCGTGCGCTGGAACACGTGCAGTTGGCCGGCAATCCTGGCGATTTCCGGCACGAACTGGATGGCGCTGGCGCCGGTGCCGATCACCGCCACCCGCTTGCCGGCCAGATCGATGCCATGGTTCCAATCGGCGGAATGAAAGTGCGGGCCGGCGAAGCTCTCGCTGCCCGGAAAGGCGGGTATTAGCGGCACATGCAGGCCGCCCATGCCGCAGGCCAGCACGCGGGCTTCGAAACGCCGCCCGTCGGACGCGCGCACGGTCCATACCGATCGTGCATCATCCCACGCGGCCGACTCTACGCGAGCACCGAAACGAATTTTTTCGCGCAGGCCAAATCGGTCTGCCACGTCGCGCATGTAGGCGAATATTTCCGGCTGGCTGGGATACATGCGGCTCCAGTCATGCTTCGGCGCGAATGACAGCGAATACAAATGCGACGGAATGTCGCAGGCGCAGCCCGGGTAATGGTTGTCGCGCCAGGTGCCGCCGACTTCGTGGGCCTCGTCGAGAATGACGAAATCGTCGCATCCCTCCTGCTTTTGCCTGATCGCCATGCAAAGGCCGGAAAAGCCGGTGCCGACGATGACGACATCGGCCGTCTCCACCGCGGCCGATGTGTCAACGGCCGACGCGGCATCGAGCATGTCGTTGCCTCCTCACCCAACCGGCACAATGGCGAGGCGCGGCGCGCATGCTGTCGCACCGCGCACCGCCTGATGCAGGAATTCGGCTGCATTGCGCAATGATTCGCGGCCTTCGGGCACGAAATGATGCGCCAGTTGCCACACATGCGGCACCACCGGCCACACCCGCGACGTCACCCGAACGCCGGCTTCGCGCGCGCGGGCGGCGAACCTGGTGCTGTCATCGCGCAACGTTTCGCGCGCGCCGACATCGATGGACAGCGGCGGCAGGCCGCGCATGTCGCCATATAGCGGCGATGCGAGCGGTATGCGCGGGTCGCGCGCGCCGAGGTAGGCCGCGGCGGCATGCGAAATGCCAGGCGCCCAGAACATCGCCTCGCGCCGTGCATTCTCGCGCAGCGAGTCGCCGGTTGCCGCCAGATCGGTCCAGGGCGAGAACAATGCGGCCGCAACGGGCAGCCGGTGCTTTCGGTCACGCAAGCGCATCAGCAGGGCCAATGCCAGCCCGCCGCCGGCGGAGTCGCCGGCAACCACGATACTCTCGGCGCCGAAGCCTGCGTCCAGAAGGGCGAGATAGGCCGCCTCCGCATCTTCCACCGCGGCGGGGAATGGATGTTCCGGTGCCAGTCTGTACTCGGGCGCGAACACGCGAAAGCCGGCCTTCGCGAACCAGGATGTCAGGGGGCGGTGGGTGCGCGGGGAGCAGGCGAAATAGCCGCCGCCGTGCAAATACAGCAGCACCGGGGCGTCGGCCGCGGTCGCTTGCGTGGTCACCAGTTCGCTGGGAATGCCGGCGAGCCAATGGGGGCGGAAAGTGACGTCGGCCGGCACCGGCAACTGGCCGCTTTCGAGGATGGCGCGCACGCTTGCCAGGTCGGTGTTGCCGCGCATCCGGCGCTTTACCGTCACACGCAGCACCGCATCGAGCGCGTGGGCTTGCCAGCTTGCCATGTTGCTACCCTTTGTTGCCCGTCAAGGAGAAATAAGTAAGCAGTTCTTTCTTGAAAAAAAGAACCAAGAAACTTTTATCCATTGCGGGCGGCACCGTCTTGGCCGGTTATCGCCGCGGCCACATTGGTGCGGTCGCGCGCGATTCGCTTCCAGTAGGTGGTTGGAAACAGACGCTGAATGCGATCGATCATGCGCGCGTCGCTGCCGATCAGCAACCGGCCTTTCCGTTTGGCGACGGCGCGCGCGATCTGCTCGGCGGCGTCCGCCGGCTGCGTGCGCAACAGCTTGTTGAATTCCGCGGTCGCCGCACGGGCGCGCTCGGGGTCGATGCCCTGGCTCAGCCGGGCGCTGTCGGCAACCGAAGTGCGCACGCCGCCGGGATGCACGACGGTGAGCGTGATGTTGCTGCCGATCAGTTCGTGCCGCAGCGCCTCGGAAAATCCGCGTATGGCAAACTTGCTGGCGGCATAAGGCACGTTGCCTGGCGGACCGATAATGCCGAAAATGCTGGAGATGTTGACCATGTGCGCCGCGGACTCGCGGTGCAGGGCATACATGAACGCGCGGGTGAGACGCACCGGGCCCCAGAAATTCACGTCCATCACCCAGGCGAAATCGGTGAGCGACACTTCGTCGAACGTGCCGATCAAGGCGACGCCTGCATTGTTGACCAGCAGGCTGACGCGCCCGTGTTCCGCCAGCACGGCTTCGGGCAGCGCGTCGACCGCTTCGGTGTCGGTCACGTCCAGCACATGCTCGCTGACCTTCACCCGATGGGCGCGCGCGGCGGCGGCGGTTGCCGCGAGTCCCGCTTCATTGCGGTCCGCAATCGCAAGGTTCATGCCGCGGCCGGCAAGGTTGATCGCCAGCGCCGCGCCGATGCCGCTGGCAGCCCCGGTGATGACGCCCACGCCTCCCTTGATCGGAAAATCCATCCGCTACCCCTGTTTCGGTTGCGCCGTAGGGGGGCCACGGAAAAAACACGCTTTCCACAACCCGTCCGCGATTCTAAGGTAAACACCTTAGAAACTGCAAGAGGTGTTCGCCGTGGCCGTGCGACCCGCCACGCGCCCCCGCTCCGGCACGCGCGACCGCGTGCTCGACGTGTGCCTTGTTTTGTTCAACGAGCGCGGGGTGGCCCGCGTTACCACCGCCGAAATTGCCGAGGCGGCGTCGATTAACGAAGGCAACCTGTATTATTATTTCCAGAAGAAGGAGCAGTTGGCGCTCGCTTTGTTCGACAGGTTCGCGGCCG
>Ga0116226_10001366_pt1 | contig 21111 bp, 17 predicted proteins | sample S1TSphfallax_FD_89692 | JGI IMG/M metagenome (GOLD analysis project Ga0116226, IMG submission 89692) | Host-associated microbial communities from peat moss isolated from Minnesota, USA - S1T2_Fa - Sphagnum fallax MG | ecosystem: Host-associated > Plants > Peat moss > Unclassified | place: USA... | reverse complement strand
CGATGAGCCCACCGCCGGACTCGATAGTGAATCACGAGAAGAGGTGTGGCGCCGCATCCAAGGCTTAGCCGAAGGTGGAGCGGGGATCATCATCAACACCCACGACCTACTCGAAGCCGAGCGCTGCTCCCGGGTCGCGTTGTTCCGCACGGGCCGGATCCGTCAGCAGGGCTCACCGGCCGAACTGTGCGAAGCCGCGCCGCTACGCGCCGCACTGGTCGATCCTACCGATAGGGCGAAACTCCAGGCCGCCCTCAAGGATATCGACGCGCTGGCCTGCGAGCCGCACGGCCGTCGCTGGCGGGTCCTGACGACTATGGAAAATTTTGCGATGGCGCGGTCGACGTGTGTCGCAGCCGGCGCAACCGTCGATGTCGTCGACACCCGCTTGTCGGACGTGGTGTTGCTGGATGAAGGCGAACGATTGCCCGAGGACATGCCATGACTTTTCGCTGGCGCCGTGCGGCTGCGCTGTTTCGTGTGGAAACGCGCTGCCTGCTGATGGACCGCTCCGCGCTGTTGCTCATTTTCGGACTGCCCCTCATGCAGGTCGCCCTTTACGGATATGGAGTGGGGTTTTTGCCGCGGCACATTCCGGTGGCCTTCTCGACCGACGACCCGGTGGTGTCGATGACGCCGCCGGCGCGTTTGCTGAACGACGATACGGTTCAAGTCACCGGCCCGGCGGGAAAGCTCGGCGAGGCAGAGCGCGCCGTTCGCGAAGGAAAGGCCCAAATTGGGGTCGAGGTCACCAAGCCTGTTGGAGACGGGCCTCGCGGGGTGACGGTATTTGTCGATGGCAGCGATCCGGCCACGGTCAACCCCATACTCGAACGACTGAACGTCATTTTCTGGCGTCGCGCAGCCCAATACGAGGCTGCCGGGGAGATCCCGGCCGTTCGCGTCCACTGGCTCTTCGGCGACGCTGCACGTGAATCCTGGGCGGTGAGCCCGGGTCTTATCGGCCTCGTCGTAATGGTCACCATGCTCTTCCTCGGCGCGCTGTGCCTGGTTCGAGAACGCGAGCGCGGTACTTGGGAAAGCTTGCTCGCCACGCCCGTTCGACCGGCTGAGGCATTGGCCGGGAAACTCGCGCCCTACGTGCTGATCGGCTTCATCGAGACGGTGTTGCTGCTCGGCTTCATTCATGTGGCGTTCGACGTGCCGTTGCCGCTCACGAGCATCGCGCTCATCGCCATATCCCCTTTGTTCGCCGCGTCGTATCTGTTGCTCGGGTTCACCTTCTCCACCCTCGCGCAAACGCAATTACAAGCGGTGCAAGGCGCGGTCGGCGTCTACCTGCCCTCGTTGCTGCTATCCGGCTTTCTGTTTCCATTTTCCGGCATGCCGACCTGGGCGCGGTGGCTCGGCAGCGCGCTACCGCTCACCCATTTCATCCGGGCGAGCCGCGACATTCTTTTGCGACAGGCGCCGGCAAGCTCCCTATGGCTCCATCTCTGGCCGATCGGTCTCTTCACGGTGGCTACGCTGATCGCTGCCCTGTTGGCGTTTCGACGCCACCTCGAGTGACGAGTCGCGGAGCCTACAAGAATCCGGCGTAACTATGGCCCGTGCGAGGGTGGATGAGACCGGCCCGCTGCACCGCCCTCGCCACGGTGGAAAACATGCTCGTCGCGGCGGACCGCGTCAAACGACCTTGATTTTGCGCCAATAACTCGCGAGCGGTCTGCCGCGGATCCAAATCGAAGGCCGCGAAATGCTCGGAACGTTGCGTGGGGGCGAAGACACCGCGGCTCAGCCGCTGGAACTGGCGCGCGGTCCAGACAGCCAAGTCATCGCGCTCCGCCGACGATGCATCCTCTAGAGCGCGCTCCAACCAGAGAACTCCCGCCTTGAGATGCGCTGCCTCATCCGCCATCACCAAGCGAATGAGCTCACGACCCAACGGATCCTGGAGTTCGCGCTCGAGAGCGGCGAAGACCCCCATCGCGAGCCCCTCGATGAGCACCTGCATCCCGACGACCTCCTTCGCCAAGCTGTCGGACGCGGCCACCGCCTGAAGGAACTCCGCGAGAACGGGGGTTGGCGACGTCGGCTCGCCCCAGCGCCGCGCGATGTAGAGATTGAAGGCCGTGACATGGCGCGCTTCCTCGCGCGCCTGAATGGTCGCCATTTCGATGGCAGCGTCGTCGCGGCTCCTCAGAGAGAGCCGCAGCGCGTGGGCAAGGGATGCCCGTTCCCCCCAGAGAATATCCGAGAGGTGAATCCGCACCCACTCGTTGGTGTAGCGAATGCGCTTCTCAGGCGAATCCAGTTGACCGTCGACATGCGGGGTCCCCAGACCGGTCACCATGTGCGGCGGTAACATGGGCACCGATGAGACGTCGAATGGCACCGCCAACTTGAACAACTCGACGCTCAGCGGGTGCCATACCCGTCGATCGGCCATCAGGATCGCCTGATCGAAGAGCGTAGAGCGCGGCGGGTCCGCTGCCGAGGCGGCCTCGATTGGACTCATGGTTGATCTCACAACCCCAACTTTTTCTGAGGCGCTTCGCATGGACTTAACCCTGTCACACTACCCATGTTCATCCGCACTCGCCCCTCAAATGGCGATTCGACCGAATCGCGACCAACACTATCGGGTCGCCGCCGTCCACCCAGCCCCGCCTACGCCGATATCGACAGTCACAGTGGGTTCGTGTCGTCCGTGATTATCGACCTCCTGCGGCGACCCCGGACAACCGCTAACGCTCCGAAGAGCAGGGTGAGCCCACTGGCCGCCGACGTCGTGCTGAGCTCTGGGGCCTGAGCCAGGCTACCGCCGGCGATTGCATCGATCTCGTAGGATTGAGAGACGAGATCCGTGTTGGTCGTGACCGCGTTCTGATCGAGGGTGTAGGTGAACGTGGTAACGCTATTCAGGTCTCCCTGACCCGGTTCCACATAAAAGGTGTCAGTCTCCCCGGGGCCAATGTTTACCGTCGCCGGCCCATCGGTGGTCACTTCGCTCACAACGGATTGGTACGCCACACCAGAGCAGGTCGCCTGCCCCGCCTCGTTGCAAGCACTCAAGCTCGCTAGAGACAGTGTGGGACTGGTTGGGACATAGCTGACCGCGCTCGACTCGAGCGTGGATGAGCTGGATGTCAGCGTCGGGGCTCCGAACGTACTGCCGTCCGCAGCGAGTAGTGCGTCGGCTTGCGTGAGGGCGGTGACGCCGTCGGAGCCGCTTAACGGGCCCGAAAAGGACTGCTGAAAGACAACGCTTCCGTTGAGCTTTGCGGTCAAAGTAGTCGCGTAGTCAGTGATCGTCTGAACAGTCGGGGAATTGACGTAATTCGGGACCACGAGCAGAGACACTGTCGTAACTCTGGTGCCGCCTGGATTACAAACGACCGTATTGGAAGCGGACTCTTCGGAATTAAATTGTAATTCACTGCACGCGGATTGCGCCTGAGCGGCCCCGCCGGCCACCAGTAGCGCGACCAGCGAAAAGCCTACAGTGTGCTTCCCGAATCGGCCCAATCGGCATCGGACACTCCGCGGGAGGTTCGCCATCGATGATCTCCTGAATAGGCAGTTAAGTTTTTATTTCTGATGCGCTTCGATTCGAGGTACGAGTCCGTACACCTCCCTCCCACCGACCTCGAGGCCCGTCAGCGAGCGCATTTCTAGGTTCCCATGGGAGGTCCTTCAACCCTGGATGCGCCGTTCAGAGTGGAAATGACTCAACGCAAGGGAAAGTCTTCTCAAGGCCTGGCCAGAGTCCCCGAGAACGGGACGGGTTGCGGCGGACAGCCGCGCCCCGCTGAGCGGCCGACCGCCGGATGGATGCACAACTTCGACAGAGTGCGTCTACTGCGTTACCGCTGTCTGACCCGACTGGGAGAGACCGAGCAGCAGGATCGGGGCATCGCCACTCGTCGTGTCGGTCAGTGCGAACACATTGCCATCCGCGCTGGTCCTGCCCGTCAGGGTTGGACCTCCCGTAATCGAGAGGCTCATGGTGCCGTCCGAGGCCAGCGTGTAGGTGCCCGAAACACTGTTGCCGGTCGACGGGGTCCCCGCGTCATTCTGATCGTATGTCCCGAAGAACTGGCCATTCACGAGCACAACGCTATAGGCCTTGCCGATGTTGGCCGTTGAGCTCGCCCCGGTCTGGAGGCTGACCATGACGTAGACGCCGTTCAGGCTGCTGGACGTGACGCCGCTACCCTGCTTGACCGCCACCAGAACCGCCTGGTTCCCGCCATCTCCCGTGCTGGTGATCGGCGCGAGGACGATGAGATCCCCATCCGCGCTGACCGCGCCGCTCACCCCACTGCCCGAGCCGACCGTGATCGCGCCGGCCGCAGTGACCGTATAGGTTCCCGAGTTGGTCGAAGATGAAGGCATGTCGATCGAGCCGTCGGTATTGCGCGTCTGTGTGGTGAACGTACCGGTGCCGTTGCTGGCGGTCAGCGTGCCGATACTCGAGCGCGCCGGGCTCGTACTCTCGAGCGCGACCGTGGTGTAGGTGCCGTCGATGCTCGAGACCGAGGCACTCGTCGTCGGGGCGACCCCGATCAAGAGATTCGGCTGCCCGCCATCCTCCGGATTGGCCGCGACCACCGCGACCGCACTGCCGTTGAATTCCGCCGCGCCTTGCCCCGAGGCGCTGCTGAGACCCTCGATGAGGGTGGTCAATTGAGGGATCGCGGAAACCGTTGCCACTGAATAGGTTCCCGAAAAAGAGGGATTGGTGATCGTGCCGGCGGTGTTGAGCGTGGAGGAACCCGAGAAGTTGCCCGCGCCGTCGAAGCTCAGGTTCAGCAGCTGGTCAGCTTGAGCCGTGATGTCGTCCCGGATAAACGTAAAGGCGCCCGACAGCGTCGAGGTGCTGAAGTTGTCCGTGCAGTACACGACGACGTTCGTGATGTTCGAGGTCCCCGCCGTACCGGCGCCATTCTGCACCCCGCAGGTCTGGCCGCTCGGCTGGGTGCCGATGGACACCGAGTAAGTCGCTCCGGTCGTGACCGCGGTCGGGAAGGAGAACGAGGCATTGGCAGACAGCGCTACGTTATTGCTGCCGTTGACCACATTGACGGTCCCACCGCCCGCGAGGCCGACGAGCGTGCCGCCCAAGGTTACCGTGGTGGTGACCGGCGGCGGCCCGGAGGAAACCACCAGAGCCACAGAAGATCCCGTCGCGATACTCGAACCCGACGCAGGGCTCTCGCTGATGACGTTCCCCGAGGGGACCGTCGAACTCGATTGCGTCGTCACCGTGCCGACGGTGAGACCCGCGGCCAGGAGCGTCGAGGTCGCGGCGGCCTGGGAGCTGCCGTCGACGTTGGGGACCGTGACATCCGTAGTCTTGCTGCCGCCTCCGCAGGCGGCAATCGACGCGCTCACGAGGGCGCCGAACAGAGCGGTGCACAATCGCTTGCCGACGCTCGTGATTACGGGAGTCCCTCGGAGGGAAAGCCGTCCCGTAAGCTTAAGAAATCTGGCCGATCGGTGTCCGAGAGCTCGCGCAGGGTTCGACATCGACGATCTCCTGAAGACAGAACATTAATTGGTATTGAGTGCTCGCCCGCCGAGGAATTCGGGGTACCCGTGAGGACACCGCCTCGGCATGGTTCATGGAAGTTCCTTCAACCCTGGATGCGCCGTTTAGAGGCGAAATGACTCAACCGAAAGGCAATGTTCTTGCAAGGCTTGCCAGACCCCCTGGATGGGGCGGTGGATCCGGTGATGGGGTAGTTTTCGCTTACGACCCTGTGAGCCAGCGGCGTTAAGTCAACTCAAGATCGGCAGCTCCCCTGGGGTGCGTTGCACCGGGACATCCTGTAGATTTGGTGGTTGACGTCCCTCCGCGCTCCGAGCCACGACCAGCTTGCGGGTTGGGAACTCATGGGAGCGATTTGACGGGCAGGTTACTGTCGTGGCCGACGCTGAGATTACCCAACTCCTGAACGAGTGGCGCGAAGGGGAGCCGGCGGCCTTGGATCGATTGTTCGAGGCCGTGTACCCGCGCCTGCGGGAAATTGCCGGTGCCCTTTTTCGCAATGAGCGCTTGGAGAATTTGCTGCAGCCCACCAGCGTGGTGAATGAATTGTTCCTGAGGCTCGTGCGCAAGCGCGAATTACGCTTCGAAGATCGTGAACATTTTTATTCCCTCGCAGCGCGCATCATGCGCCGTGTCTTGATGGATCACGCGCGAGACTCGAAACGCCTCAAGCGCGATGGCGGCGTACGCGTACCCCTTGATGAAAATCTCGTGTGGATCGACGCATCGGATTCTGCCCTGTCGGACCTCGATGAAGCTCTGTTGAAGCTGGACCGGGTAGATCCCGTCAAGTGTCGGATCGTCGAGCTGCGTTTTTTTCTCGGGTTCACCGCCAGCGAGACGGCCGAACTACTGTCCACGTCGAAGGCCACTGTCGATCGCGAATTGAGGTTCGTCAAGGGTTGGCTGTATGATCAGTTGCATGATCCGGCTACCTAGCCTTGAACTCAGCGGGGTCGAGAGTTGACGGCTAACGTTCAGGACGACTGGCAGCACCTTCAAGCGCTATTCGAACTGATCGATCGCACGCCGGAACGCGCGCGGGTCCAGGTGCTGGACTCGGCGTGTACGGATCCCGAAATGCGAGCGCGGGTGCTGCGCATGGTGCGTGGCGCGAATGAGTCCGAGTCCTCCGTTGCTCACGAGGAGCTCTCTCTCGCGGGCTCCGGGGGGCGGCCGACACAGTTCGGTCCTTATCAAGTCCTGGGGGTCATCGGGTCTGGCGGCGTCGGCACGGTATACCTGGCGGAGCGGCTCTTGGGCGGAGCGCCGCAACGAGTGGCGATCAAAGTGCTCTCGCCACATGCCGCCGGGCGGCACTTCATCGAGCGATTTCATCGCGAACAACACATTCTCGCGATGCTCGATCACCCTTACATCACCCGTCTGCGAGACGCCGGTCTCACCGACAACGGGCAACCTTACCTCGTCATGGATTTCGTGGAGGGCACGCAACTCGACGACTACTGCGATCGCGAATCACTGAGTGTGGAAGCACGAGTACGGCTGTTTCTACAGGTCTGCGAGGCCATCGCTTACGCCCATCGGAACCTCATCGTGCATCTGGATTTGAAGCCGTCCAACATTTTGGTCACTACCGAGGGGACTGTGAAGCTCCTCGACTTCGGCACGAGTAAGTTGCTGCAACCGGACGAATCGGTGACCAGCACCATTCTCGCGACCCCGGCCTATGCGAGCCCCGAGCAGTTACGTAACGAACCGCTGACCACGGCCTGTGACATTTATGCGCTCGGCGCGATACTCTTCTTTCTCCTCACCGGACAAATGGAAGGGGGTCGCCGCTCCGCCGCCGTCGCCATTGAGCGTGCGTTCAAGGAGACCCAACCTCAGCATCTCGCCGCTGCGCAGATCACGGAAGAGGTTGCGCGGACACGCGCCACGACCGGACCGCGGCTGCAGCGTCTGCTGCGCGGCGACATCGACACGATCGTTGCGAAGTGTTTGCGGCCCAACGCCACGGATCGTTATGCGTCGATCGATGCGCTGATTCAGGACCTTACTCGCTATCTCGAGGGCCGGCCCATCCTCGCACGGCCCCAGACGGCGCTCTATCTTGGCGGCATGTTCCTGCGCCGCCACCGCTTCAGCGCCGCGATCACGGGCCTGCTCGTCGTTGCACTGATTGCGACCGGGGTGCTCGCAGGCTGGCGCCAGCATGAGGCGCTGCGCGACGGGCGACGGGCACTCACCATGCAGTCTTTCATGTACCGTCTTTTCAAGTTTGCGAACTCCAATACGGTGGGCAAGCCAACTTTTTCGGTGACCGAGTTTCTCGAGCTTAGCCTTCGCCTTCTGCCGGACTACATTAAGGATCCCGTGGATCTGCGTCAGGCGCAGCTCGGCATCGCTGAATCGATGTACGAGAACGATGCCTACCCGCAAGCCCGCAAGACCTTCGAGACGGTGGCGACGTCGGCCCACGTTGCCGGCGATATCGCCGCCGAAGCGGAGGCCGATGCTTTCGCCGGCCATATCGATTATGCAAATGGCGACCTTCAGAGCGGTGCCGCATTGACCGAACGGGCCCTCAAGCTTTCACAGGACAACAGCGTCCCAGCGTCGGTACGCGTGTGGAGCGAGATCTACTATGCCTGGGACCGTGACGACAACGGGTTTCGGACGGACGAGAATCTGCGGCTGCTCAAGCAGGCGGTCGACGAAGCGCGTCGCGGTCATTTATCAGAGCGCGAAACGGCCGACGCGCTGTACAACTATGGCGAGGATGTCGAGTTACGCGGCGATATGAAAGCTGCTGCTGCCGCTTTCAATGAGACTCTCAACGTCTATAAGGACGATCCGGCGGCGCTTTGCGAACAGTCGGCAGTTTACGGCGAATTAGGCTGGGTGGCAGTGATGCAGGACGACCATGCAAGAGGTCTGAAGCTGGTTCAGAAGGCCTACGATGGGTATCGACGCTGCGCAGGACCAGAAAGCCGCGGCGCGCTGACTGAAGTGATCTTCCTCGCCGGTGAGCTCGTGCAGGTCGGCCGCGGACCCGAGGCGCTGGCGATCATGAACAATGCACTGCCTAAGTGGCGCCAACTGAATGGTACGAGCCCGGATTTCTCGGAACCCCTCAACTACATGGCTATGGCGGAGTTGGCGACGGGGCACGCCGTCGAAGCCGAGGCGCATGCCCGAGAGATGGTGGAGGTGCAAACTGGCAAAGTGGATCCGAAAGATCGACGCTTCGGTGTTTCACATCTTCTGTGGGCGAAGGCACTTGTGCAGCAGGGGCGATTCACCGAAGCGCTGCCGCATGCCCGTATTGCCGACGAGCTGCTGGCACGCAATGCGGTGTCGCCGGGCGCCAAGGAGAAAATGGCCGAGGCGCACGAGGTATTGCTCGACGTTGAGGCACGAGCTGCCCGTTCCGGTGACGGGCAAATGACGGCGCATTGACGGGCGGCCAATCGCTATCTAGCTTCGCTGTTCGAGGCGGCTGTACCCACCTGTGGGTCGCCCTGTGTCTCACTCATCCTCGGGAAATAGCGCTAAGGTATTACCGATGTGCGGCCGCTATGTCAGTCCCGGTGAGAGCGATCTCGAGCGCGAGTTCTCGCTCATTCCGCGGTGGGAGCGTCTTGAACCGAGTTTCAACGTGGCCCCGACTCAGTCGGTTCCGGTGGTTCGCGATACTGCCGGCCGGAACGAAGGGGTGAAACTGCGCTGGGGACTGGTGCCCTTCTTCGCCAAAGGGGTTCCCCCCAAATACTCGACCATCAATGCCCGCCTCGAGACGGTTGAGACCGCGGCGTCCTACCGCGGACCGTGGAAGCGCGGTCAACGTTGCCTTCAGATCGCCTCGGGCTTTTACGAATGGCACTTAGGTGCCGACGGACGCAAGGTCCCTTACTACATTCATCTCGCCGATCGGAACGTATTCGGTTTCGCCGGACTCTGGGACCGGTCCATCGGCGCCGACGGCGCCGCGCTCGAGAGCTGCGTGCACATCACCATGGCCGCCAACGCGCTCATGCGCGATATCCACAATACCGGCAATCATCCGCACCGCATGCCAGCGATTCTCCGTGCCGAGGATCATGACGCGTGGCTGCGGGGAACCGTCGAGGACGCTCGCGCAGCGCTCCTCCCCTATCCGGCGGATCTCATGGTCGCCTACGCGGTGAGTACGCGCGTCAACGCGCCGAAGAACAATGACCCGTCGTTAATCAAACCCCTGAGTTCTGGGCCCAGTTGAATGATGCTCGTTACGGGACCCGCCCCTCAACGTTCGGTCGCGGTGACGCTCCGGGCACCCGCTACGGGTAGGCTGCTGATTGCGACGAAGGAGGAATCCTCTAGCCTGTTCCACCAGTGGTGCTCGCCGGCGATCTCGCGCAGCGCGTCACCGGGCAGTGCGTCATACACCTTACCGCTCTCATAGAATCGCAGCTTCCCGGAGGTGACATAGATTAGCGCATCGAGCGGTCCGGTGGCGGGGCTCGTCGGACCGCCGCGGAAGCTGTGCGCCACGCGTATCGAATTTCCCGGGAACTCATAACGCGTGACCGCGAGCCGAATCGCGTCCTTCGGTGCCTTGCGCAGCTCGGCGGCCGTGCGCGCGCGGATCACCTGACCGCCGCGTGTCCACTCCGCCGTCTTGGTCGTCAGGGCATCGCGTGCGTGGACGATCCCGGCGGCCGACGCGTCGTTCTGCAGCGTCCCGGTCACGGTGAAAAGCAACACCGTCGCGTCCCCGGAGCCGCGGAGCACGCCGCTTGGGTAGTTGACCGCGTCGCCGGCCGCGACCGACACGTCTTTACCCGCGATACCGACCGTGCCGGAGCCCTTCAACACGAACAGCGCGTTCTCCATGGTGATGGCGTGAAGCATCCCCCCGCTGGCCTTCCGGAATTCCAGGACGCGGATCGTGCCGGTCGGAAAGACGTAGGACTTCTGCGTGTAGCGTGCGGCGCGCGGCGGCGCGCGCTCGACGGCGTCCTTGCCCCACACGATGCGATTCGTCGGGCCGCTGCGAAGATTCTCCTCCCACTCGGCATAGGGCACCGCGTCGACCTCGGACCCATGGATCTCGGGCTCGGACGCGGGGTCGATGGGCGCCAGAATGCGAACAGCATGCGCGGGCAGCGCGTCGTCGGCACGGGCAGGGGTGACAGCGGCCGCCAGCCCGAGCAGGCTTGCGACCGCGACCATGACGGCGAGCGATTTCATCCGGGGTACCTACTTGAACTCGTAGCCGGGCGTGACCTCGTTGGTGAGGTTGAGGCTCAGCGTCGTGGTGGGCACCGTCGATCGCATGGTTGAATGGTGCAGACAGGCGCCATGGACGAAGTTGCCCTCGCCCGCTCCGCGGCGCCGCATCTCGCCGGACTCGACCGTGGTTTCGAGGTGTCCGGACATCACCCAGACGAGTCCCATCTGGTTGGTCTTGTGCATTTCGTTCATGTTGTAGGGCTTGGGGCTGTTCTGGTTCCAGGCGAGACCCCAGCTGGTTCCAACCTGACGCGCGCTCAGGGCGGCGCGCGGTGCGGTCGGCGCGAGCGGGACCTCGTAGGTCGTCCAGGTCGATCGACCGTTCGCGTCGAGGCGATAGCCGCTCAGGCGAAATGCGGTCGACAAGCTCAGGTTCGGATGTTCATCCATCGGGGTTCCTTGGGGTGGTTCAACACTGGGGTCTTGCCTTGCGAATGGGCGCGCGCAGTTCGCCGCCCGGATATTTCCGAGTGTGAAGGTTCACGTACATCCGATCCTGCACCAGGTAGACGAGCAGGCCCTCGTTCAACACGCTTTCGCCGTCGACTGGGCTGCGCACTCCATGGGGTGCAAGGTCGATGAGCATGCCCGCCTCGCCTCCGGGCGTGCCGGGTCCGTGGATATATAGACCGGTCGGCGAGGATGTCAGATGGCTGAAGGTCACGTGCCAGGTGAGCTTGAGCGTGGATCGGTCGAGGACGAACTCGGCGCGGCCGGTACCCGGACTCTCGGTGACGGCGCTCTCCTCGTCCGCCGACAGGTCCGCATAGAAGTGGACGGGGGGACCACGGGTGTCGCTCGGGTCTGGCGAGAACCAGCCGCAGCGCTCCTCCGGAGCCGGCGCACTGACCGCCGCGCTGGCCACACCGGCAAAGGCCACCAGCATGGCGAACCCCCGCATCACCGGAAACCGGTCGCCGGCAGCACGATGAGCAGGTACCGGCAGGGCTCCTGGCCGAGGAATCGCGTCATGTGTCCCTGGCCGGTCAGGTCTTCGGCCAGCAGCATGTCGCCGCGGGAGAGTTGCCGTTCCTCGCCGTTGCTCGCGACGATGCTCATCTGTCCGGAGAACACCGCAATGACCGTCGGCTCGCTCGTGGGCGTGAAGTCGACGAAGTGGCCGGGCAGAGCCTCGCCGACCTGCCAGTATTTCACGGGTTGCGAAGCGGCCTGCAGGCGCTGGAAATAAACGTTGTCGCCGGCCGCAGGGCCCGCTGCGACCCCGCCCGGTGCAAGCAGTTTCAATTCGACCTCACCGAGCACGGAATGACCGTGCTCGTCGGTAGTCAGGTGTGGCATCAGCACGGAAACTCCTCCCAGGTCGACATCGGCGCTAGTTACCTGTGCCCGGCATCGTCTGGCCCGACGCCATGATCGTGGTCCAGACGCGGTCGAAGTTGCGGATGCCGTGCAGATCCCCGGCCTCCCGGTCGAGCTTGTGGGTGAAGAGCAGCATTCCCTTGTAGGTCCACTGGCGCTGCCCCGCGTCGTTCGTCAAGATCGAGAAGCGCCCCACCGGCTTCTCGGATGCGCTTGCGAGCAGGGGGTCCCAGGCCTCGGGACTCTCCATCTCGCGCGCGAACCCGATGCCAAAACCGCGCGGTCGCGTAAGGTCCCACATGTAGATCGTCTTGCCCGCGGCAGTGGCGTACAAAAGGCCGCCGTCGGATTCCTGCAGCGTGATCCAGTCCGGGAGCGGCGGGGGTGGCTGCAGCACGACCGGATGCCAGCCCTGCACGCCACTGCCGCCGACCTCGCCCGGGTTGAAGTCGTTTGCGTAGCGGTACAGAGGCCGACCCCGGTACGCCCATTGATGGGTGCCATCGCGTCGCTCGATCAGGGTCCAGTCCGCCGCCGTGGCGGTCGCGAGAGACCAGGCCTCCGCCGGCTGCCAGGTCCTGGCGCACGCGCCCTCACACGCCGAGTGCCGGGGCGAATCGTCATCCGAGAAGTAGAGCGTCATGCGCTTCGAGTCCACCAGAAGGTGGCCCCGCGGGCCCTTGAGAATCCCGAATCCCGGTGGTGTCGCCATGGGCTTATAGGCCACCGACCACTGCTTGAGCTGCTCGTCGCCGTTCATATCACCCGGGGCCATGTCATGCGCGTAGCGATAGAGCGGCTTGCCCTGGAATGTCCACTGCGCGCTACCGTCTGCGCGTAGCACCGTGCTCCACTCACCGAACGGCGTCGCATCGTTCGGCGCCGGGAGCGGCGACCAGTTCTTCACGCAGGGGCCTTCGCAGACGGGCTTCTCACCCGGTGGATCCTTGGCGAAGGTATAGAGCGTCATGCCGCGCGCATCGGCGAGGATCGAGCCGTATCCCTCGGCACGCAGCGTGATCCCCGCGGGCACGGCAGCCATGGCGGGCGCCGTCGCCCCGGCGAGCGCCATCGCCGCCGCGATCAGCCATCGGTACCGGTCGAGCACCATGACCGGGCTTCCCTCAGGCCATCACGTCGGTGATGGGCTTCGAGGTCTGCAGCGATTTCGCGCCCCAATTGCGTAGCTCTACCCCCATGATCCGCATGGCGGTGAGCCCAACCCGCGAGATCGGGTCCCCACCGCCGACCACATGCATTCCGGTCTTCATCCGGCCTCCGGCCTTGCCGATGAGATAGATCGGAATGCCGTCGATGGTATGGAGCTTCGCGTAGTTGGTTTCACTCGAGGCGAAAATCAATGAGTGGTCGAGCAGCGTGCCGTTGCCCTCGCGGATGCCGGAGAGCGTCTCGAGATAGGTCGCGAGCGCTTCGCTGCAGCGCTGGTTGAACCAGAAGGCGGTGGGCTGGTAGCCGAGATTCGGGTCGATGAGCTCCATGTGTGTGAGGAGGTGATGCGTATTCGCTTCACCCTGGCGGCGCACGTTCGCGAAGTTGTCGGTGAATACCATGTTGAACACGCGCGTCTGGTCGCAGGCAACCGCCATGGCCAAGAGTTTCGCCATGACCTTGTGGGTCTCGATCACGTTCGGAATCTCCCGCACGTTGGCGAGCCGCTCCGCCGGGGGTTCAGCCGGGCGCTCGGGCAGCTTGCAGGCCTCACAGGGGGCGGGCTTCTCGAGGCTCCGGGCCATCTGGTTCTCGAGCTGGCGGATCGAGGTGAAGTATTCGTCCATGCGCTGGCGATCGGCAGCGCCCAGCGTCTTGGCATACGCGGCACTGCTGTCGATGAAGGCCGACAGCACGCTCTTCTCCATCATGATGTCGGGATTCGGCTTGAAGTCGCTTGAATTCGGATCGACGAACTGCGGACCGAAGAGGCGCGTGTAGAGCGCGACCGGGGAGATCTCGGCGAGGCCACGACTCTCGGCGCTGCGGGCGCTGTAGTTCTCACGGGGGATGCCGGCGCTCGAGGCGTCGATGGATCGGAAGCGCGTGGTGGTACCGATCTGATCGGCAATGATCAGGTCGAGGGTGGTCGCCGGAATATCCGCGGCCGATTGCGGGACGAAGCCCGTGCGACTACCTACCCAGCCGGTGTGATGCGTGTAGTTGGAGCGCCCGTCGAGCGGCATGCCGAAACCACCGAAGAAGTTCATCTGGCTCGCATAGGGGGCGAGCGCCTGCGTCTCTTCGAGGAACTCGATTCCTGGAGCGGTCTGCCGCTTCTCCCGGATCGCGTGTCCCGGCGTGTGGCCCATGCCCCAGTACCAGGTGCCGAAGCGAATCGGCAGCTCCTGCCCGGTCGCAGCCAGCGCCTCACCGCGCTCGTCGAGAACGCAGTCGAGAAACGGCAGCGGCAGCGTCACGGCGGCCCCCTGCAGGAGTCCCCGCAGCAGCGCGCGACGGTGCATCGGCTTTTTGAGCAGGACGGTCATGGTGTGGTCTCCAGGCTTTCGGCGTGAGGGGCGGACAGGGAGGCCGTCTGGACAGGCCGCGGCGGATCCGCCGTCGATCCGACGGCGAAGAAGGCGGGGCCGAGCGCGATGCGCCGCATCAGTCCGGGAACCCGGTAACCGTCGGCAGCAAATTCCCGGTCGAGGTATTGCAGGTAGGGCTTATCGGCGGGGCGCCGTCCGAGGGCGTAGGACGCGAGCCGCTCGACGAGGCAGGACGTCGCGGCCGGATCGTCGTGGATGGCCTGGCCGAGGCTCGCAGCATCCGCGAAGTGATGGCCGTCGAGGTCGCCGCTCGGGTCGATCCGCTCGCCGAATTCGGTGGTGCGGAACTGCCCGACGCCGTCGAGGTTCTCGAGTCCGAGCCCGATGGGGTCCATGATCTTGTGACAGCCGGCGCAGGCCGGATCCGTGCGATGCGCCGTCAGCCGCGTCCGCGCTGTCTTACCGAGCGTGTCGGCAGCCTCGAATTTACTGAAATCCACGTTGCCGGGTGGATCGGGGACCTTCTGGCAAAGCAGTTCCTCCCGAATCGCGCGGCCCCGCAGAGTCGGGGAGCTGCGGCCCGGGTGGGAGGCGAGCGCCGCGAAACCGATCTGCATGATCAGTCCCGCGTGGGGATCGGAGGCCGGGTACTCGTAGGCGTTCCATGCCCCACCGGACGGCCGCGGCACGGGAATGTGATAGATGCGCGCCAGGGAACCGGTCACAAACGTCCGCCGGTTCGTGAACAGGTCGCGGTAGTCACCGTTACGGACGAGCAGTAGGTCGACGGCCGTGCGCAGAACTTCTTCTCTCGCATCCTCGATCACTTTCACCGTGAACGCCGGATAGATCACGCTGTCCTTCTCGAGCGTCTCAAACTGGTCGAAGCGCAGGAAATCGTCGAGGAAAGCGCGGACCCCGGTCTCGAGTCGCGGCGACTCCATCATCCGGTCGACGGCTCGACGCAGGCCCGATGCGGTGTTCAGCTCGCCCCGCTCGGCCGCATCGAGCAGCGCCTCGTTAGGCGTGGTATTCCACAGCAGGTAACTGAGCTTCGCGGCCTTGGCGTCGCCCGTCAGGCGCTGCCGTCCCGGGTGCTCGGGATCCGGTTCGGTCTCCTCGACGATAAAGAGGAACTGCGGAGTCGTTAGCAGGTTCGTGAGGCTCGCCGCGGCGCCGAGATAGAAATCCCGCCGCACCGTCGCCGCTTGGTTCGCGCTGCGCACCGCCAAGTCCAATTCGGAGGGCCGCAGCGGACGGCGGTACAGCAGCCGACCCACCCGCGAAAAGAACTGCCGCGCGCAGACGTCGTCGGGCCCGGTCGGGTTTTCCGGTCGGCAGGCAAACTCCCCGCCGCGGTTCTCGGCAGAAACCACCTGAAGAGCGATCGATTTCGCGAGTCCGTAGAACTTCTCGAGCCCGGACGGGGTAATGCTCGCGGTGGCGGCGCCCACGGCGAGCAGTCCGTCGGTGCGGATCAGCGGGTCCGCCTGACCCGCGATGATGATCTGCGGACCGAAGATGTCTGCGATCGTGTTCCGGTATTGCTCGTTGCTCAGACGACGCATCGAGGGCGGTGCCGGCTTCACCGGCGGCTCCCGCTCCGCACATCCGGCGAGTAGCCACGCGCCCGCGATGAGCGCCGGGACGACGAACCGCAGCGGCCGCCTCATGGACGGGCCTGCGCGACGCGGGTGCCCGCGCCGGCGTCTCGCGGATGGACGATGAACGCGGCGTAGGCGCCGACGTCGAATGAGGTCGACAGATGCGTGCAGGCTCCCGTCGCCGGGTCCGGGTACCCATCGGCGAGCTCGTGCCCGGCGACGTACAGCGCCGGGCAGTCATCGGCGGTTGAGGTATGCCCGACCATGCCACCCTCGTAATAGAGGAACTCCGCCAAGTTGTAGTAGCCGGTGATCTGCCCCTTCGCGGTCGCGCCGTCGGGCGCGATCTCGAGACGCAGGCCCATATCGCGAATCGGCGCGTGCATGAACTCGTAGTTGCCGTAGAACGGCAGCCGCACGTCGCCGCGCACGGTCGTGAGCACGCCGTTCACGATCGAGCCCTTCAGGCTGTCTCCGTAGCGCTGTCGACCGTCCGGGAATATATCGACGTTGTAACTCGAGAACGGCAGCGGCCGGCCGGTGCCGTCGAGCGCGAACTGATCGACCGAACGGTAAAAGGTCACGGTCACGTCCTTGGAGTTACGCGGATCCGTCACGCCCGTGACTTCAATGAGGATCATGCCGAGGCCGCTCGTGCCGCGACCCTCGTGAGCGTTGTTCTCGGGGAGGCCGCCCTTGCGCCAGCCGTACACGCAGCCCAGCAGCCGATACATCTGGTTGTCGATGCCCGGAGTCCCGTCCGGCAGCGTGAATTTCGCGTGCGGGCAGCTCTTCGGAGTCGCATGGCCGTCGAGGGTTCCATCGAGGTTCGCGCCGTAGCCGTACTTGCCCTCGACGGTCTTCATCGGCGGATCGTGGACGACGGTCGGATGCAGGCAGACATTTTCACCCCCGGGGCCGCGCCGCATCGACTCCGGCATACGGGTGAGATTCTGGACGAGGCCGTTGTTAGTGAGACGGGCCCGCTCAGGCTTCGGCAGACTCCGCCACCAGATTTCGTCGTTACTCGGCGTGAGGCCTTCCGGACACTCGTCGGCGAACTTGCTGTCGTAGACCGACGTGAACCAATCCCGCACCACGAATCCCAGCGTACGCGTCTGCGGCGCCGCGGTCGGCGCCACCCGTCCGCAGCCGCCGAGCAACAGACAAGCAGCCGCCACAACCATGGCCCGGCTCGGCCGCGGCCAGGGCGATCGTGGCGATGATGTCGAAGCACCTGTTACGCTCATCCAGTCGCGCGCGGCGGGCCGCCGGTCTCCCGAGTTGTTGTTTGTCTCGAGTCTACCCCAAGCCGCGATTCAAGAGGATGGCCGTTGCAGTCCCGCTTGAACGTCCTCTTCGCGGTCATTCGGCGCACCGGACCGGGCGACCTTCAGCATCCCGAGCGCTTCTATCGCACGTAGAACCGGACCTTCTCCGTGGCATGAGGGTCTTCGGACCCGCTGCGCCGGATGACGGCGTCCGAGGGCCGCGGTCACCGGCCTCCGGCACCCGGTCCCCGTTCGAGAAGAGACTCGGGCCGCGCCCTGTTACTAGGAACAAGTGAGTCTGACGCAGATCCACAATTTGCCCGTATTCCGCCAGGAAACCGCCGGTTCCTGAGAAGATCCTCATGTCCGGGTACTTCGCGACCAGGAAAACTCTTCATGCGGATCTCTGTCTCATACATTACCTCAATTATCATGTGCCTGGCGGCCGGCCTGGGCCACGCCGAGACCGCGCTTAACGCGCGAGATGTCCGGGTTCAAGGTATCTACGTCACTCGACCCCACGATACAGGCGTCTACTGCCTGCTCGGGGGTGGGAATTGCCTCATTCCCGGGGATGCCGGTATCGCGGACGACTTCATTACACAGTGGTGGTCCCATCATCCCCACGCCCGGGTCGTAGCGATCTCCACGGAGCGTAAAGAGTTACCCGCGAACCTACCTCTGCGGCGCGAGACCTATGTATGGCTCGAGGACGGTGCCGAGAGCGTGAACGTGGCCCTCGTTCGCAACGGTTTCTACTCTGCCACGGCGATGTCGGACATGGTCGAGACGGACGAGCGTGCCCGTGCGGCCATGGAAGACATTTACCGGCGACGCACTGATCCGGCGATGCGGGAACTCGTCGACAAGCGACGCGCTCTCGTTCCCGCCGCCAATCGGCCACGACGGCTAATCTCCGATCTCGAGTATACCGCCATGAAGGAGAAGCTTAAGGATGCCGAGGCGATCGCTCGGAAGGAAAAGTTAGGAATCTGGGACGATGCAAGATCCCAGATCCCTGAGTCGCCGGATCTCACGGCTAAGCGCCAGCTCGAATTTCCAGCTCGAGATCTCTATGTCAGCGGAATCTTCGCCCATCGGGTCGGCAATCCCGACCGCTATTGCTTGGTTGGGAGCCAAACCTGCCGCCTAGGCATTCCGTCGCTCTTCGTGAACGACAACGCTCTGAAGTTTATCGACGACTGGTTGACGCGCCATCCCAAAGCCCTGGCGACGCCACTTTCCGACGAGCGTCGAACGCTCTTACCCGTCCGCACACCGAAGCATTTCACTTACGTCTGGATCGAAGAGGGTCGCGACAGCCTGAATGTTGCGCTCGTTCACCAGGGGTTCGCGTTTGCCCATGAGTTGATCGACATGGTCGACGCCGACGCCGAGTTCATGCGCCAGTTCGACGCTCCAGGCCTTCAATCGGCCAAGGACCAGATACAAAAGGAGCGTCAACAAGAGGAACCGGCTGAGCGGCTACTCCCGGACTCGAGCTATTCTGAGCGCATGAAGCTCGCCGAGGCGGCCGAACGAGACGCCGAGCGGCATCAGCGCGGCCTATGGTCCGAAGCGGGGAGCAAGCTTTGGAGGCCGCCCGCAGATGCCCGCATGGAAGAGGTCTTCGAGCACCACGAGAACTGGTTCCGCGAAATTGCTTCGCTAATCCAGGCTGAGCCGAGGCTTCTGGACGTCAATCGAAGTCCCGAATCAAGGACACCGGCACTGAACATCGGCATCGCTCTGCCAAAGGTTGATCAGTATCTCCAATTACTGCGGAAGCTCGACGCGAACGCCCTGCTAACGAATGTCGCAGGCCTTGGAAAGGCATGTCTGGTTACCACAGACATTCTTTACGGCCTGTTCGACAACGGAGTAATCAAAGGCTACGTCCTCGATCCCGGCGATCCGCAGCCTGTCGTCGAAGATCTAGAGCACTGGCCGGAGGGGCTCGATGACGGAGCCCCGGCGTTTCGGCCGCTCCGCGATCGCTGGTACCTTTTCGAGATCCACCATTAGAGATTATAGCGCGCCGCAGCTCTTTCGCATCGGCTCACGCCGCTGAAGCCACGGCTCGGACAAGAAAAGAAACTCGTCTCATTCGGGTCGCCATCCGGCCGGAGCACCGCCACCCTTATAAAACTGATGCATACACATAAAACTGATGCATACACAGACGCGCCAGGAGAACGCCGGAGGACAAGCATCCTCGGGCCGGTCACTCGCGTCTATCTAGTAGTTAGAACTGCGCGGCGCTGGATAGTAAACGGCGTCATCCATTTGCTCCGGCTTCGGCATCCTGAACCAAGAGGACGAGTTCCCCTTACCCACCCTCACCGCTGTCGTAAAACCAGCACACGGTCATACACGGTTAAATTTCCCTGTGCATCAGTGCACGATACGGGGCATACGCTGTGCGATGTCGGAGTCGAACCGCTTAGTGCTGCCCGCGCACTACCAGATCGGCATTACCCCGCCGGAGGGTTGTGCTCGCTCTTCACGACCTCGATTACCTGCTCGTCCTAGCCGACCAAATCCGTGAGCCAGTCCATCTCCTGAATCCGAGTATCGAGTTCCCGATATTCTTTGGCGAGCTCGTCCGCCTTCCGCTGCGTGGCGGCGACGCTGACAGTACTGATGAACTTCACTTCTGAGCGCGTCGCTCGGCTTTGTGAGGTTGAAGCCGCCGTCGCGAGCTCCCGGTAGATCGTATACCGGGATTTCAGCACGTCCCTCGCAGCGAGGGCGTCGGAAAGTGTCCCGCCGCCGAACTTAGCGCTTCCATTCGTCCGGTTAATACGCTGAATCAACTGAAGTAGCTCCGCGGCCGTCCGCTCGACGTCTGCCTGGAGCTCTTTTGGATCCTCGGAAGGCTTATCGCCCTCCTGGATGCGGGCATTCTTCACCAGTCGCTGTTTAAGGTGCTCGAGCCTTTTCTGAAGATCGGAGCGAAGTGCCAGCGCTTCCGCCAATTTCATCGTGTTATCCCTGAGAACACAGGGCACTATCTTATCCTCGCGGCCCGTGGGAGCGCTGAGTGTTCGGCTAGCTGATATTGGCCACTATATCCGCTGTCGCCCTGCTCGAGATCGATCGCGCGATATGATGCCGCTCGAACCTCAATCATCGAGCAAGCCATAAGAATGCTATCCCCCGAAGCCACCCCTCCTTTGTCCAGCCGGAACCGAAGCCGGGCGGCCGCCATGCGCTTCATCATGGTGACGGTGCTCATCGACATGATCGGCATAGGGCTCATCATCCCCGTGCTGCCGGGCCTGGTAGGCAATCTCACGAGCAATCCGCAGGATCAGGCGCTCTGGTTCGGGGTGGTGACCATCGCCTTCAGTCTCGCGAATTTCCTCGGATCACCCATCCTCGGCGCTCTTTCCGATGCCTATGGGCGCAGGCCGGTTCTGCTCATCGGATTCACCGGACTGATGCTGAGCTTCTGGACGACTGCGATTGCGAACTCGATCGGAATGTTGATTGCGATACGCCTGGTCGCCGGCGGCATGCAGGCGAATATCGCCGTGGCCAACGCCTACGTCGCCGACATTACCCCACCGGAGGAACGCGCCAGACGGTTCGGCATGCTGGGCGCGATGTTCGGGGTCGGGTTCATTCTTGGGCCCATCGCCGGCGGACTTCTGGGTTCT